>Ga0315273_10000044_pt1 | contig 103723 bp, 122 predicted proteins | sample YL17G02_0_MG_FD_205753 | JGI IMG/M metagenome (GOLD analysis project Ga0315273, IMG submission 205753) | Sediment microbial communities from Yellowstone Lake, YNP, Wyoming, USA - YL17G02_0 | ecosystem: Environmental > Aquatic > Freshwater > Lake > Sediment | place: USA: Wyoming | collected... | reverse complement strand
GCGTCACTTCCCGGACTTAACAACCATAATCGTTATGAAAAGATAAAAAAGGAAAAGCGTTATGCCCACACCAACCGTTATGTACGCTCCAATGGTTATCGAAACTACGTCCCATGGCGAGAGGTCATACGACATATTCAGCCGATTACACAAGGAGAGAATAATTCTTCTTGGCCAACCAATTAATGCCGATGTTGCAAACGTAGTTATAGCACAATTATTGCATCTCAATTCAGAAAATGCCGAAACTCCCATCACACTTTTTCTAAACACTCCTGGAGGAGTTGTTTCAGCGGGATTAGCCATTCTTGATACTATGAACTATATTTCAGCACCAGTTCGTACAGTTGGTTTTGGCATCGTAGCATCTATGGGTGCAATTCTTCTTGCCGGCGCAAAGAAAGGTATGCGCGGAGCTCTTCCTAATGCTGAAATTATGATTCATCAGCCTTGGGGTGGAGTTGAAGGGACAGCTTCAGATATTGCGATTCAAGCAAATCAGATACTGAAAACAAAAAAGAAACTTAATCAATTTCTCGCAGATTGGACAGGTAAAGAACTTGAGCTAGTTGAAAAAGATACCGATCGCGATAATTATATGTCTGCGGAAGAAGCAGTGACATATGGATTGATTGATAAGGTTATCAAAAAAGAGAGCTTATTGTAAGCTCTTTTTTTTATCCTATGACTTGACTTTCTCTTAAATTTTTACTATATTATATATGCTAGGCACGGACCGCCGAGCACAAAGAGACGTTATCGGTTGATAGACGCCATGGAGCCTCCGCCGCGCGGAAGTGTACAGCACAAGTATCGTATATAAAACGAGGCTCCACCAAGAAATGAGTGGGTATTAAGGGATTGATACCCACTCTATAATTAAATACTAATCCCACCTTGAGGTAGTCAAATGGCACCTCATTTGTTAAGCAAAGGCTAACTTTAAAATAGGAGAGTTAAATATGCTAGGATTATTACCCTTCCGACGTACAGACATCCACAGTCGTTTTGAGACAATTTTTGAAGAGTTGATGGACGACATTCTAAATAACTTCGATAAAGATTTTACCACACGTAATAGTACTGGATATCCAAAACTGGATGTACAAGAATTACCAGATAAATTTATAATTGATGCGACTATTCCTGGACTTACCAGTGCGGACATAACGGTAGAAGTACTGCAAGAAAATGGCGTTCCTTATTTATCCATACGTGCAGATAAACAAACAGTAAGTGGTACGAAGAATCTTGTAAGGAAAGAAATACATCGATCGTCATTTTGTAGAAACATATCTTTACCAGATAACATTGATGAAAGCAGTATTTCCGCAGCCGTGAAAAATGGTATATTGACTGTTGAAATAAAGAAAAAGACTGAAGAAAAAAGCCCTCCTAAGAAACGAACGGTAGTTGTGCAGTAAGCACTTGAGGCCTGGGAATAACTTCTTAGGCCTTTTGTTTTAATGGTATAAGAATATAAGATAAAAGGAAAGGATGTTTTTATGAAACACATGATTTTTATGCTGCTTATATTCTTGGTTACTGGTTGTGGCTCAGTGTCTCAAACCGAGCGCTTAGCTGGACCTTGGACAAGCTACACTACTTCTGGAGAAATGTCCATGTTGGTACTTCAAAAAGATAGTACCTATACTTTGGATAGTAAAGTTGGTAGTCCGTGGGCCGCCACATTTAGAGGGAAATGGACTCCTCACGGTCCCGCCATCACGATATACGATGCTCCCGGTCGCCCATGGACAGTAGGATATCTTACCGGTCGTGGCCAATTCTTTATGAATTTTAGAAATGAAATCTATTACTTCGAAAGAATTGGGACAGGGACGTGGCAAGGAGGTAACTGATATGGAACGTGAGGCAAGTACCATCCTAAGAATACCATACAATAAAGTAGTGACGATGACCACCATAGCGTGTCCACGATGTAGTCATAGTCAGGCCAAACTCTTCAGAGGAATGAATCCTAGAGGTGGTTGGGAACCTGACGTGTACATTGCCGTTTGCCTGAGATGCAGCCTCTCGCCGGTACGTTGGGCTGAAACAGAAGAAGAAGCACTAAGGCAACTTACGGGTCGATACTACGACTACAAAAACCAACTCGAACATCCGGGCTTTATACCAAGCCTGACATAAACTTTTGGGCGGCTTCAAGTGAGGTCGCCCATTAATATCTTAAGGAGATTATTATGCCTGCAAATTTAAAAATATATCTTTACATTGGAATCATAACACTTGTTATCGCTGCCGGTGCATGGGCCTACGGAATTTATAATGACTATCAAGCATTGAAATTGGAACACGGCAAATTGCAACAAAACGAACTGGCATTACGTGATTCGCTCGAACAAAAGGCAGACAGTCTCAATAAGACAACTACATTTGTACGAGATCTTAATGAGCAACTTGTAGAAAAAAGTGGGTTATATGTCGCTCTTCAAGCAAAGTTTTCAGCCTATGTTGATAGCGTACATAAACATGGAACCGCGGTGGCTGTCGTGACCGATAGTACCGTGACTGTTCCGTTCTCAGGACATGCATCAATTGTAGATTATACAGGCTCCACCTTTTATAACATTCGTACGCACGATGCAAGATGGGATATTGCATTCACTTTTCCTAACCCTATTTTAGTAGGAGCAGGTCTTGTTGAAGAGGAAGGAATTTGGAAATTTAATACCTGGTCTTTAACAGCCGGCGTCAAAGTAATGGGAACAGGGACTCTCGATAACGATACCTATCGCCGATTACAAAAGTATGCACCTCCCACACCGCAAAAAAGATTTTTGTTAGGTGGGGTAGTGGGACAGTATGGTGGCCTGGGCGCAGGATATAGCGCGGATAACTGGACCGTTCTTGGATATTACACTTTAATCAATTCGAGTCTTGATGTTTACAGAAATGTAAACGTAGGACTATTTTGGCATCCATTTTAGAGAGGAACTATGAGCGCGAATCAATTCATCGACGAAGGTGGCCACTACGATATGGAAGCACATGTAAATGCTGTTCCCTGCGATTCACCGAACGACATTTGGCCAGATATCCTTTAATAAATTGCCAGAGTGGTGAAATTGGCAGACACACAGGACTTTGAGAAAAGAGCACCTAAAGAGTAATCTTTTGAGTGAATTACCCCTAATTCGGCGAAACCTGTAAAATGGTAACGCCGAGCTAAACGGCAAAGGGTGAGCAATATTTGCTTTTGACTCTGCCATTTTGTATAATAGTTGTATGAATCACACCACACGTTATACAGATGCACAGTTTATAATAGCTGTTAAAAAATCTAAGAGTACGGCAAATGTTTGTCGTTTAATTGGAATTGTTCCTATCGGAGGTAATTATAAGACCGTCAGGTTCAAGATCAAACAGTTAAAGCTAAATACCTCGCACTTTACGCGACAAGGTTGGTCTAAGGGAATGAAATTTCCAAACAAAAAAGGAATTCCTTTAGATAAAATAATGATTAAAAACTCCCATTATTCAAGCACACATACTTTAAAAAAGCGTGCCTTTGCTGCACAGCTCTTTGAAAAAAAGTGTGTGCGTTGTGAAAGAACTAAGTGGTACGGCAAACCAATACCACTTGAATTTCATCATAAAAATGGAGATCATTTTGATCATCGTTTGAAAAACATAGAAATTTTATGCCCAAACTGTCATGCGTTCACAGATAATTATCGTGGTCGAAACGTGTAGAGACTATATAGGGTACTCCTTAAAATAAGGATGAAGACATAGTCCGGACTACAATGCGAAAGCGATGTAGTGAAGAAAATCCTGTGCCAGCAATGGCATATCGGTTCAAATCCGATCTCTGGTACATTTACACATAAGAAAATATGAAACATTACAAGATTAGACACACACCCTCGGGGCTATTCTATACACCCAATAAAAAATACTACTCACATGTTTTCGAAGAGAAGCATCTATCGAAAGTAGGAAAAATCTATGCTCGAGTTCCAAGCGCATCGCACGTATGTCGCACTCCAGTAGAAGAAGTAACTTATCCTATAACCGACTTTGAAATTGTCGAGTATCAGGCAGTGGAGACACAAAAAATCCAATTCTGAAAGGGACAGTATGATCACAATCGAAAAAGATGAGTTTCAAAGACTGTTAAAGTGCATTCAAAATTTCATCAATCATCCGGATAACAAGGCGGCACAGTTTCTGGCTCTCAGCGCTATTCGCACCCTACAGCTGTATGATATTGGAACAAGGGTACCAGCATGAAACTATTTGGAATGAAAGTGGTGGTAGAGAATGTGGGCTTTTTCACAAAACTGTGGTTCTTGATTCGAATTATACCCACAATGAGAAAACTTAGCAAACTTACGCCCGAAGAGTGGGCGTATATAAAAGAACAAGCAGCAACTACAATACCCAATCTCAAAATCAATATAAAAACTCTATGAACAAAACTGTATTCATAGGAGATCTTCACGGAGATCTCAATCGCATATTACACGTCGAGGCCGAATACAAGGGTTGGGATAAGGTTTTTGTAGGAGATTATGTAGATTCTTATTATTTCACTCGAAAAAGCCAGCTTCTCACACTGGAGAAAATTCTTCTGATGGTTGAACGAGAAGAAGCTATTGCTCTTATGGGTAACCATGATCTTGGATACCTGTATAAAGGAATGGGATGCTCTGGATACTCAGGTGTTATGGAAAGTATGCTTATTCATCTGAAGAGTAAAATGTGGAAGCATCTCAAGTTCTATCATCTATATAAGGAGGAAAATCTTCTAGTCACGCATGCAGGATTAACCAGCTATCTTTGGAAAGAACGTGGACTAACCGTTCAAAATCTTGGTGAGAACCTAGAAGAGTGGTGGAGAACTCCTCTTGACTCGTCCCCGTTTGGATGGTTAGGAAGAGAACGCGGTGGGATAGATCCAGTTGGTGGACCTTTCTGGTGCGATTTCAATAAAGAGTTTAAACCAATCTCACAGATCAGTCAGATATTCGGACACACAGGAGGAAGAACCGCGCGATATCTTCCCGGCATTGAAAAGATGGGAAATGAATCCCATAACTGGAACATTGATTTAGTAGAAAATATTCCAATGTGGTTTTTTCTTGAGTATGTTGATGGACAATTCACTGAAAAGTACGTAGAAGCACAAATCGATGAGCACCAACTAATGAAACCATAGCTGGTGTTTTTTACCTTCAGGAGAAAAGTATGTTTGAAATACAAATAGCAAAACGAGCAAGAAAATGTAATGAGTGTAGCTGTGAAATTCCACCGAGTATGAGTTGTTTAACATTTACTTTTACTCGTATAACTAAACACTGTTGTTATCATTGTGTGCAAAAATTAATGGGCACATTAAATGAATATATAAAAAAATGTTCTTCCACATCGCCCCCCTTTTAATAGGCCTTATGAAATTATTTATTATTACTTTATTATTCTGTACACTGGCACAGGCACAAAATCTTTATAAAGATTGCCCTCCTGGTGGCGACGCAAAAACTATGGCCATACGCAAAATTGACACGTTAAAAAATAAAAACATGTTTCCTGTTTCAACAAAAAAGATTACTTTTAGCACAATGAGTAGATATAAATTCCACCAAGTAATTTCGTCAGATGCTGTCGAAGTTACAGCCTATGTTTTTAACGTTACTCCGGGCGGCGTCGAATCATGCAATTGTCATATGCGAGATCAGGAAGATCGGGATACACACATAACGTTAACTCCAGATGCTAAGCACACCACAGCTAAATACCGTATAATTGCAGAAGTGACCCCACGATTTAGAGCTATGATGAAAGCTAAGGGCATTGATTGGTCTACTTCGAATTTAAAAAAGATGCTCATACATAAAAAAATAAAAATATCGGGCTGGCTCTTTGCCGATACCGAGCACACAAATGCAACAGAAGCAGATCGTCCAGGGGCACTCCACAATTGGAGAGCGTCCATACTCGAGGTCCATCCAGTAACAATGATAGAAGTAGTTAAATAGTATAGAGCCTTCGTGGTCGATTAATAACCGCAAGAAATCCCTTAGTGGTGAAACTGGAAAGACACAGCAGATTTAGAGTCTGCCGCATTCAATTGCATGGAGGTTCAACTCCTCTCTAAGGGACATGTCCCTGTAGCTCAGTTGGATAGAGCAGCAGGTTTCTAACCTGCTTGCCGGGGGTTCAAGTCCCTCCAGGGATACTTGACATTAATCAAAAAAAGTTGTATAATGTAATGTTATGACAGACCATGATAAATATATAGCCCAGATAATTCGTTTAAGGGATCTCCTATACGCGCTTCATATTAAAACTGTGAGGCCTTGGGAAATGATGCCGTTGCACGAACGAGCGCATGCTTTTTATGAGGCACTTCTTGATCCTCAAGATACTCTTCAAGAGTATGCTATTGGCTTGGCACAAACGCCGGTATTAACTTTTAAGGATGCTGAAGCAATAGTTATATTTCAACGAGGCGGTAATACAAATCAAGAATGCTTAAATGCCGTGAAGGCCGCGTACAAACAATTATTAACAGATGTACAAACCTACATTGCATCGCCTAATTTTGGGCGGCACATTCCAATGCAAGATACCTTTACAGGATTAGCCGAAATGCTTTTTGAACAGTTGAATAAATTGAACTAACGAATACTAACCAACTTTCAAGGGCTTTCAGGAAACTGGAAGCCCTTTTTATTTTAGGCACACTATGCAAACATTAAAAGAATTATTTGAACAATATAATTATATACAACAGGAAATACGAAAACAAAAAAGTATGTTAGATCTAACAAAGAGTGAGTTGTGTAGGCTCGCAAAATTTCAGTATGGAGATAAAGTAAATATCATTAAAGGGCCCTGGCAAAGAGGGTTCGTTGGCTATGGGTGTGTGCAGGATATTAAAATTACTCCTTTGGGTTTTAGGTATATAGTAAGCTGGATATATTCTAATAATATCGCCGTAGAAGCAAGTATTAAAGAAGATCATTTAGTTCTGGTATAAGAGGGTGTAGAGTGTTTTTAATCCTTGAAAGGGATAAATATGAAGTATCTGTTGGCCATAATATTAGCAATGTTGCTTATCGGATGTTCTGAACGTTCAGATGTTACGATGACAGCACCGCCTATTACACATGATAGAATTCATGCCACTGTTATGAAAATCACATGTGATTCAGTATCGGTGCGCGTAGATGAAGTTCTTGAAGGGCATTCATATAGTCTTGACCAAGTATTACAGTTTTATGTGAAAAAGCTTGACTCAAGAATAGTACAATACAGTACTGTTGTAGTAATAATTGATGCGGGTAAATTAACTCGTATTGATCCCTACGATATAGTACCGTAAAATTGGAATAGCGCCTCGAGATAATGCTTGGGGCGCTTATTAATATGGATGTGGCGGAATAGACATGGGTGAAAAACCTATACCGGGGAAACCGAGGACAAGTAAACGCTAGTGCGGCAAGGGCAATAGTACAGCCCGTTCCCGGCACCAGAACTAATCGGGGAACGATAAAACAGTTCATGCGAGGTGACAATGGAAATCCTCGCCATCCAATTTTTTACTATCGCGCCTTTAGCTCATTTGGTTAGAGCGGCGCTCTGATAAGGCGCAGGTGCCTTGTTCAAATCAAGGAAGGCGCACACATTTTTTACTGGTATAAGATAACATAATTAACCTATATTAACATCTTAAGGAAACACATGGGAACACCAATGTATGTACCGCAGACGCTTGAGCAAAAAATTGCCCAAGCAATGCAACGTAACAATGTAATTTTTGAAAGTTCCGAAACTCAAGATAAGCTTATTGCAGAGCTTGTCAATATTTTTAACCATTCAATCAAAACGGAGTAACAACATATGCCTGATGAAGCAACAATAGTATTGTCGACCGATATGAAGGGCGCATTTATTAATTCACTGGTTCGTAACAATAAAAAAATCCGTGAGGATCGCGCCCTCGCCATCGGCGAATCAGCACAGATGATCTACAAACGTACAGTTGAGGATATCGAAGTAAAAATTAAACAACTGCGACGTGAGCGCGAATCGATGTTGGATCTTAGCCCCACAACCGCAGATTCATTAGTATTGGCATCTGATTTCAATTCAAATGCATTTGTTGACAAAGATATTCGCGTTGGTATTGAATTGCGCGAACTTGAAATCAAATTAGAAATTGCTAAAACACGATATCAATATCTTTTTGAAGGAAAATAAACAATGGGATATAGCGCCTATTCAGTATCATCCCGCGCGATCCGAGCAAATAGTGCGGGATATTATACAAAGAGTCGTGACGAGGTTTTTGAACAGAGCAAATATCATAGTGTTCATGCTTTAATGATGCCGAAAGGAATTAAGCTTAGAGAAGCTTGTGATTCTAAAGAACACCCAAATACCACACCGATACAATTGTACCTTGACGTAACCGGTAGTATGGGATATATTCCACACGAAATGATTAAAGACGGGCTTCCAAAACTAGTTGGCACACTTATTCAAAATGGAATAGCAGATGTATCACTTATGTTTGGAGCTATCGGAGATCATGAATGTGATCGAGGACCTCTTCAAATTGGGCAATTTGAGTCCGGAGATGCCGAAATGGATATGTGGTTAAAAAGAGTGTGGCTTGAACAGGGCGGCGGTGCAAATATGGGAGAAAGTTATCTTCTTGCATGGTATTTTGCGGGTTACCATACACGTATTGATTCCTTTGATAAACGAAATCAAAAAGGATTCGTATTTACAATTGGTGACGAACCATGTTTATTAAATCTTCCGGTTTCTGCGGTCAAAGAAATTATGGGAGACACGGCAGTCGGACAAGGAAACTATACACGTGAAGAACTTTTGACAAAAGCTCAAGCGCATAATCATGTATATCACATTCATGTTAATCATGAAGGTCGAAATTGCCACGATACCTGGAAACAAATATTGGGACAAAACTTGATTGAGGTGTATGACTATAAACAAATTAGTCAAACTCTTTCAAATATTATTTTATCTCATCAAGTAAATGGGATAATTGCTCCTGTAACTAAACTAACTGAATCAGAACAAGAGCCAAAAATAACACTATGAAAACTAGTCTCGTGATTGGGCTAGGGTTTGGGGATGAGGGTAAGGGACGAACAGTCTCTTACCTTACATCTTTAAATCCAGACGCATTAGTAGTACGTTTTAATGGGGGGCACCAAGCAGGTCATACGGTGGTACATAAGGGAAATAGACACGTCTGTTCCTCATTCGGGGCAGGCACTCTTCAAGGAGTACCTACCCTATGGAGTCGGTACTGTACTTTTTACCCTACCGCGGTAGTGAACGAATATGAGATATTAAAAACAACAGCAAGGCCACAACTATTTGTTGATCCTTTATGTCCAGTGACCACGCCTTTTGACGTTGATTCAAATCGAGCTGAAGAAAGTATGAAGTTTCACGGCTCGGTAGGCGTAGGATTTGGAGCAACCATTAAGCGTCATGAAAGTTTCTATAAATTATACTTTCAAGATTTATACTATGATTCGATACTGAATGCTAAATTAGATTACATCATGAAGAACTATTACCATATCACATACCTGAATGATACTATGCTGGAACACAAAGCACAGTTTCTGAAAGATGTAGAAACAATTCGTCACTATCGTTGGCTTAGACCCGCAAACCAACTGAATATTAATAGATTTGAGCAGGTGATCTTCGAAGGAGCTCAAGGTATATTATTGGACATGGATTTTGGATTCTTCCCCCACGTCACTCGAAGTAATACAACGAGCAAAAATGCTATTGCGCTGATTAAAGAATTGGGACTTCCGGAGCCAGATATCTATTATGTTACTCGAGCATATCAAACTCGACATGGAAATGGTTTCATGACGAATGAGGACAAGGTTCCAAAACTTGTAAACAATGAGCACGAAACAAATAGATCCGATGGATTTCAAGGTAAATTTCGTATAAGCATGCTTGATAGTGAATTATTGAATTATGCACTGAGATGTGATAATCATTTTACCAAAGGAATGCATAAACATTTGGTTATGACATGCTTAGATCAAAGGGATCCAGTCTATTATGGTATGTATATATTACTTGAACTCGACACTGACTTCAAAAGTATGTTTGGAAGTTATGGTGCCGAAACAACTTCAATGGAAGTAGAGTGGCGTGCTTAGCTCAGTTGGTAGAGCGGTATCCTTACACGGTACATGCCGGAGGTTCGAGTCCTTCAGCACGCACACGGGCCCTTAGCTCAGTTGGTTAGAGCAATTGACTCATAATCAATAGGTCGTTGGTTCAAATCCATCAGGGCCCACATACATAATAAATAAAGGATCAATAAACCACTAACTTACAAAGGATATTCACATGACTAAAATTGAAATAGCGCTAATGATATTGGGCGTATCGGCTACGATTGCAATTATACGTTATTATTCTCGAAAAAAAGAAGAAGCAAAATGGAATCAAGGATATTGCGTTACATGTGGAGAAGAGTGGGAATATTATGGTCCCGAACCTGACGGCAAAAAACTATATAGATGTGCAAACAATCATTTCCTTCATATTTCCTTTGATGGGATAGATTCGTAATACCGCTCTTTCCTTGGTCCCTGCTACACCCTTCGGGTTGTTGCACAGGAATCGCTACCTGGGAAGGCCAGGAAAGGGCACCAAGAACAGAAATAAGTATACTCACAATCGCAAAGAAGACATGGGCACTCTATCATACGGTATACAACCTCTATGCTACGGTGTTCAAATGAAATACGATTCGTGTTTCAGTAGTAATAATAATTCATACACTCACTGAACCCTAGACAGAGCTCAGGAGCGCGTGAAATCGATGTGGTTCCAGGATTGTCAGTGACTTGTTTCTATAGTGGGCTGGGGAAATGTACCAAAAGGATGCGATAAATACCCAGAACGTCGAGCCCAGAGCATCCCGTTTTGAGGGTGGAGGTCGAGCTGATAACTCAACGACGTCTCATCAACGTAAGGGCAACCACCCTCCTTTATATGAATACGAGATAGAGCAATGTAGCTTGCTGGGGCCGCACCCTAGAGTTGCAGGTTCAAGTCCTGCTCTCGTATCCAATTACATTATCCTTGCGGGATGGAGTAATGGTAACTTGGCGGGCTCATAACCCGTTGCTGGGGGTTCAAGTCCCTCTCCCGCAACTATACGTCAGTAGCTCAATTGGCTAGAGCAGCGGTCTCCAAAACCGCAGGTTGGGGGTTCAAGTCCCTCCTGACGTGTACGATGATGTTGGTTCGGTCAGGCAAAAGAACCTGATACCAGAATAAGCCAGGACTTTATGAGTCACACCAGCATCACCACCCCGGGGCCTATAGCTCAGTTGGGAGAGCACCTGACCTGCAATCAGGACATCGCAGGTTCGATTCCTGTTAGGTCCACAAAAAAAATATAACTCACAAACATGTAGCGATGACATGCAATGCGCCAACAGTTTGTTTAACACCCCATACGAAGAGTAGTGCCAAGTAAAAACTATCGAGACCGTTTAAGCGTGGCGTAAATACTCGACTACTTCTTCATATTCACCCATAGTTCAGTGGTAGAACGCGCGGCTGTTAACCGCGAAGTCGTTGGTTCAAATCCATCTGGGTGAGCACGCTCCTGTAGACAAACTGGTTAAGTCACCACCCTTTCAAGGTGGTAATTATGGGTTCGAGCCCCGTCAGGAGTACAAGTTGCTGAGGTGGACGCCCTTAAATGGGAAGTGTTACTTTTGTAAGTGCGCTAAACGAAAGCGCTCCAGCAATTTTCGCCATATCGTTAGGGGGGTTAGAAAGCTATAAAGAGGAAAGAACCATGATAAAATGTGAACTACATCCAGACTATACATTATCGACTATACCAAATCATCCGTGTAGGAATTGTTGGTATGGATGGGCAATAAAATATAAATTAAAAGAGGCTGGCAAAAATTGTCGCGATATTTGTGAACGATTTAATAAAAAAGAGGAAAAGCCTTCCAATGAAAATTTTTCTAGATGACATGAAGGATCCGGCATGGTATGGAATAAATGCCGATGACGTCAAAGTCTTCCGTACAGGAGAAGAGGCAGCAGAGTTTATACTGGATACCAAATCCATTATCGATATCCTTTATCTCGATCACGATCTCGGTATGGGAATGGATGGTTATGATTTTCTTGTTGGCCTTCTCGAACACGATAAAGCTATCGTGAAAAAAGTAATCATCATATCTTTAAATCCCGCGGGAGTCAATAGAATGGCGGTAGCTTGTAACGCTAACCACATACCATATGAACGATGGGGATTAGGACGAATATTATGAATAGAATAACATGGAGACATAAAGCGTAATTGGTATCGCCCCGGCCCTGAAAACCGGTGGAGATTGGGGTGAATGTGCGGTTCCCGAGAAGCGCGGGCTCCATCAGTGACAAGCACTCTACTGATGATGAATGCCGGAACAGGGCCAAGTGCAAAGCCTGGTTTGCCCCCATTCGCTGACTTAGCTTAATGGTGAAGCAGTGGTTTTGTAAACCACAGATTGGAAGTTCGAGTCTTCCAGTCAGCTCATATGAAATTAGCACAATATTCATTTAGTGGCTTTTTTATTCCGGCCAACAATATAGGTAGCAATGCTATCTTTAGTCCTATTCCTTGTATATATTCTATTGACCAGTACGGAGAGGAGCTTGACATAGTAGTACGTGAAACACTGTCGGGTGGATATCGAGAATGTACTCTACTATATATAGGAGAGAATATACCTTCTTTGGCGAAACGAATACAAATACAGTTTATGCAGGTTTATGATGTCATAGTAGATGAAAACAGTATAAAACAACTACTGCGAGCCATACATTTCTTATAATGGTCCTACAAGTCAAATTTGAACGAATAATACCTATTCTGGAGCTATATGGAACAAATCATAGAGATAGAAGGAAAGAAATTTGTTGTTTTAAATATATTGCCGGAACATGCAGCAGTCCCTTCCGCGGTACATTTAAGACGCAATGATGGAAAGATATTTATAGTAGACGAAATTAAAGATGCAGTGTTTGAAGATATTGTAGAACCACCTCCTATAAAATTTGACGCGCCTATGATAAATACGTTGGAACCCACTCCGACAAATATGGTATAAGGTAGTATGAGTGACTAACTTTAACAAAAAGAAAGGTTAAATACTATGTCGTTTCCAGGTGAATTGCCTCTTACGCTACTTGAAGCACATGAAATGGAAAATAGCTGGCTTATTCAACGCTTGGAGCCTCCAATAAATTGTGTGAACCCCTTTGTATTTGGTGGTGGATATAAAGACGGAGGGCTTTCCCCCGAAGCAATGAAGGCACTAAAAAATATTTTCACGTTCGAATACATGGGTGCCGCGGAATTTGAACATGGTAGCATTTCACAAACACTAAACTTTCTTTCGCGTGAGGGTGATAAGAAAAACTTGGTGAGCGGCATACTATGTCCCTCCGAAGGTATGATAATGTACATTTGTCCGATTCCTTACGAAAATGAAGTGCGTCGTCGAATCTTGGTCTGGGCAAAGGAAGCATGTTCCAAAGCTCCACAAACAAGTTCAAAGGAGCGGGTCCAATTATACGAAGCCTTACAAAAAAAGGAGTACCCACGTACAAGAGGATGGCTTGAATTAAATAACGGATTCATGTTCTTTATCGACGAAGTCATGTATGCCAAAACAAAAGAGATATTAGGATGTACCTGATACACAAAATTCACGTAATAATCACGAACATATATGTACAACTGCATATCTTATTGCCGTATGTACCAGGAGTAATAGAGTGCCTGAGCAATTATCTAGGCTGTTAAATTTCTCAGTTGAAGGATATGATGGACTGGCAAAGGTCTTTGACATTCACGTCAAAGGCCTTGCTCTTTCAACTATTGAAAGAGGAACATTTGATACACGAATATACATAGAAGAAACCTTTGAATGTAGGACAGCTGAAATTTTGAATACTATGGCTGACTTAGGCAAAACCTACAGTGTCGGAGGTGCGAGCATCATTGTAATCAATGATGAATTTATTTTAAAATCTGAGGTGATAAGAGATGAAGGAGCATTAGTAAGATTTAAAATATGGATTCTCACAACACTTGATCGTACGGTACGATTAAGAGAACTGGTGTTACAAAAATTTAGTAAGTATATTCATCAGCGAATGGCATTGGACATATCATGGGCTATCACATCTCGCAATGGTATGGATTATGTCGATCTACAAACAGAGTTAGATGAAACGGTCTATCCTGAAGCTTATCCGTATATAAATAATTTTAATGCCTATATAGATGCGTATCTTGATCATAAATCTCCGGTAATGATACTTATCGGTCCGCCTGGAACAGGAAAAACGCGCCTTATTAAACATATTCTTAAAACCATAGGAATAAGAAAAAATAGCCTAAAGAATACTGATACCGAGGTAGAAGATTCATATGATTACTCATTGGATAAAGCTAAATGTACAAAGAATCCGTCGATCTTATATTCTATGGAAGATAAGATTTTTCAAGACGATCAATTTTTTGTTCGTTTTTTAGGTGAACGCTACGATGCTATGATTCTTGAAGATATCGATTTTAATCTAAAAAGTCGAAAAGATGGTAATACCTTTATGTATAAGTTGTTAGGGGGTTCAGATGGAATGATTTCGGGAATTAAGAGAAAAATAATTCTATCCACGAATCTTAATGGTATTTCCAATATTGACGATGCTCTTCTTAGACCAGGACGATGTTATGCTACTGTTCATACCAGGGCATTAAATTTAGAAGAGGCAAAAACACTGGCAAATAAAATAGAAAAAGATTTCAGTAAAATCAAGGCTGAAAAAACAACAGGATTTACATTGGCGGAAATTTATAATATCAAAGATTGAAAAGTAGTGTCGAGTGTGGGTAGCCCAAGTGGAAGGGCAGCAAATAGAATTTAAATATATATATAGTAATTTAGAAGTTAGATAATAGTGCTAAAAGATATAGTTGTATCGCTATCGTCGGTTCGATTCCGACCCCACACTCAAATTTATTTACAATACCAATGAAAGACACATTCAAAGAAACATATAAAACTCATGGTAAAGTTATTGGATGTATTATTTGTGGCGATGTGGAAGGAAAAAAGCCACTCCGTAGACGAATAAGACGTTTTCTAAAACAATTGTTACACAAACAGATTAAGGAAATTAAAGATGTTTGCAATACTGAGCGGTAAAAAATATCTCATTACATGGAGACATGCAAATTTTACAACTGTATCTGGGGGGATATTGTTTCGCATGCACACAGAGTGTTATATTTATGAAATACTTTCAGACATTGAAAAACGACTGCTTATTCAAGGCAAAGCGGAATGTAGTAATCGTGATCGATTCAGTAAAAATACGGGGCGTAAACTTAGTTTAGAGCGTGCCCTTCTTACTCGAGTTCCTCCTCAAATACCTACTCAAGGTAAAGAATGGGGCTCAGTATTTACTAAAGAAGATCGTAAGACAGTGTGGCAAGAATATTTTAAAATGAGGGGCAATAAATACTAATGAACAAGAACTATGAAATTCTTCGCGAAGAACATAAAAATGCTACAATAGCGCTGGGTAAAGTACGACAAAAAACCGATACTCTTGCACGGGCTGTATTTAAAAAAGGCCATCATGTGACTTATAAGAAGGCAATGGAACGTATTAACAAACCAGTATTTCATAATGGATTTGTTTGGTATATGACAAAAATTGTAAAGCGTAAAGACCACACTCTGGCTACTGGGTGGGTTATGTCTCGTGGAAGCATTAGTACACACAGAGTAATGCTACATCATCCAAGGCATGATTTTTTACAGGGTATCCCATTCGAAGATTTTGATGGGACTATTAGAGCAACTATTGCAAACATTAGAAAAATAGTGGGAGAAATGGTGCACCTCTATGAAAAAAAAGCTGAAAAGGAAACTAAATGTAACGAAGTCGAGGAAAAAACAAAATGAAATTAAGAAAGCCACACTGCAACTTTTGCGACAAGGATCTGCAAATCGTCCGGGTCGATGGATCCGCGACTGGTGAAGCGGAGCTCATTGATATTACATTCGAAGTTACCATACACCGTGATGGTACGTCTGCCCGTCCCACTTCCTTATGTGAAGATAAATTTCAACATACTTCAAACCCAATCCGTTACGCGGCGCTCGTGGAGAGTTGGGTTGAGGACACTGCTACTGAGGTACGTTGCAGTATGTGCACTAAAACTGTACGAATTGTACGAATAGTTCCTATTCCACTTGAACCTGTTAATACCGGAAATCCCCTAGGGGCACTACTCCAACAAATCGGATTGGCAACGAACGCCCAAACCTCATTGGGGCCTTTTAATATGACAGCTACAATTGGGCCAAATCAAACAGCAATTATTGCTATGATCGATTCAAAATTTAGTGAGCAAGAGTTGATTGACTTATTAACTGATATTGGAGCTACTCCAGACCCAAGTATACAAAACAAAAATGCTTTGGTAGATATGCTGATTGAAATTTTATATCATTAAAGTAGGAGTGGGGTGGCTATTTTTATAGTCACTCTAAATTTTATGAAAAAACATAAATATAAAGCGCTATATTTTACCGACGAAGAGAAGCATAACACGGCAAAAATTATTTTTCAATGGGTCCGTAAAGGTGATGTAGAAGCCACCTTACTTGTCAGTAAAGGATACTTTAGGAAATTGTCGGGCTATTTTGCTATTGCCGATGATCATAGTACCGCATTACTAAAGCTTAAACAGCTATGTAATCGTCATATATTATCTGGTGAAATGCGGTTTATTCCCTTCAACCAACTGATTTTAACATATTCGAAAGGTATGCAGGCGGGTGTGGTCTAGTGGCTTGGGCCCCTGCCTTCCAAGCAGGAGACATCAGTCCGATTCTGATTACCCGCTCAAATTTAAGGTGCAAGAAAAAAAATGATATACTTTACTAGTGACCAACATTATGGACACACCAATATAATAAAGCTTTGTATGCGTCCATTTACCGATGTACACCATATGAATACCACCATTACGGACAATTGGAATTCGATTATTAAACCAACCGATATTGTCTATATTATAGGAGATTTTGCTTATAAAATGGCATCCAGACTATCAACTTATGCCGAACCCCTTAATGGAATTAAACACCTCATTCTTGGAAATCATGATCGATTACCATTGATAGAGTACGAACAACAATTCGCATCGGTTCGACATTATTTAAAGTTGAAAATCGACCATCAAGAAATAATTTTATTCCACTATCCTATACTTTCCTGGGAAAGACGGCATAGTGGCAGTATACACCTGTATGGACATGTACACAATGCAGGACAATTAAAACAATTTGAAAACCAAAAAGCTTGGAATGTTTGTGTCGATGTAAATGACTACAAACCAATTAGTTTAGACCAACTTTTAGAAACCATGAAAACACGAGATGTTAAAGTTACGGAAAGCGAGAAGTAGCAAAAATAGTGCCATAGACATGAAAAAAATGGTCACTTTCAAGACAATGGTTTGTAGTAAAGGTTGTGGACAAGCGGTAGAAGTAGATTCAAGTGTTGAGTCTGTTATTTGTTGGTATTGTGTATCTCATATGGTGGCACCTCCAGAAATTCGAGCGGTACAGCATCCTACTAACGGTATACGAAAAGCTAAGGGTTGGCATTTTATGAAAGTGTATGTAGATGCAGAAGGTAATGTTTTTCATGAGGGTGTGGAACAACCAAAATTAAAAGGTACACTTCCACAGACACCAATTAAACCAAAAAAAACAAAGGCTCAAAAACAAGCGGCAGAAGAGAAAAAAGAAAAAAAACTTTTAAAACTGTACGAAAAAAAGCAGCAATTGAAAGAGAGGCAAAATGGTCTCAAACAAAACAGCATGGGCACAAATACTATATAAAAGCGGTGCTATAAGCCCCTTCCTAAAAATCAATATTTTTATTCTTCCATCAGGTGAATGTGAAGTCCAAATTGAAAGGCCTGCAAACCCAATTTTTAAAATTTATGAGGAGGGGTATAATAGAACGAAAGTATATTCCATAAGACCTCCAAAATATAACGCAGACAGCATATTTTATATTGGGGATGAAAGTAATGTACTCGACAAAATAAAAGAATTTCTATATAACACACTACCCAAATCTGCGGATAAAATCACGGTTAATTACGAAAGGATTCGAGTAAAATGACAGCCCAGTTTAAAAATAAAGTAGCTCCAATTACATTTGCTGAATCAATCACGGGCATAGTAGTTACACCAGATGCTCCAAACAATTTACTTAGTGATTGGGGCAGTCGGTACGGTGTAAGTGCACAACGTGTCGGTACCACAAAGAAATGCATGAGTACAAAACCGACAAAGAAACAACTACAGCGCTCTAAACAATATCAACGAAGATCTCAATAATGCCCCGTAAGAAAAAAACTTCCTCCATATTGAGTGTTGATTTATCAATTCCAGCATGTTTGGGACCACTCGTTAATAACAAAAAGATAATGACCTATGTCATTACTCGTTGCACAACGGGAACATCTAATAAGCTTTATATTTTTATCGTAGCAACGCATAATAAGAAGATGTACTTAGCACGATTTTGGGGACCATTCGATGGTGGTATATCAGGGATGCACGAAGATTACGATAAAGATACGTTTCAAAAACTCATCAATGAAAAAGCGAAAAAGGGCTATACTATAGAACCGAATCATATAATAATAGAAAATTCGGATGTATACAGCAATTTTGCTGATGAGATTAGTGATTATATAACTAATATGTCAAAAATTTCGGCGGGAAGTAAAGTACCGCTACCATTAAACTTGTAAGGAATAGAACCAATGGGAAAAATGCACGAACTTCTTGCGGTAGAGAAGGATACAGTCGGCCGCGCACACTCGATTATCGAGGAGACTATCAAGACATTTAAAGACAAGGCGGTTGAGTTTTACACTGGCCGAATCAAAACATATGCACCGTTTATTGAAGGTGATAAAGATCTCGTACCTCCGGATACCAAGGAGCTTGTCGATACGGTCCCTGCAAAGTTGAAGTATACCTTCGACACGGTTGGAAACGAGTACGACTGGTTACTCCAAAAGGAAACTACTAACCAAGGAGCAAAGGCAGATCTTATCGTGGATGGGGTAATGATAGGGACGAATCTCCCCGCGACGTTCCTGCTTTCTTTAGAGCATCGTTTGCAGAAGATCCGCTCGGTCATTCTCAATGCTCCGACGATTCCGAATGGTATGAAGTGGGTCGAAGATTCGCAAAAGGGCAAGGATATTTTCAAGCTTGCTGAACCGTTGGTTCAGTATCGCACGAGAAAAGTATCTGTTCCTTTTGTACTTCACCCCGGAACAGATAAGCATCCTCCGCAAGTTCAGAAAGAAGAGAAGACGGAAACCATCGGCAGTTATACTGAAATGCAATGGGATTCCAGAGTCACCTCCTCTTACAAGTCAAACTTGCTTGAAAGAGTAGACAAGCTTCTGACTGCCGTTCAAAAGGCAATTCGGAAAGCAAATGATGCTGAAGCTTCGACCAACACTATCGGTTCAAAACTTTTCGGCTTCATCTTGTCCGGTAAGTAATGGATACCGATTGCTGGTATTTAGTTGCTATAGTCATTAGTCGTGGAGATCGAGACGAGGCATTTCGCAACACTCGTCTCTATAAACGCGCTCTTGAGTTGGCAACACCAAGATACAAATAAAATTTTGGGTATAAACTTGTCCTTGAACTTGTCGCTTTGACCTGGGTACACCCAGCGAATAGTAGCGTACTTGTCCGTGAACTTGTCCAGATTGCCCAAAGCCGTTTGAGTAACCAGATCTGTGTTGAAGGAGTAACAGATGGTATTTTCCAGAAGGTCGCGGGTTCGAGTCCCGCCCGAGTCTCTATGCAACCTTACGTGCGCTTGATGCACGTGACAAGCAGAAGGTTTGCCGACGTTTCCAGCATGCGGGTGCACACCGCTGCTTAATACGTCGATATGGCTCGGTAGCTCAGAGGCAGAGCAAATGGTTAACTTGATATTGTAATATCTGTTGTATTCTTTCACAGCATTAGGTGAACAGGCAAAACAATACAAAAACGTATTGAAATCGTTTGGGTGGTCGGCACGGATAGGCTGGCCACTCTTCAAGAATCGGGGGTCCAAAAGGGCCCCTGATATTTTTTGGGAAGTAGATCAATTGGTAGATCACAGCCCTTTGGAGGCTGGCGTTGAAGGTTCAAATCCTTCCTTCCCAGCCAGCAATAAACTAAACTAAATTATGAGGAAAATATGAACGGAAGAAAAGCTCGTGCGTTAAGACAAAAGGCAAGATCACTTACAGTAGGTTTTCCAAAAGCAGAATACACCGTAGATTCAAATGGTGCCGTTGTATTGGCCACAAACTGTACCAAAGGCGTATATCGACAATTAAAAAAAGAATATCTTAATAAACACAGAACCACCCGTGGGCAGAGATGAGCCCTCTATGGCAGAATATTGTAGGCAATGTGCTAAGACTTTAGGCATGGACCATGACACATTTTGTACCAAAATTCGAAATAATGCAATAGTATGTGAAGGTTGTGGAAAAACGGTTGTAAATTTTCGTGGAGATTGCACAGGTGCCTGTGGAAATCAATCTCATATTGGATTATGTACGGGGTATTTATTTGATACTAAATACCCAAATTTATTATTTGTTGAACTGCGTAAATATACGCTAAAAACATATTTATATAAAACACTAGCGGATACGCTTCAATGGGTTCCGCGCGTAATGTTTTTAGTTGCTATTTGTTATTTGGTGGTTATTAGTATAAAGATGAGTATAGTGTTTCGGAGTCGGCCGAATGAAAAATTACAATTAGCTGGCGAATTAGCTGCTTCTAAAGCTGATTTTATGTTTGAACGAAGTTTAAATTTTTGGATTAACCAAGAAATGAAATTAGAACACCTATTATTTTAGGAGTAATGTATGCTTAAAATTCCATCCATAGATCCGAAAATAAAAATTGTCAATCAAGTATTACAACCGTATTTTGATTCAATAGCCTCTGAAATACGGCCATTAATTGGCTTACAGAGACATAAACGTTTACAAATGTACCGCCAATATATAGAAAACGAAGCGCGTTCTTCAAAACGTATGGTGGTACGAATGCAACTCCGAATTAATTTATCATCTCTTCTGGAACGATTTAATTATTATGGGCCAGAGACTGAAGTTAATGTCATTCCTAAAAAAATGTCGTTTCTTTCTACTCTGTCCGAAGATACTGATGACGAAGAGAAAATATTAAAACCAAAATACAAAAAAGTATGAGATTTAATTTTTTAGGGGCCCAAAAAAAATTTACCGTAATGATAGATACCGAGATACATGCACGTTTAAGTACTGAACATGCTAGACAACGTGTAGAGAAGCACGGACGAAAGTTATTTGCACCAGTCTCTAATACCTATCATCAAACAGGAGTTCTAACCCTTCCTATAGGTACTGAAATAGAACTTCTTTCTTGGACCTTACCTTATAGGGCAGATTCCGACGTAATAAAATTACGGCTATGTTTTTCCAATACGGGTACAAATTTAGGTACTTTTTATATTTATACAACTTTCCAATCTTTGGAGAAAATTGAACTTGAACCGCGTCAATAATCAAATAACAGATAAGCAAGTAATCGTAATTGATGAGCTTGGGACCAATCTGGGCACACTTGCTACTGCAGAAGCAATAAAGTTAGCTCATTCTAAAGAGCTGGATCTTGTTGAAGTTGGTCGTGGGGTATGTAAGTTACAAAACTTTGAAAAGTTTCAATACCAACAAAAAAAAGCACATAAGTCAAAACCGGCCCCTGATTTAAAAGAATTCAGATTTGGAGTTAAAATTGCTGCCCATGATTTACAAACTAAGGCGCGACAAATAAATAGTCTAATAGAAAAAGGGCATCCTATTCGCATAGTAGTGAAATTTCATGGGCGTGAAATGACACACCCGGAACAAGGCTATGAAGTGTTGGAAAAAATAAAAATATTGTTGACTAAAGCAACAATGGAATCTCCAAAGCGTGAAGGAAATCAAATACTAACTATGTTAAGGAAACTATAATGAGACATCTATACTTGCTCCGCGGCAATGTTGGCTGTGGAAAGTCACATTGGCTTGCCACAGAGGGCTTAACCCCCTATACATTATGTGCAGATGACATTCGACTCCAACTACAATCTCCAATATTAACTACAAAAGGAGTTTTAGCCATCAGTCCTGAAAACGATCGTAAGGTTTGGCAACTTCTATTTGAAATGCTTGAAACACGAATGGGGCGCGGAGAATTGGTATTTATAGATGCTACTCATTCCAAAGGAAGTGATTTTGCCAAATATAAAAACCTCGCAGGCGAATATCGGTATCGAATTTTCTGTATAGATTTTTCGGACGTACCATTAGAGACTTGTAAAATACAAAACAAAGCACGTGCGGAATACAAATGGGTGCCGGAGCATGTATTAGATAACTTAGATGCGCGTATTAAAAGTCAGCCAGTACCCGGATATGTTCAAGTGGTAAAGCCACATGAATATAATACCGTATTTGATTATACTCCTCTGGATCTTAGTCACTATAAAGCCATCCATGTAATAGGCGATATTCACGGATGCTATGAACCACTCAAACAATGGTTTGAGCAAAATGGTTATTGTGAGGATCACTACTATATCTTTATTGGAGATTATATTGATCGCGGTATCCAGAATACCGAAGTTGTTCGTTGGTTAGTGGAAAACTATACCAAACCAAATATTCTTCTTCTCGAAGGTAATCACGAACGCTGGCTGAAGCATTGGGCTCATGGAGAGATAGTGAGTATTCGTTCAAACGAGTTTCTCTTCCAAACAATGAAAGAACTGGATGCCAGTAATCTAGATAAAGGCGAAATTAGACAACTGTGTAGAAAATTTGCACAGATAGCCTATTTCTATTACGGTAGCAGATTACTATTAGTTAATCATGCCGGCATCTCCAAACTTCCAGATGATTTAGGCCTCATAACTATCGCTACTGAACAATTTATCAAAGGCGTAGGAAAATACGAAGACATGCTTGAGGTTGCTGAATCATGGATGCAAAATTCACCTACAAATGCAATTCAAATAGCTGGACATCGCAACGTAACCAAATCTCCAACAATGATAAATCCCAAATACTATAATCTTCAAGGTGATATAGAGTTTGGTGAAAATCTTCGAGTTGTGACACTTACTTTATTGACAGATGAAATAGTAGTACAAGAAGTGAAGAATACGGTATTTCGTCCTAAGAATATAAAAGTGGAAACAACCCTTGGATCCGACTCATTCGTTCAACAGTTAAGAAGTAATCGATACATAACAGAACGTCCTTATGGTGATATCTCCTCCTTCAATTTCACGAGGAATGCCTTCTACAAAAAGGTTTGGGACGGTATGACAGTGAAAGCTCGGGGTCTTTTCATCAACACAAAGACTAACGAGATTGTAGCTCGATCATACAACAAGTTCTTCAACGTAAACGAACAGGAAGATACAAAGATTGGAACAGTGAAATTAGAATATCCAGTCAATGTATTCGACAAGTATAATGGGTTCCTTGGAATGATTGGTTATGATACAGCATCCGACCAACTACTCTTTACCTCAAAAAGTTCAATCGAAGGTATTTACCCGGATATGTTTAAACGAACTTGGGCACTAGCCAAACCAAATGTGGGTTTGGAAGCTATTAAACAGGAACTAAAAGAAAAGAATATTTCGCTCGTATTCGAAGTTATCAATCAGGAAACCGACCCACATATAATCGAATATCCAATGAAATATGCCATAATTCTTTTAGATCTCGTACGAAGAACATTGGATTATGAGAAGCTTCCATACGAAGAGACCGCAACATTTGCACAGCGCCATAATCTTTCATGGAAACGATTGCGATGTCAAATAGAAAATCGCGAACAGCTTTTCAGATACTACAATGTAGCCCAAAAGATAAAAACTACAGCCGTTGAGGGTATGGTATTCGAAGATTCCAAAGGTTTTATGATGAAGCTAAAGCTTCCTTATTATAATTTCTGGAAACACATGCGGGTGGTCAAAGACGCGTTAAGAGCAAGACGACAGGTGAATCTCTCAGGATTAATTACTCCTGAAGCTAATTATTTTTATGCCTGGTTAAAAACTAGAACCGAAGAAGAATTAGCCAGAGATATCATCACATTGAGAAACATGTATTATAAGGAGAAGGGCACTTAAAGGTGCCCATATTTTTATGGACCAATATTTTGTTATAACCGATGGCGATATACGAATGGTTGCTTGGGGCGATCAGGGACAGGCCATGGAAGCTACCCCAGTCATTTTATGCCCACCATTGATTCCTCCAGAACTTGTTGATGATATTTGTACACTTATTATCAGTAAAGATCCGGAAGGAAAAATTGGACAGTCTTTAAATGAATTTATCGCAGCGGAAATGAAGGCGGCTGAAAATTCTCCTGAAATGCAAGGAATTGCTCCTGGAGAGACATTCGACGACGCAAACATATCAAATTAATAATAGGGAATTCTTGGATTACTACTAAAGGTGGGTGCTAACTATGGATCTTGGGCACAAATACAGCACCTAAGGTCATAGTGCTATATAAAGTCGTTACGACTTTTGACAGGGAATTATTTATATAATAAATGGACCTAATCGGCCAGACCTGAGCAATGGGGTTGAAGTGAGGAAGCTTTAGTCCTAACTAAGAATTCCTTTCCAAGTATATAATCATAATAAAATAAAAGGAGTACTATGAGTCAGTATTCTCAGCAAGTTGAAGAGATATTTACAACTGCTCGAAAAAAAGCTACAGAATTAAATCAAGATAATATTTCAACCGAAATACTATTATATGCTATCGTCGAGCATGAAAATAATGACGGCGTAATGTTATTAAATAAAAATGGTACAAACATTGGAAAATTACGCACGCTACTGTCTGACAGATTCCGTATTACACAACGAGATGTGGCATTAACCAATCCTATTCCAAAGATATCTCATGCAATGCACTACGTTTTAAATTTTGCAAAGTTTGTATCTTTGAACGGAACAATTTCTGCTGAAACTTTGGTACATGCCCTTTATCGTACACACGACAGTGTAGCATCAAAAATGCTAACTGAAACTGGGTATACAGAGCCAGGAGAGGCAAAGAAAAAAGTGTTTAGTGATCGTACAGGCTCTTCAAATACTCCTGCACTGAATGCTTTTTCGATGGATCTGACGATTCTTGCTCAGGAGAATAAGTTAGATCCCGTCATTGGACGTGATTCCGAAATTACGCGACTAATTGAAATCCTAGCACGCCGGAAAAAGAATAATCCAGCGTTGATCGGTGAGTCAGGAGTAGGAAAAACTGCCATTGTTGAAGGGCTTGCGATGCGTATTGCTTCAGGCAATGTGCCACGCTCATTAGTAAATAAGCGAATACTTTCTCTTGATCTTAATTCAATTATTGCCGGCACGCAATATCGCGGGCAATTTGAACAAAGAATGCAAATGATTATTAAAGAGTTACAGAAGAATCCCGATATAATTATTTTCATCGATGAGATGCATTCACTTATGGGAACGGGCGGATCTGAGGGAACGGGTGACGCTGCAAACATCATAAAACCAGCATTGTCACGTGGATATATTCGATGTATTGGAGCAACGACGGCCAATGAATTTCGAAAACATATTGAAAAAGATGGGGCATTAGAACGTAGATTTCAGAAGTTAATGGTCGAGCAACCTACACTTGAAGAAACTACACAAATTCTGCATCAAATTAAATATGTCTATGAACTTTATCATGGAGTAAAGATACCAAATGTTGCAATACCTATTATCATCGAACTTACTGAACGATATATTCAAGACCGCTTTCTCCCGGATAAGGCGATCGATGTTCTTGATGAGGCTGCCGCGGTGGCAAAGTTATCCGGTGCTACATCCGTGGATGACGGCATCATTAGGAAAGTCGTATCCAAAACCACGGGCGTTCCAATTACCAATCTCAATCAATCGGAACGGGATAAGCTCAAACACATTGCACAGGACCTTGAAACCAATGTTGTTGGGCAGTCGGAAGCCATTACAGCCATAGCTACATCAATTAAGAGAAAACGAACGGGTGTTAAAAGTGATAAACGTCCGAGTACATTTTTATTTATCGGTCCTACTGGCGTCGGGAAGACCGAAACAGCCAGACAATTGGCTAAGTATCTATTTGATTCCGAGCAATCCATGATACGATTGGATATGAGTGAATTTTTTGATAAGTTCACAATATCCTCGCTTATTGGATCACCTCCTGGATATGTAGGATACGAGGACAGTGGTGGTAAATTAACTGAAAAAGTACGTAAAAAACCTTATTCAGTGGTTCTATTTGATGAGATTGAGAAGGCACATCCAGATGTATTCAATGTACTTTTGCAAATCTTTGATGATGGGGTATTAACGGACGCACAAGGACGTACGGTTAGTTTTCGTAATACCATTATCATTATTACATCAAACATCGGTGTCGAAACAGTCGGTAAAAGAACACTTGGATTTGAAGACACTACTGCGGATCAAGATATGAAAAAGAATCTCAAAGCCGCACTGAAGAGTTTTTTCAAACCAGAATTTCTTAACCGTCTGGATGAAATCGTTACATTTAATAAATTAACTAAAGACGATATGCGAAAAATTATGCGTCTTATGGTTAATGATATCAACGAAAGATTCACGGTAACCTTTACACCAGAAGCCGAAGATTGGTTCCTTGAGAAGGGCTATTCTCAGGAGTATGGTGCTCGACCAATGCGCCGACTTCTTGAAAAAGAGGTAGAAACACGTATGTCAGATCTTCTTTTGGATATCCCAGAAGCAAAGAATTTTGAAGTATGTGTGAATGAGAACAAGGTTGAAGTAGTAACGAAATAAATAGTGGCGGAAGAAATTCCGCCAACTTATAATAATTTTTAAAAGGAGCTTTCACAATGGAAGTTGTATTTCTCAATGCTAAAGAAAATAGTGAACTTATGACAGTCCCAGTCGAGCCTAATACTGCTATCATCGGACTGAATATTACCAATGCTGGGACCCTAACTAAAGATGGGTTTCCACAATTTAGATTTTATCCCACCCTCAAATCCGCCACGTTCGGTGTGCAACGACTACATAAACCAGAAGAACGCGCAAGTTTAGTATCGATTGGAAGTCAAGCGTATTCATTCATCACACATAACCCACAATGGGAACCAAAGAAATTATTTCGTCCTATCTACGATATTACTCCAGACGATTCTTTAGCAGTGTGTTTGTTAGAAAGCGAAACTCGACAGGTACTTCTTAATTCTGGCACAAAGTTATCGGCAATATTGTCAGAATTGTCAGAATGGATTTCAGATAAATATACGTTTACAAAGCAACAACGGCCAAGATTGTTGAATAACTTTGTTAATCAATTCCCTTATCCATTTAAAGATCTTCCAGGGAAACCCCGAACCGAATCGTGTTGGAACTATATAGTGGAACAAAATGATTTTTGGCATACAACTGTCGATGAAATGCAGCCTGTGGAGCGTATTTTCCCCAGTCTAAAATATGACGTCATTTTTCATAACGAATTATCCGCATTGATTCTTATAGAGTCCGATAGGTATGGAAGCGATGATCTTGTAGCACAAATGTATTTTCAAACAAATCCAAAAACTGTCAGAATTATATTGATGAAGAAAGTTTACAACTCAGTAAAACATTATGTTATTGTTGTAAACTCAAATCTATATAATTCGCAACTCGATTTTTATCCATATCCTAATGTCAAAGATTTAAACATTCAGGAGCGTAAAATGGATGGGGATGCAAGTTGGAAAAACCTTAAGGTTCAGACCATTGGACCTAAAAAAGGCACCGCCCTCTCATTTGAAACTATTTGGGGTGCAGTAAAGCTTGGCGAATGATTTATTTGCTAGATTTTACTAAACAGCCTACAGGAATGTATAATCGATCACCTTATGGAGAGGTATTTACGCTATCTCCAGCATATGGACAGATCTTGATAACTAATCCCGATCTAGAAGCATTTGCTACAATCTCAAATAACGCCTCAGCAGAAGATTTTTTTACTGTTACCATAGAAGATATTAATGTTGGTCGCACTAGCATAGATGCTATGCGCCATATTAAACATTTAGTACTAATCTATGGTTGGGAATTATCTGCCCTGATGAGGCGTGTACACATGGGTTGTTTTGAAATGTCTTTTGGTGGGGGTGAGCGCTTGTGGGCAAATTCTTTTGGTATGGGCGAACCAGTAAATTAACAAGAAGGGGGAAATAATTTCCCCCTTTATTTTTTTACCTTAATAGAATTTCTTTTTCTTTGGGTCTGTTTCTTGACCAAAGTCCAAGCCATAAAGATAGGAGGACATTGGATCCGTTCCTTTTGTATCACTTTCCATGCCCATTGCCGAAGCTTCTTGTATAGTTTGTCGTAATCGATTAGTGCTTAAACGACTAAGCCAATCTTCATTATGTAACGGCAGTACTGACAATGACTTGAAAAAAGGCTTATATTCAATTGAAGGTTTCCCCTCTGCTTGGAATTCTCTGTTAAGCCTTTTAACGCGCGTAATTGGTACAGTATCTCCACGCATAAAATGAACTTGGTCTTCCACCTCGTCTGGAACATTTGTAATTTCTGCATTATTTGCAACTCCACGTAATACTGTTTCAAATGTTTTTCTAGCAAATTTATTTTCATAGATATTATTAATCTCATCAGCAACATATTCTTGTGCTGCTAAATGTCCCTTTAATTCAGATAGTTCCTGAGGTTTTATAGAACCATCTGTCAATCTATCTCCACGATTAACTTTGGATCCGACTGAAACTAATAATGTACGCTCACGCGGGATATAGTAATTATTTTGTCCTATATACAGATTTTTACCGCCAGCAGGGTTATCTGAAATATTAGTTACGATTCCTACCTCTTTTGATAAAACTCCTGCATCTCGAATTTTTTGTGGTACATATAACAATTCCTCTAATCGCGGAAACCCTAAAGTAACTGAAGAACCTTTACCGGCGCCTCCAGTATGGAATGTTTGCATTGTCAACTGTGTGGACCGTTCGGTAAGGGCTTCTGAATCGATAACACCTACATTTTCTCCTATACGTGCCAATTGTCCATTTGCCATAAGGCCGTAGCATTTTTGACATACTCCATTATCCGCTTCACATGTTAGAGAAGAACGTACAGGTAAACTTTCAATTTTCTTTACTTTAGCCTTCAACACACGTTCATTAGTTATAAGATCATTGCGATGGCCTACTCCTGGAACGTCTTGTGATAAGAACCGATCCATCACTTCCTTTGAATTTGTAGACATAATTATACCATCTGGGGTACCACAATCTTCTTCCGTAATAAGCAAACTTTTAGTAGTAAATAATAATTCTTTATTCAGTGCCCCCGAATCCTGTGTATTAACAGATCTATCTACCACACCCTTACGAGCACCATATGATTGATTCCAATAATCAAAGGTGTCTAGGCCTTCTGAATATGATTTCTTTATCGGATGCGGAATGGGAATTCCATGTACATCTTGAACAATGCCGGGCATTGATAGGATTTGTGTTACTTGTCCTTTCTTTGATGTACTTCCTGCTTGTAACATATCATAGAAATTATTTTTTCCTTTAAGATTATGGTCCTGAGCATCTTCCATTTCTTTTTTTGCGTCTTCATATATATTGGCGATCTCGTATTTATCCATGCCGGGCTTTATCTTATTCTCAGCTTTCTTTAGAATAATATCACGATATTTTCTATCTATGACCATATCTGTTATAGATATAGTACTTCCACGTTCTACCGCATATACACGGCCTAATTCTTTCCAAGCATCTATCACAGTTCCTAAGTATCCTGGATACTTTTGAAATAATATTTCAATTAATTCTTTTACTATTTTTGAATCCATGGTTCTAGTATAATCTCGGAGTTCCGAAGGAAGGGGCTCATTTATTGCCCATTGCCCCAAGGTCATTGTTTTACCATCTAATGTAAAGCTAGTAGTTCGATCTTTTATTTCTTTAGTGGCCTTATTTATTGAAGAGAAGTGTTTACCACTATCGCCGGTTATTTTGGATAAATAATATAGCCCAAGCTGATAATCTTGTTCTATATTAATCATTTGTGATCTATCCCCAGCCTTATATAAATTTTTAGTTGGTAACATACCCTTAGCTTCTTCCACTGCTTTTTCTGATACTGGTACATGAACCGACATTGTATCTCCATCAAAATCAAAGTTGAATCCTTTGGCCGATAAGGGGCTTACTCGAATACTGTGCCCATCGTATCTTTGTGGCCAAAATGCTTGTACCGAGTGTTTATGTAATGACGGAGCTCTATTCAATAGTACGGGCCTTTGCTTAATACTATTATTCAATGCTTGTTCTGCTACAGGCGTCCAAGTTTTGATTTGTTCTAAAGCTTCTGTTGGTTTATATCCCTGCCGAACGAGTTCTCTCATTATGAAAGGTTTAAATAAATCCTTTAACATTATATCGGGCAACCCGACCTGATCAATGCCCAAAGAAGGTTCAACAGTAATAGTAGATCGAGCGGATAAATCTTGTCGTTTCGACCAAGCTTTATTTTGTATGAAACCCTGTTTTGGTGAATCGCCGGCAAGAGTACCTAATAAACCCTCATATTTTCGTGTAGTGAATGTTATAGGTTCAGCTAATCCCATCAGAGCTTTTGTAGCCTTGTATAAATCAGCCCTATTCTTTTTATTTTGTTCAAACTCATCGAACAAATGTCCTTGACCTTTTATATCTTTAATAGCTTTATTTAAAATCGCCACATCTCTATAATGATAATTAATTGGAGAGTTTTGTGTATCGCCAGAAGGCAAAGGATATACAGGCCTATATATAGGAGGAAGGACCGGAATAATTTCCATCATATACGCTTTTTCTGGACGCAAGTTTTTTTCTTTTAAAATACTTAGATAACGAATTCTTTTATTGATTCCATTAACCTGTGTTGGACCAGCAGTTTTTAGCGAGTCTTTAGCTTTTGCCAGCTCTTCATCCACATCAATATCCGATAACATTTTAGCAAGTCGTTGATTACCTTTGATTTTAGATTCTTTATCCACCTCATCTATAATATGATCGAATTGTGGCGTATTAAGATTCAATATAGATTTTATAGCTCCTTCATACAATGGATTAGGGATAGGCTCTTCTAAAGTAAAGTGCGTCCAATTGGTACCACGTAAACCACCCGTTAATTTTGGATCATACAATCCACCCTTAATTTCACTAAGATCTTTACCACGTAACATATGCCCAGGATCCGTCAATTCTCCTGCGGACCATTTACGCATATCATCGGAAGTCGCTGGAAATAGTTTAAATTTATTTCCATTTTTTTCAATGTTGACTCCCGCGGCTTTTATATAATTTGTGAATTTATCAAATACAAAATTACGTTGGGGTGGAGGAGGTGGAAGACCGAGCTGTAGCGCACGCCAATACTCGTCATTCTTCTGACCTTTCACCGCAGTAAATTCATATAAATTTTGTCTTGCTCCATGCGCTAAATAAGAATACATTTGAAGAGGATCAACCGACTGTCCTCCTGATGATCCATGTATAGGCTGTTCATTTGCATCATAGGATCCCGGTAATCCGCGCGAATTGTATTTATGTTCGACCACATGCATTAGTTTTAAATAATGCTTGTTACCCCAGAATATAGGTTTTTGGAATGGCTTTCCATCTTTACCGTCCAATAATATTTCGTTAGGCGCAATTTTTAGACTTTTCATCTCACTCATAATTTCGCCAAGATAATCATGGTCAGAAAAATTCTTTACTAAAAAGGGTTTACCGGTTTTTTGTGCTATACGTCCCGCTGCGGCTTCTAGTAATTGCCCCATATTCATACGTCCTACAACACCATGAATATTTACCATCATATCGATACGTGTACCGTCTTTGGTATGTGGAGCCTCATTATCGGCAATAATTTTTGTAATTATACCCTTGTCTCCATAACGCGCTGCCAATTTATCTCCAACCTTTAGCGGCTGTTCTTCCTTTATATGGATTTGATAAGTGTTTCCAACTTTTCTAACGTGCGTAACAACTCCAGGATTATCCCCATCCCAAGTTAAGGATTGATTTCTATAGGGATTAGACATAGCTTTATTCATATTCTTTAGAATCTTCTCAGTATCTGTAAGATCCATTTTACTTAAATGTGCAATTAAAGTTTCTCCGGGCTCTACGTGTATACCTTCCTTAATAACACCCAGATCATTTAATTTTTCAATATTTTGTATGGTCAATGCTTTGGGGTAGTATGAAACAAACTTTTTTGCATCTAAAATGCTATCTTTACTAACCTGCAAACTTTTCTTTAACAACACGGTCGACGTGAATTTTTTCGCCAGAGCATCCGTTACAACTATACCATCTTCGTAATTGTATCCATGCCACGGCATATACGCAACATTAACGTTTATTCCAGGTGCAAAATTACCGCTGGCATCAGAAAAATTAGTATCTGCTAAGGGTTCACCTTCTTTTACTTTTTGTCCAATATCTACCAATAGCTTGGAATTAATAAAGGATTCTTGATTTAATGGAAAATCTTTATATAAACCAACCTTAGTTTGCTCACCCTTGTCATTGCGTAAATGTACATAATCACCTTCTATTTTCATTACGGTGGCGGTTCCAAATCCTTCTGGAACCTTAGGCTTTAAAAATTTTCCTAATATGGAATCAAGAGTTTCTCCTGTTTGCCCAACAACTTTTACTAATGGGGTTTCTGGCGATTTTAATGCTACACTTTGTGTAACCATTTTTGCCGCTACCAAAGCCCTGTTGCCGGAATTGTTGCCTAAAAATGGAACAAGGTTGGTAGTCCATGCAAACATGCTGGTAGGATCTTGAATATATCCATCAATATCTTTAGCAGGAAGTACCACCGATTGCCCACGATACATAGCTTTGACTGTGGCTCCCTTAGCTTTGCCATCTACATGTTGATCTGGAAATCCAATTTTCATACGGTAAAATTCTATAGGTGTCACATAGCTATCTTTACCAGTCGGAGTAACTATTGGAGTTTTAATTTCATCTCCGTGTTTTTCGACGTGCATAGCTAATGGAAGGGTAACTCCTACTTTTCCACTTTCGGGAGTATTAAGTGGATCAAGAAAACCTAAATGTGTGGGATGGATATCGCGTGTTTTAAATGTTATGGCGTGTGGGCTTTGGATTCCACCAGTACCCATAATAGTAGTTTTTCTCCATTCACCCAGCATTTCAACGGGGTTAGTTTGAGGAGAAGGATTACTAAGATCGCCCTGGGTAAAAAATGATTTGATATCTTTGGTATAGGTATCGGGGGAGATAATTTCTCTTATAGATTGTTTGTGATCGGTACGAGCCAATAAATTTTTTTGAATGTTTGGAGCACGTTTTGCAATATGTTGCTTGACCAAATCATCTACTGTGAATAGATTTTTAAATACTAAACTATCACGCTCATCTTCGGGCTCTTCCCCACGTAATACTTTTAATAGTTTGCTGGATGTTAAAAGAAGTGCCTCTGAAGTTACTCTATCTACTCCCTTACCAATAGTAAGTTCGGTGGTATCAATATTAATACGTGTTTTGTCAAAATATTCTTTTAAAGCATTCAGTGCTTCCTCATACGGAAGTTTCTGTCTTTTTAGTTTTTCCCACATCAATGGAATTTCTTTGCCCTCCTCATTAATACCAGAGGACTTATTTCTATTGAAAATTTCATTGCCCCACATTTTAGCCATTTCATTTTCTGGGACACCAAAAGCATGAAGAAGTGTATAAAGATGAAATTTTTGATTGCCGATATACAGATAAAAAAGACCGTCTGCAGGGTCCATCATCATTTTAAAATTATACCCCACCGCTAAATTAAATTGTGATTCCATTTCATCATTTGCTTTTTTTCGAGTATAGATACCCGGCTTTAAACGAAATTGGTTCATGGTGGTGTATTCGTTGCCATCGATTAGCATGGAAAATCGATCGGTAAGTTTTGGTATATTAGCAACTTTAATATCCTTAATCTGATCAATGATGTTTCCAGTTTTATTATCTATAAGACGAAAGGTTCCATAAACAGGTACTTGCCAAGATCGTCCGCTTAATTTAGCCTCTCGTTGCCCAGGAAAATCTTGATCATCTAATTCATCAGAAATAATTAGTGGCTTTATAAGTTCCAAAGTTTGATAGTGGCCTTTTATTGGAAATTGTGCAGAAATGGTTTCAACTATAGCTTGTTGAATATTCTTGGACTGTAAGCCTGGATCGAGTTTATTTACCATAGATTGTTTATGCCTTTTTATATATAATACTAAAAAACCAGGTAAAAGTCAATAACTTTTGTGGTATAAGATTCTATGGTAACTGTTTATATCTCACTAAACCATAAACTAATGGTATACTAAATGTATCAAAATGCATGGCGTTCCGGGAATGTATCCCTTGTGACGCAACGAAAACCTACTGGTAAGTAGGATATCAAAATAGGGGTTTTATTACCTCCGCTGTCAGATCGCCCAGCATATGGCTGGGGCTTTTTTTATTATAACAATTTAAGGATACACAATGTCATTAATTCCAGACCAATTGACCAAACTTCCCATTTGTCCTATATGTAAACGCGAACAAATGACAAATGAGGAGCTTGCGAAAAATGCTGATCCAAGTCAACGACGCTGCTGGTTTTGTTTAGCGGAAAGCCTAGTTAGCATGAATATGGAACAGGCCATTCCAGAACCTGTTGAATATGGGCGCCCAAATATCACGAAAGAAGAAGGTATTATATATACCAAACAAAAGTTTTTTCGTGCAGCGATGCCGAACGTGGCTGATGCTATTGCGGAAGCCTCTGCAACTTCTCCATCTCCGACAGGTGTGGCACCATTTACAAATTCTACGTCACCACAAGTAGGGCAGGCAATTTCACCAACCAAGCCTTTATTAACTTTGGGTGGAGCAGCCCCTATAAAATTTGACGAAACTCAAAGAACAGAGTTTGCCGTAAAATTCGGCATGGATCCCGTACCAAAAAACCAGCCTTACGAAATTGTTGTACATGGAGCGACCGAAGATATGTATATAAAGCTCGTGAGTCCCGTACCAATTGATTTGGCGGAACAAAGAGAAATCCAACGCATTTTGGGGGGGATATTAGAAATCTTTGGAAAGCTATTGAAATATGGTCCACAGTTTGCCGGAACACTAATTGAATTACAAAGTATGTCACCAGAAATGTTTTTAGGAGGGCGTCGATGATCAGTACCAGAGAGAAATTTTTAGCTGTAGAGCATGAAATGAACCAGATTTTGGTTGAAAGGTCCGCAGCTATTCGTGGGGTTATGTTGGCTACATTATCGTCAACAAATTTACTATTACTTGGTCCTGCAGGTATTGCCAAGTCTTTACTCATTAATGAGTGGAATCGAAGAATTACGGGCTCCAAATTTTTTGGTTGGTTGCTAACGAAATTCTCAACACCAGAAGAATTGTTTGGTCCTATCTCATTAAAAGGATTGGAAGAAGAACGATACTATCGGGTTACAAAAAACAAATTACCAGAAGCTAATACAGCATTCTTGGATGAAATTTTCAAGGCAAATAGTTCTATTCTCAATGCGCTATTGACTGTATTGAACGAACGAGTATTCTTTAATGACGGTGTAGCCGTTCCTTTGGACCTGGTTACAATTGCCGGCGCATCAAACGAAATTCCTGAGACCGATGATGGGCTGGATGCCTTCTTTGATCGCTTTATTTTAAAGTATCACTTGCAGTCTATACATGAACCTTCCAGCTTCGTTAAAATGTTACAGCTTGCAAAACAAACCCCAAAGGCAACTGTGAGTTTGGTGGATATTCGTGCCGCGCAAGAAGAGATAGAAAAAATTCAAATAGATGAAAATCTATACGCGCACATAGTAAAAGTTCGCGAGGCAATTAGAAAAGACATTACTGCCGTATCCGACAGAACCTTTAAAACATCTATACGGGTACTTCAAGCTGAAGCATGGCTAAATGGAAGAGACGCTGTTCAGATTGACGAACTTGAAATGTATCGTCATATTGCCTGGAATAAGCCGGAACAAGAAAAGAGTGTACATTCGCTTATTCTTGAAATGATTTCTCCAGAAAAAAATAAAATCCACACCTTATACAACGATGTTCAGGATGTAGTGAAGTTGGTATATAAACATAAAGATGCTGCAAAACGACAAACTGCAGTTATCGAAGCGGCACAAAAAATTCGTGATGCTCGTATGCAAATTGCCCAACTTAAGCGTACAATGGCTGGAAAAAAGCAAGACATTGTAGAGGTGGAAAAAATGGAGACAGAATTAGAGAATATGAACATGAATATGGCAAGAGATCTTTTAGGTGTTGATCTTGCAAAAATGCAGGCTAAGGTGTAATCATGCGAGACTTAACTCCACAAGAAGGTGGCTTCTTAGACGACAAAGTTGCATACACTCCATATTCCATACAAAATGATAACTTTGACATTCGTTATTTTCAGGAGTTAAAAGAGCATAGCGCAAAACTCTTACAAACCGAAGAAAAGGGAACTAAAGAATATGAGCAATTTCCCCAACTTCAGCAAGATTTGTATGATGCTCTATTTAAATATGAACCAGAACTCAATGAACCGGCGGCAATGAAACGAGATTTTCTTCTTAATCGAAAGATTATGGAGCAACTCGTTGAATCTCAGCGGTACAAAGAGCTTCGTGCGATGACTCAACTTGATGTGGTAAACTCCACAATTGGAACCGAACTTCTTTCCGACGAAGCTATGCGGCTTGTAAAGGAATTGAAGAAAGAGCGAGAAGCTCTTCAGGAACTAATTAAGGCAGGAGGCACTTTAGATCAAGCACAGCAACAGCAAGATAAAGCCCAGGGGGACAGTCAAGATGGATTTGGTGGGCCTCGAGGCGAACAAAACGAAGAGATTGATCTGGAAGAAGCCGAGCGTCGTTATGAAGAGGCTATGGATAACTTTGAAGAGTTAACTGAACGTAAAGACTTTGAAAAGGCCATCGAACGTATGGCGGCCAAAGTCAAAGATTCAATTAAAGAAACAAGCGAAATGATTTCAAATTGGGGATTGGAGCGAAGCGATTCATTCCAGAAAAAATCGCCCCATGAGAAAATGGAATTATTAAATCGTTTGCGTAACAGTTCAAAGTTAAAACAAATAGCAAAGTTAGCAGGTCGATATCGTAGACTTGCACAAACGCATCGAAAAGAAAAGGTTAAGCATGGTCTTGATAGCGTATATAGTCTAAAGCAAGGAAATGATATTAGTCAGCTCATTCCTTCAGAAATTATGCGTTTATTACTTCCAGCCACACGTAAACAATTCTTATTAGATTTACTCGAAGGTAAAACGTTACAGTATGAAATTCAGGGCAAACAAAAGAAGGGTAAAGGGCCAGTTATAATCTGTATTGACAGTTCTGGATCTATGGATGGACTGCCAGAAATATGGTCGAAAGCTGTAGCCTTGGTTCTTCTTGAGATAGCCCGTGAACAGAAACGAGATTTCTTTTGCGTTCATTTTTCTTCAGGCTGGAGACAACAAAATCTTCATACCAATGAATTTTCTAAAGCCGACCCATTCAATGTGGAGCAACTATTGGATATGGCCGAATATTTTGAAGGTGGTGGAACAGAGTTTGAACCTCCGCTAGATAAAGCCCGGGAAAAAATCGGTACTGAAAAACTGTATGAAAAAGCGGATATTGTTTTTGTTACAGATGGTGAATCAGCTGTACGTGAACCCTGGCTTAAGGAGTATAAAAAATGGAAAAGTGAGAACAAGGTAAACATTTACTCGGTACTCATCGACTCATATGAAAACTCAATAGCCACCGTAAGAAAATTTTCGGATAGGGTAGATAAACTCTCCAATATTCGAGAATCAGATAAAAATGACGAGATAGCTCTGGAATTATTTCTCGATATTTAATAGTGTTTCTATAGCTTTACAATTACTGTGTACTATGTTTCGTAGTACGTACAAAGTGATGGAAGTCGATAAATTTTGGACTGGGGCGCAGTGCTCTATTATAAAGATGAAATAAGACCACTAGTTATTACACGGCGTCTTTATTCTTTTACCAGCGCTTAGCATTACAAGGACCGGCCTTTAAACGCGAGCGATGCATGCAAAATGGATATCAAGATCCGAACACGCTAATGCATAACCTGTCACGTAACGTGGGGCACACATCTAATATAAGTCTCATTCACTTATCGATCGAAATTCACAACGTTAGGACTCACACCAACAAACACGTGTCGCAAAACATACCGGGCATCATCTAATAAGGAACCGGTTCCCGGAAACAACTGCAGCAGGCAATACCACATAAGTGGTGTAAGTAAGTTATGTAAGTTAATAATATATATGACTCGAAAACCGGACATCCGGATAGTATAGGAGCATTATGAAGTATCGTTACATTAATCCAGAAGTCGTCGTCCAGAAAATAACCAGCGAAATCCTCTTACGCATAAAGATTCCTCAGCCACTTGAAAAAATCGTTGTTGCGGGCGATTTCCTGGTTACCTTTCCGGACAATACTTTTCAGGTACTCACGGAAAAAGAATTAGGTGCAAAATTTAAGCCTTCCATTTCTATGGAAGACAAACGAAAAGAGATGTATAGAATTTGTACATCTATCATAGATCAAGAAGCTTTGATCGATGAAGATAACGCCGAGCTGTTACTACTCGAAGCGATAGAAACTGCGCGTACACTTCGTAAACTTATTTGATTATATAGGCCTGTTTTCTATGGTTCGCCAAACATAATGCCCCATGATTAAATTCGTGGGGTACTGTGTTAACGCGATATCCAGAGCGTATCGTTCTGGTGGCAAATGTGAATTACGTCAGTAGAACATAGTTGCCGTTATGGAATTCCGCACTGCTTCACCTGTTTTATAATATTTCCCTAAAATAATTTACCTCGAGTTAATTAGGGTTCAACTTTCTAATTAATCTCCAGCTAAATAATTTACGAACAATTTTATAAAGTAGGACTCACACCGTTCCATAACTAATTTTTCATTAAGGAACGCCTTAACGAAAAATCCAACAATAGCATAGGAAACAGGTCTATTATTTTATTATGCAAGATATATACACAGTTTTAGGATATGATAAGAATACCTTAGAAATCATTACACAAGATATCCCCAGGTATTATATCACCTACAGAATAAAAAAAAGGAATGGAAAGACTCGCAGAATCGATGCTCCACAAGAACCACTAAAATCGATACAGCGTGCAATAGTAGATAATATACTATACCACTTTAAAGCGCATCCAATCGCGCATGGATTTGTACACGGCAAGAGCCCAAGAACAAACGCTGAAAAGCACGTAGGAAAAAAGTTTATCGTAACATTGGACATAAAAGATTTTTTTAACTCTATAATGGATTTTAGTGTTAACGGTACTCTTAATTGGTTATTCCAGCAACAAAAACTTTTTGCATACACAGAAGAAGATGTTAACATAATTACAAACTTAATGTGCTATGATAGCTCCCTGCCACAAGGTGCGCCTACCTCTCCAATTATATCAAATTTAGTATGCTTAGGACTGGATAAAAAATTATCAGATCTAGCAACAGTGCACAACGTATCCATTACGCGCTATGCAGACGATATTGCAATTTCAGGCGATACTCCAAACATATTAAAATTAAAGGCAACCGTATATTCACACATTTTTGCGTATGGATTGCGTCCGAATAAAAAAAAGACAAAAATAAGAAGATATTATCAAAGGCAACAAATAACCGGCGTTGTGGTCAATAAAAAAACAAGTATAAGAAAAGAAGTTTGGAGAAATCTACGTGCCCAGCTTCATAATTTGAAACACAGTGGCATCACAATAACCACCACAAATTTTCAGCAATTAAGGGGCCAAATAGAATGGATCCGATCTCTCAACCCGTCTCGGGGCAACCAATTACTCCAACAACTTTTGAACATAGATGTAGTGTAATGGACGAGTTGTTTCAGCAACAAAAATTATCAAGATTAGAATTCGATATACCTTTGATTGGATTCTATGCCTCCGCTCTAATGCCCTTGGCACATGTAAAGAAATGGTCATTTACTGGTGATCGTTTAGTACATCCCATGAGAATCAGTTGGTCTTACCAATTATTAGACAAAGGGCATGCTTTTACAAGGGAACTGCAACAAGAGTTGAGCAAGCCGCTCAACATTCACCTATCAATGACAAAAATACCGGGGTTCAATTACAGATTAAAACAAAAAGAGAACGTTGTGATATCCCGGTTACTCGTAGATTTACGAGATATAGACGAAGCTATAAATATACTGATCGACGAGGCTAACAGGTTCTACATACTGTACTGTCATACTTCGTAATCAAAGACCAGCACACCGGCTATGCATATTCAGAGAAAAGAGTTTGTATTTGCGTTTGCAACTCTTTCAATTGTAATAGCGACCCTTCTTTATGATAGGATCGAGAAATACCTGAAAAAAGCATAAGCAAGGATATATAAGGTGTAAGGTTAAGTACTGAGGAATACCACTAAAGAATGAAGTATTATCGAGCGAGAGTTACATGCGGATCGCTTAAAAAGAAAAAACAATTCGAGAAAACAATTTGGGTAAAAGCTTCCGATAAAGAAGCAATCGGTGGATTACTCAACGTTGTAAGGAAAATACCCTTTGGTCGCTTACTCTATGCAAGACTTATCGAACGCGATGAGTATATAGCAGGGGTGAGTCGAGGAAGTGTCAAATAATCCCGTAGCAAAAATAGTGCCCGGAAAAGGGCAACATTATGAGCTATGTATTTTAGATTTCAATTTAGATATTGAATCGAATGTTTGTTCTGTCACTTTAGACGCAGCCGGAAAAGCAGATAGAGATAAAGCATGTGCATACTGTTATGCTGCGTACCTCTATAAAAAAGATCCAGATGCTTATAAAGTCAAGGAAGTAAAAGAATCAGAATTCAAAAAAATAGCCCTAAAGTACCCAGCACATATTTTAAGATTGGGTAAGAATGTTGAATGTGGTCATAGAAACACACGCTCACAATTATATCAAGTTTTAGAGTATTGTGTCAAATACAAAATGAGGCCGGTTGTAACATCTAAGATATTAGAATACGATCCTAGGGTAGCAAATCTCGTAATACAATCACAAGGTATTGTACACATAAGCTTAGGAGCGGATGCGTTAGAAAAAGGTCCAGTTTTGCAAGGCGCGACCAATGAATGGCGACTACAGCAAGCTATTCAATATAAAAAAATAAGCTGTCCTACACAGGTACGTATAGTGGCCGATATAACATTGCCAATGACTGATTTCCATAAACAAGTATTCAAAGAAATGGGATCAGCGGGCATTTTACTGACGCCCCTGCATTATACAAGTAAAGCCGTGTTTGAAAAGAACCGACAGGATATAACTTGGGATGAAGCGAAATCTACCGGCCTATTTAGTTATGGTCACGGAGATTTACGCCCCAATATGTTACATGATGATTGGAAAAAAACAAAAGAAAGATGTGGTACAATAGCCGGCAAGGAATATTGCAATAATTGCGTTGGCAAGATATCTTTCAATAAAAAACAATATAAGCTCCAGTTGAAAACACTGGGCTGGAACGAATAGTATTAGGGGAGTCTTTGGGCTCCCCTTTTATTTAACCAATACCAAGTAGTGACATTTAAAGTAAAAGAAAAGGTGCATAATCGTCTTGCATTTTTTTTACCTTATCAAGAACTATGTATTCTTAATATGTTGTTGGCAAAAATTATTAGGCGATCGATACTGGCGTCATTCTTCATAAGATTTGCTTTATATGATATCACCTGTATGTTCTCGGGGATGTACCCCTTCTCTGGAACAATGCGATCTATGGAAGGACTATTCGCACAATGTATTTTATTACCTCTATATAGCGGGATATTTAAATATGGACAATGCTCCATCATAATTATATCCGTTACTTTTATAGTGAACGGAACCTTACTTTTTTTAGCTCTACGTTTTGCATGAACCCATAAATAGTAGTTCTTATGCTTACTTACTTTTTCTGATTCTGGCTTATAAATATATTTCTTTTTTCTTGTGTTTTCATACTCTATATGTTTTTTCTTATGGGTTGCCCACCATCGTTTACGATTGGCACTTATTTGATACTTATTTTTTTCACAGTATAGTTTATAGTATCCCTTGTGAGATTCTCTCCATTTTCGTTGGTATTCTTTTCTTTCGATTTTTGTCATATAGTAGTCTCCTAAATTATTATACAAATAAAACTAATAAGAGTCAAATTTTGCCCAAATTAAATGTGGCCAAAACCATTTTTTGCTGGCCAAAACTTGATTTTGTCATATATTTTTCGTATAATAGGGGTACATTAAAACATTAACCAACACTACAAAATGAATAAAAAGAAGTTACTTATTTGGTAGCAATGCCCGCATACAAGGAAACTTGTATGATGAATCGGACAAAAACGGTGAACGCTGAAATGCCAATACCGTGCTAATCAATGGAATTGCTAAAGGTCTATTGACAGTGTAACGCATACGAGCTGAATAAATATAATGCTCGCACGAGTGCCCGACAACCTTAAAATGGTTGAAAATATATGCTGGACTTACAAGAATAAAATTGTAAGAACTAAGGGATAAAAAGCCCTTAGGATAACATGTAGGTGACGCTCCAACAGTTAAAACAGGTTTCGGAATAGTAGCAGAAAATCTCTTCAGAGATCTACATCAAGAATTTGAAGTTGCTATTCTCGGAGTCAATTATTATGGTATCCATCGTTATGATACTACGAAGTACTTTATATACCCCGTCGATCTACAGGACATGCTTGGCCTCGATCGCATGCAGAGAGTTCTGCCGGATTTCAATCCCGACATCATTCTTCTTTTCCAAGATATATTCAACATTGATTTCGTATTGCCTTCTGTAAAGAAATTTAATGACAAAATCCCTATCGTGGGTTATTTTCCTATAGATGGTAGTCCCGTTTCTCGTTCGTGGGGAAATACCATGTTAGGCATGAATAAACTCGTTACCTATACAAAATGGGGCATTAAAAGTATAAAAGAAGCTATACCCGAACTTGCGACAACCAATATTGAATATCTATATCACGGAGTCAATACCGAAATATTCTACCCATTACCACAGGTAGCAATAACACAGTTGCGTAAAGCACGTGGCTGGGATGATAAATTTATGGCTATTTCAAACAATAGATTTCAACCAAGAAAATTTATACCTGGAACACTTCGTGCGTGGGCACATTTTACAAAGGGCTATAAAGTATGCAAGTGCGGTAATTCCTACGTTGCAACTCGCCCAACATGCGATCTCAACGGATGTGCGGCCACTGATGTTATTGAACAGCATGGGGGGCATCAGGATGCAATTCTTTATTTACACTGTAATACACAAGAGCGTATGATGGGTCCTGGACGCGCGAATATTCTTCAGGCACACATGATTAATGCAGGCTTCGAGAACACCGATGTCAACAACACTATTACCGCATTCGCTGGTAACGTATATGCTAATCCTATTTCGGACGAAGAATTGAATGGGTTTTATAACATGGCAGATGTTAATCTTAGCACTGCTCTTGGTGAAGGCGTAGGGCTGTCGCTGATTGAAGCCTCTGCAGTAGGCACTACAACTATTGCTCCAAACAACTCTTCAATTCCAGAAATGCTTGGAGAAACAGGCCACATAATCCCGAACGTTGCACACATCAATATTGCAATGGACAATGGGCATCTTCGCCCAATTGTTAATACAAGGCTATATGTTGAAGCATTAGAAAAAGAATATCAAAAATGGGTAGCCAATGGACGGAAAAGAGTTCTTAATGAAGCTGCCATTGATCGTGTCTACAAGAACTTTATGTGGGACGAAAAACGGGCACAGATGCTCGGTTGGTTGAAAGAATATGCTTAAAATACGCGTACCCTATAGCGGACTTGCAGTATTGCTAACCTTTATTTTTGTTTCACCACCATTGATATGGCTACCATATGCTATGGGTATAGTTGTTGAGGCATTGATAGCTACTTTGGTATTTACAAAATTAATGAGCCAAAAGGAATTTAATTACGGCTCCTTCATCGGTAAATTACTTCTACAATATACTATAATACCGGAAATAGGCATCTATGCGTTAGTACATTTAATATGTGCACGTATAGTCTGCTACGCAGTAATGTTACTCGGCATTATATTTACACCACCACCATTAACAATGACACTTGCAACAATTGTATCTTTGATATTATATAGCTCCACTATAATTCATTATCTTCCTTACAAAATAAAAAAATAAAAGCAAAAAAGAAAGGCCCTGTAATAAGGGCCTTTTTTATTCATCCTCCACTACATACCAGACAGTAACTTTTGGAGTACTGTCCCTCATATACGCGAACTCTTCTTTAATAATCCCGTACTTGTTCAGGATCCTCTCGTACTCAATTTTCTCCTGTAGATTGCTCAGATCGAATGTGGACACTCTCCGTTCCTCCATCGTCTACCTCCTTCCAAGAAGCCATTTTCTCAAATTCAACTCCTCTAGCATCACCTTCCCTTATTATTTCTTCCTCTGTAGCATTAAGGGGTACTTGAAAACGTACCTCGCCCATCACTACTTCTTTTACTACCCCGTACTTTTCCATCATTTCTTTTTTTCTTCCTTTGGATTTTCTTTTTCTACTTGTGCAGCATGTTCTTTCTTTGCCATATCAACTGATGTACGTTCTATATGACGTTCGTGCTCGGTCTTTGAATGCTTCTCTTCAACCTTTGCTTTTTCCATATCTCGTTCGTGTTGTTTACCTTGCATCTTATCTTGCTGCTTCATACTCTCTGCTTCCATTTGTTGCTGCGCCATAGCTTCAGGAGTTAGCCCGGACAGTCCTTGTAATCTTTTCATTAAAAAACCAAATGCTACCGGAGCCTTTTGTTGGTATATTTCAAGTAACTGTTGTTGTTTAGCTGGATCCAATCCTTCGATCATAATCGATTGCTTTTCCAGAAAGTCCGAGGGATCAATGTCTGTGAGCTGTAATTCTTTTATAAGCTCAGGAGAAAACTTACGTTCTTTTATACGGGCTGTCTCTTCGATAGCATCATACTGTGCTTTCGCTTGGTACCGTGCCTGCAGAACCAGTGACTTACCTTGAGCATCAGCTTGAGCAAGCATTGATTGCGTCTGTATATCTGTTTGTACCTTTGCTTCCTGACGCCGATTCTCTATCTCTTCCTGTGGATCCATACCCATCTCAGAATAGAAGGTAGTATCCGATAGCTTCCCAAGCTGTGACATCTGCAACATAATTTCTTTAGTTTGGTAATCATCCATCATTTTAAACTTCTTTAGACGAACTGTTACAGGAGGGTAGCCTAAAAAATACCGGATTTTAGGCACAATAAAATAGTTTATAAATTTGTCGAGCTCTTCCCGGTATGTAAGGAAGTGGTTCTCTACTATCCGTAGAGATACCGAAGAGCTGGTCCATGTAGAACCGCCTTTAATAAATTCAACCGGAACACCGAGCGCGTTGATGATTGACTCTTCAAGATACTTTAACTCGGGAGTAACCATAAGTACGCGTGCATCTCCACCAAGGGATTGATATCCAATAGGTATAGGGAATATGCCAATCGCATTAGGATCGCGTCTCCACTTGAGTATTTGATCTTCGACGTTACTTCTCCATTGACCCATATTAAGCTGTGTAAATGGATCGAGGTTGCCCTGAGACGAAGGGAATACAGCACGGTTAGGGATAAGATGGTCTGCTACTATGGCTTCATTTCCTCTGCGTAATGTCTGCATATACCAAAGCATTTTCATAGTGGGAAGGAGTAATGGTTTGCCCCAGCCCTGATCTTCTTCGGCAAGAGTAGGACGTTTCAGATGGAATAGGTTGTGTGCGTCAAGTACTATTTTTTTATTGTTCTTGATAGCATCAATGAAAATTTTAGGGACTCGTACCAGAACTTCGGGCTTGCCTTCTCGTATAGCTTTATTTGTTTTATCGTTCATCGTGTAATAGTACACGGTTTCGCCAGTCAAATCATCGTAATCTAAATTAACATTTTCTGGGGCCCAGCGTATAAATTTTAAGAACCGCGGGCTCTTTAAATATTTATCGACTATCTTGAAGGTTACTCCTTCGACGCTACATTTTTCACACTTACCAATGAAGGCATAATTTACCCATCTAAATTTTACATTTTCTGCAGGTAACATTTCTTTACACGCAGGACACTGCAAGAAGCGTTTGAACTTCATGTTTGCAGAGATGATACAGTTACCGTAAGTAAAGTAATCCAGTCCACATTCAATAAGGAATGACTTTAAATTGAGGTGGTGATCTATTAACTCCTTATAGTTAGCCTTAACTTCTTTGTCCTGAATATTTTCGTAGAGGAAATCAGTGACAGGGTATTCGGCTAACTTGGTGATAACATTACTGATAAATTCATTTTGATAAAAAAAGATACGGCAATATTTAAACAGTGTCTTAACTGTTTTTGGAAAATAATGCCTGGATAAATCAAAGAATGGGTTGGGATACTGGAGCCGGCTGTATGTTGCTATAGTTGCGTCCGAAGCCGAAAGAGCTGTCCCATCAAATGGAAGTGTTGGCATAGCTTATTAGTCCTTTTTTTGTGTTAAGTACGCTTGTATTGCGAGGTACTTTGCCGCCTGAATTTCTTCAGTAGTCTCTCCCAAAGGGAAGGGACCATTGGTTGCAAGCTCTACAGCCTTATCAAAATATGGATTATCAATTGGAAGATAGCTCGGATAAATAAATACACCAGATTCATTGAATATAAACTCTATATATTTTAGGACTTCGAGACTATATTCACGATCAGGATATAATTTATGCGCCATATCAAGTGCATACCATATTTGTTCGGGTGAGCATCCTTGCAATACATTGGGGGTTGGAACTAATCCGTTCAATGCTTGTGTAATATCCTCAAATGAATTATAATCTTCGAAGAAGACTCGAGACTTATAAAGAGTAGCTAACGCTAATATTTTATTAACGTCCTCTTCGCTCATGCCTGGTTCGAACTGTCTTATAGTTTCCGGCTCGAGAATATTTTCTTGGCTCGTTATAAGAGCCTTTAGTGCTGGGTGCATTATATGTTGTTAATTATCTTATCTTTTATGGGTGTCGGAAGTGAATCAAATACAAACGCAGCTTCAGGGCCGTCTAAATCTCTAAGTGTGCCAGAATCTACGATACCTTCTGCAGCTTTCTTTAGCATAGATACCTGTATCTTTTTACCCTTATGGCTACAATTTGCTTCTTTCTTCATGCCTAAAACAGATATATAAGGATCTACAATATCATGTCCCCATTCACGATATACATCCAATGTTTTATCTATATGTTCGAGAACTTCTGCTGTTTTTATTACTCCAAAATCTTCAGCATGATCAAGAAGCTCTTCGTAGATGCCACGATTATCTTCGGTGGTGAAAATCTTTCTTGAGCGAATGTGTTCTCTATAATCGTCGTTGAAATGTGATGCAGTAAGAGCCGCATACTTTTCAATACGTGTATCTGTCGTATCAACAGAGAATTTTTTTGATGCTTTTTTTACATTGAGAGCATAGGTAATAGCATCTTTAGGCGATAACTTAGTTGCATTCTTTTCGAAGTACTGCACAGCTGTCTTCGTTAATGTGGCAGTATCAATAGGATACTTTTTTACTTCTGGTAAAGCAAATTCTTTAGATTCAGCTACCTTTATTTGAGACGTATGTTTTTTATACCACCCTGTGCGATCAATCTCATCAAGGTCTACAATATTTGTTACATGTTTTCCTTCTGCTAATTTCTTTAAATTCTCTGGCACTTCAAGCCGAAAATGCTTCGCTGCTTTGGTCAAGTAAAACGCCGCTGTCTTGGAGATCTCATCGGGATAATTTTGATTTGTATCCTGAAGAATCTTTATGTTTAACTTTGTTACATACTTATCATGGCATGCGAATTTTTTTAGAAAGCCCGTATGCGGATGATACAGAATGACGGCAAAGTCTTCTGATGGCATAGCTTCTACCTCATCTTTAGAGGGGATGTGGGCATTCTTTATTAAGTCATCAGCGTCATCCTTTGTAAGAGAAACAAGGTATTCAATTCTCCCATCGGAAACTAAATCTGTGACATCATACGATATCCCTGCAAACTTTTTCATTATTTATTCCTTATAAACAGTTTGTTATTCTATACTTTTACTTTTATTTGCGTAGAGTATTTAACATTTTTAACTCAACAGCAATATTTTATGGCTTAGTTTCTGATATATCTTTATTTTTAATTTTATCCCAAACCTTGATTCCCAGGATTCCTAATATAACCATCCCCCAAGTCGTTGGAATATCGATCACAGTTGCAGAAGCAATTGCGATCTTAACATAGGAGAATATAAATGCCCATACAACGCCGAGCTCGATAACTCTGCGTGAGGAAGCTTTTCCGGCAACTCCAATTTTATAAGACTCGCTAAGAAAACTTTTTCCCCACTCTATCTGGCGCTCAATCCAATTCATATATTAACCCTTTCCAATGCCAAAAAATTCCAGGATACTCTGTAGATCAAAGTTACCACCAAAAAATGGATGCAAAACGGTATTCACTAGTAATAGTATACATAATAATAATACCAGGCGGCCAACCTTACTTTTTACTATAGTAAATATACCGGAAGTTTTAAATACTTTCTTTGTACTTTCCCACCATTGATGTCGATCAAGTGCTGGAGCTAACAGGATTTTTATTTCCTTTAAATCAGTATGAACCTCACTATTTTTTTCATATAGATCACGTAAAGAGGCGTGCAATCCTTTATTTCCATTAGCTGATACAGTATTTAATGTGGTTTGGATATCAGCAATATTAGTTGCCATGTTAAGTTGGTTAGAAGCTATTTGCTTAAACTCATCTGTTTCATCGTGTATATGGGTTCTAAACTCTCTGTGGATGTTTGCTATAGAAGTAGTTAGTTTAATATCTGTAGTCTCACGCTCCTTCTGCACCGTGTTTAATGCGATCTCCATTCGTGATACGGTATCTTCTATAGTTTGTTGCCGTCGATCAAATACTGCATTAGTATCCAGTATTATTTTTTTTGCAGCATCATACTGAGCTTTATCACGGTTATCAATAACATTTAATTTAGATATTAACTCATCATGTATTTTCATTGTGACCCCATCTATATATTCTTTAACGCCGTCATTCAATTTGCCCGTAGTATGGCGTCTTTCTTTGGCGGTAGCTTTCTTTGGCATCGATAATCCATTATTCTATAATCGCATCAATTAGCGGCACAATCATAGAGGCCGTTAATTTTTCACTTTGAATACGAATCTTTGAAATCTTGATAAATTCCACTTTATGATCTGCATTTAAGATCTTCATTATTTCTTCTTGATAAGCTGCTAAATTAACAGCATCGGTAATTTTCATTGTAGGCTGATTACCATTTTTTTCATCAGGCACCATGATAGGTTTGTTATCAGAACCTTTATCTGCAAATTTCTCAAACATATCTTTTGATAGCTCTGCAGTCTCATCTATAATTTTATTGCATATGCGAATGTTTTTCGCTACTTCATATGCAATGGGTAAACGCTCGCGACCTAAGTCGGTAAGTGCATTTTTAACTTCTAAGATTTGATAATATTTCATAGTTATTGGTATTGGTTTATGTATTATTATACGAAATTATTATAAAAGTATCAAGCATTAAATCATTTCAACAACAGCTTTAGTTCTTAAATTAGCCATAAAAGTCTCTATAGTTGTTATCTGTGCACCTGCTAAATGGGGTAATAAATCTAAGCTAACCCTACGAATGATGCTTCCATCTCCTGCAAGTACATCCACAAAGGCATTAATTGTTGCTGGGGCCACTCCGTTTGGAGTATTTATAACAACGGAAAAACTACCTATAGTGGAAGGAATTTGTGAACTTTCTTTATTAAACGGCATTTATTTCTCCTTAATTATGTCTTATTAAAATTCTACTCCACTTTATATTGCGAACACCCGCAGTGAGGGCGGTAACAACATTACCATAACCCATTAAGACCGCTGCATTAGGTAAGTTAGTAGTATGCGTAGTCACTAATACACCATCCACGTAAAACCTTACATCTGCATTAGCTGTATTACAAATTATCCTTAGTTGATAAGATGTATTGGCCGCAATTGCTGCAGTTGTTGTGTTAGTAGTCCACGTTCCCGCGCTTATAGAAGTACAGGTTCTCCAAAAATTTGTGCTGTCCAGTGCTGAATCATAGCTGAATGATATCGTATTAAAATTACCTGTACGAGTAACAGCTGATGGATCAGTCTCAAATAGTCCAATCCAATATCTAAGCCCAGCAATAGTTGTGGCATCTGTTTTTACTCGGGTTACATATTCAACTTCCCAATCTCTACGTATAACAGTAAAGGCACTAATTACTTCTGTGTGTCCACCAGAACCAGTTGTGGCATGATTAAGCCACGGACCGTCAGTCGAATCTGCATTGCTAAGCGTGGCATTGATGGCGGGAGCAGCAGCTAAACCAAGTGTACTTATAGTTGTAGCACCTGCGTTCACCAACACCCGCATCTCTCTTCGTGACATCGATTGGCCAATGTCTCCGAGCACTTCAAGGGAAAATCGCGGAGAAGCCTCTCCAACTCCTACGGGCCCCATGAATATACCGGTTCCTCCAGCATGAAGATTATGAAATACACGCAAGTCTCCAACACCACTAATATCCATAATACCAGAAGTTCCAGCATACCATTTGTGAAAAAATGCATTGGTTGCTTGTCGTGTAGAATACCATAGCGTATTTGCTTCAATACCTATTGCATAGTCTACTTGAGTTGAAGATATACCTTCAAATAAATTTAGTTTTATACCTATAGACTTTGTTGTATATGCCGGAGCCGCTGCTCCAATCGCACCAAAATCTATCCAACGTTGGGTTGTCCCACCTAATAATACAGCTGGAGTTGTAGAGGTTCCGGCTACAGACATATTTTGCGTAGCGGTAAAAGTATTTGCTTGATTGAGGTAAGCAACATTCGATAGAGTGCCGGCTACGTTTACGTCAGCTCCACGAAGCTGTAGTAAGCCACCAGCGTTGATGTGCTTAGCAACTGTAAGATCTCCTTGGCCGGAGAGGTCCATGATGCCTGAAGTTCCAGCATACCATTTGTGATGATATGTAGCAGCAAACTGTGGTACTGAATACCAGAGAGTATTAATTTCGATTCCAAGAGCGTAGTCAACTTGTGTTGAGTTGAGTGCATTGTATAGAGCTATCTTTGTACCCGTAGAACGCGTAGTATATGTTGGAGGATTAATTCCTGGAGTTTTAAAGTCAATCCAGTTTTGTGTAGGATGTAAGAAGCTAAATCCAGCGGAGGAAAGAGTACCGCCACCAACATCTATTGTATCACTGAAGGATTTATTTCCAGCGAATGTTTGAGCACTCGTAGTCATCAAACCACTAGCAGTTGTTCCAGCTACTGGTATATTGAACGTATGTGTTCCTGCTGACGAAACGATGTTGAATGTTGAGCCGGCGGTTCCAGTAGCTAATGTTTGTCCAGGGTCTGTTAAACCATTTAATGCGGTTATGCCCGATGAAGTTAAATCATACTCTGTTCCTGTTGCGTTTTTAAAGTAAAGTCGTCTATCTGTTTTTTCATATAATCTTCCTTTACTAGCACCAGGAGAAATGGGGGCGATAATTTCATTGAGTTCAATAAAATTACTAATATTCGTACTAACTCCAGAAGCAAGTATTGCTAATACCCCAGTCGCGTCGAGAGTCATTACTTTTGTTGTACCACCATACCATTGATATGAATATCCAGAGTCAGGAAGTGGAAGACTAAGCCAAAATGATCCATTATCTATTCCTATCGCATAGTCTGCATTACCGCCACCAACTTGTGAATATAGAACAGCTCGAGTACCAAGTGACCGAGTACTTCCACTTGGAGGAGCAATATTAGAGGTATCGAAGATTAAAAAATTTCGAAGGGTTTTGTCTCCTGCAAACGTCTGGGCACTTGTAGTAACTAACCCACTAGCCGAAAGCGCCGCATTCGGAATATTAAATGTGTGCGTACTGGCTGCAGAGGATATATTAAAAGTGGATCCCGCTGTACCGGGTACAAAATTTTGAGTACTGGTAGTGAGTGCGTTTAAACTTGTTATTCCAGAGCCTGTAGTTGCTCCAGTCAAATCATACTCAATACCGGCTTGACTCTTCCAATATAAAAGATGGTTTGCTTTTGGGTAAAGAAATCCTGTTCCAGTAGCAGGCGTTCCCGGAGCTGCGATTTCCCATAGCTCTTCGTACGATCTAAATTGTACCGGGGCATTATCAAATAAACCGGCGTATGTTCCACCAGTTCCCCCACCAGATGCATAACCAACAATACCAACAGCACGGCTTGTGCCTCCGTTGCCATACGCATATCCTTGTACACCATAAGCCAAACCACTGGCATTGGAATATGCTTCTGCCGATACACCGCGCGCTGCATGTATAGCATTGGGTTTTTCAACGCGCGAGTCCGCCATCACGTATATGGTTCTATTATCTCCGTAGCCAGTGGAACTAATAAAAAGTGTTTTTTGTACTTCACTTGTGATACCTGAGAGGCTATGAAAAATTTCTACGGTTTGTGTTGCTGCATCTTCATTACTTAGTTGGTATAAATTAAGTAGAGAGTTACCGCCTGTTAAAAACCCTGTACTGTTAATTCGGTTTTGTCCGCGTAACGATAGTCCTTTATATCCAGTCGAATCGTTACGATCAAACACCATCACCGCATCAGTAGCATATATAGGAAAGGATGTAGTAAGATTAACAGTTCCATAAGTACTAAGACAGCCACTTAAAGTACTCTGATATATATCTGGGAACACATCAATTTTTTGTCTTATAGCCTTAGTGTATGTGAACGGTTTCCAGTATCCAGTTAGTGTATCAAAACCCAAAGCAGTTCCACTACCTAAAGTATTAAAGCTTCGTGGTATTATATCTCCTACAATAATATCTTTTTTAATTACTGTATTTAATAAGTTATTAGATATTAGTGTGGTGGAGTAGGCAGTTTGCAGTAGATCAATGTGCGATGCCTTCATTCCACCATACTGATCTACATAAAAAGCAATGGTGTCAAAATCTATAATTGGGGGTTCAACATTGGCAGATACATAAATTGCTGGAACGTTTTCTGAAGTGGTTCCAAGAACTCCCGATCTAGCATCTCGACCACTACCACTATAGTGAGTAAACATGCCTGCATAGAAAGGCCCAACTCCGAAACGTTTAAGGGCAGCACTAACTTGAAAGTACTCGTCCACTATAAGTATATCCCCTGTACTTAATGATCCGGTAGTAATTTGCCAACCATCACTAGTACTATTTCCCCCAATATATCCGGCCGTAGCCCACATATTCCCTGAAGTATCAACTCTAAATGGAGCAGTTGCACGTGAAGCATATAGAGCACCGCCAAAAAAAGGATACTCTTTTGGAGCTAGTCCAGCACCTGCTCCTACATTACTATATAAATAAGTAGGGCCTATATTCCAACCACCAATTATGCCAGACGCCGCCGTTATAGTACCACTCAATATTACATTTCCAAAACGATCTACTACAAAATTCTTCGAGCGAATTTCAAATACACCGTTTGGGCCGTCCCATAGAATACCGCTGATCAAAGCTGAGCTACCATTCACCGTCCCTATTCGAAGTTCGCTAAGTCCCGAACCTTTAACATAAAATCCTCCAGTACCTGTATACAACGTCCCCACACCAGCAGTTTTCAATATCCCACCAGCGCCACCATCGTCTAATGCTGTACCAAGAGTTATAGTTCGTCCTACAGCTACATCTTGCGCGAGGAGAAGGTCGGTAGCTACAGATGAAAATTGGTCAGAAAAATATGTCCAATAAGTAGCATTGGGAGGGGATACACCTAAACTGTTAGCTATTGAATAGTAATATTTACCATCGGGAGCTTTTACAGCTTCATGATATGTAGATGTACCGTAGTATTGTTTTGAAACATTCCATATTCCACGATAGGTTATTGCAGAAGCTGTAACTGCCGAGAGATCAATGACTTCGACGAATTCCCAGTCACCTGCGGGAGGAAGAGAAGAGGTTAATCCAGAACCATAGAAACGTACTTCGTATGTTCCTGGTGTGGGAGAAATAGTATTTAAAATAAATGACCAGCGACCATACTGATCGGTTGTAGTTTGTCCGAGAAGTGCGGAGGTAGTAGAGTTATATAGAACAACATAGGCACCTACAACAAGCGAGCCGTTTTTTATTTTTGTTCCATATACTACACTATCGGCGGTTCGTTTTAATAAATATGCCATAGTTATTCCAGGTATATCTGTGGATGAACAACATCAAAAGGAAGTCCTGATGTTTGTAGTGTACCAGCATTTCCAAAACCTACCCAAACAGAATACGTAGTTCCAAAAGGCATGATTACTTTAGTAAAAATTTTTTCCGTACGGCCAGCATAATACCAAGTACCATTATTATCCTGAGGTCTTGGCCAGCTTCGTTGTGGGGACGAGCCCGCAGCAGATTTGAATACAAATACTATGTAATGAAATTTTTGTCCCAACTCTATCATATCATAATAGTCAGTAGACTGGGTGGGTGTTCCCGAAGTAGTTGGCGAAGCTAACATAGCCGTAATTCCAGAGAATGCTATCATATCACGCCAATTTAATGATAGTTCTCCTATAGATGGAATTTTTCCTCCTACTAAGTCTGATCCTATAAGTCCAGATACTTCGGCATAATAAGGTAATGAGGTACGCCCATAAAATGTCGGGGTATATAACCAATAGTCCGATAATTGTTGCGCAGTATTTAAGGCTTGTAATCCACTATTATTAGCAAAATATAAGCGCACATAGTATATATTGCCATAATCGGAAGATGGTACTTCGGGTAAATAGGTAGTTCCGTTAACCCCAGAATATGCAACGTATCCATATTGTATCGCATCTGTTAGGTCCTGTACCATACCCTTAGTAAATTTCCAATTATATATTTTTATTGCACTAGATGAAGCTTGTCTACGTATAGTATAAGTGTTTCCAATTATACCGGATACGCGCACCTGAATATACAACGGATTATCAGCTAATAACCCCGATACATATATGTTTGCATTTTGTCCTGAATAATAATCAGCTCCAGATAAACCAGCAATATTTAATACGCGGTATAAAGCTACTGCATTTCCTAAAGCTGTATTCTTTCTTGGCACATCATTTATACCAGAGAGACTGTTAGCAAATCTATATTTCGTACCGGCTATTTCAATTAGTTCGGTGCCAGAAGGAGCCGTAATAAATGTTATAACATTATCAGCCTTTAAATCCCCACCATATATTTCATAATATAGTCTACTAATAACTCCAGATACCTGTACTGAAGCAACAGTTACTTTAACTCGACTTCGATCTAATACAAACTCATCTCTATATAAATCTTCTATAAGAGTGATCGTACCTGAATTAAGTATGGTCAGTCTATCTATATTAGGTTGCGCTATGGATAAATTATCTAGCATAAATTAGCTTACAAAATCTTTAGTAATATTTGTATGTGTTACAGCTTTCATATAAGTTAATGTGATATCGGCGACTAAGCCCATTTTATTTGCACCCGCTACTCCACTAGGGTCATAAGCATCAATACGTACTATACGATTTCCATTAATTTGAGTTATAAAAATGTCTGCAGGCTGTGTATATTTAATTTGTCCACTTGTGCTACATATAACCGAATCCGCATCCGATTCCATTGCTAGAGGATATACTCGTACAACGGGAGCTACAGGATATAAACTATATCCGGGTCTGCCATATTGAGAAACCTCAATTTGTGTTATTGTAAAGTCAAAGTCTGGGCCTGTCCATGTTATTAGTTCTCGTGCAAATTTTGATACACCTATTGTAAAAGCTTGTCCAGCCAGCCCAGTCGATACTTGGGCACCTGTGGAATCTAATAATACAAGAGAATTAGCAGCAGGTCCATTGCCCGGCCAGTCTGGGATCATATAATCTATTGTATAATCATTATTGCCTACTGTTAAAATTTCCCCCTCTATAGTTGGAAAATCACTAAGCACTCCAGAATAGGAAGTTCCAGCGGGACTTGCCAGGCCAGAAACGGTCCAAGAATATCCATAACTTCCGGTAGCCAATCCTCCAAGGGTTCCGGAATAGCTTCTTAAATGTGAACGTACTGGGCCAAATGAATATATTATAACTCCCATTCCTCCAGCCCCTGATGTGACATTTACCGATAAAGGATCAGCAACCGCCTGTCCAGAAATGAGTGGTCGAACTTTTATATAATATTTTGCTGAATCAGTGGTACTAATATCTATTGTTCTAGAAGAACTTACCGTGCGGAAAGCTCTTGTATTAGTAAAATCCGTACTATTAGCATCAGTAGACCACACCAATTCAAACGCAGTGGCTAAAGTCCATCCATTTATATTCACTACGAATCCAGCCGTAGTTGCTGAAGCAGAGACCGAGGCCCCAACTGAAGAGATATCCGGGATTTGTACAAGCGTTGGAAATTCATAGTACACCGGAGATTTCCATGGCGAAGGTTTTGTGAACGAGCCCCCAAGCAAAGTTTGCCATCCAGACACTTTATTCATAGTTCGTGCACGTATATTTATTCCTATTGATTCTCCTAAGTAGTAATTTTCTTTAGTTATTAAACTATCTGGAATATCTATTCCAACTATAGTACTTTCATAGCGTTCTTCTCGCACAGTCATTTGATGTACTGCAAAAACTTGTGTATTTATTTCATAATGAATAGCGTTACTATGTATACATCCCGCTGTGGGGGATCCAGAAAATAAAAGTCCTAATGTGTTTATATTAGTAGTATGCTTGTATGGTTGTACCGTTAATTGTGTGGTGTATATATTGGATCCCGCAACCTGTAATACACTTGCCGTATTAGCCGTTACTACATAATCAAAGTTTGCAGGGTGCCAAAAATGATATCCTATTAATGCATTAACAACTACACTATGAATAGGACCAGGATTTAATACAACTGTCATAATATTAGTACCATCAAAACTATTAATCAATACATTATCCCAGTTCCATCTGATCGTGAATGCAGCGTCATGGGAAATTATCCCTTGAGCAACTGGTAATGCAAGCTTTGTTTCGTATCCGGGTTGTCGATAGTTACTTAACGTAACAGGAGATATATCTGTTATACGAAGATTTAATGGCATCATAGGATCATCAGCCACAGTTAGAACAAGTGCCCCTACACCTGGACCGCCGCCTACCCAAAAACCAGACGCTGTAGTATATGTATCTGTATTTTGGATATGACTTAAAGCTTTTAATGAGGTGGCCTCTGACCCTGTTAAAGTATTAATTCCGCTACCTGTAGTCAGAAAAAAAGAATTGCTAGGAGTTAAGGTACTCTTGACCATATAGGATGCAGCTTGAATACCGGACGCCATTGTTTGTACACCCGGATAATTTTTTCTAACTATATCCCATCCTGGCATAGCGTTAGCGGCAAGTTTAAATACATTAGTCCAACGATAATCTGCCGTGACGGTGTGGTTATATGCACCATCTAAAACATTTACTTGTGCTAATATAACTCCACTAACTGCGGGACTTGTATCCCAAACAAACGCATAAGAATCGTGTGTACGAGAATTTTTCTGTGATCCTCCGACAAGACCGATTGCGAAACCACTCATTACATTAACAGGATTGCCATATGTATATTGATGCCGCATATACAATGTATGTATACCAATACCTAAGCCTACAAGCGATACTGTTGTAGGAGTAGTGATTCCTATATAATGTAATCCCGAAGTAATAGCCTCTCCAACCGCCACATTTACAAATGTGCCCGCTGATGCGGTAACTTGTAGAGAGTTATCAGATGGGTATATTTGCCCATTCTCCAACGTACTAGCATTAATACCGTAGCTCTCTATAAAAAGACCGACTAGTCTATTAAAGTTGCTTGCTGTATAGTTCTGTAAATCTTCGAACAGATTGAACAGATCAACTTTTGTACCTTCATTTACTATTACTCGTTCCATGATTTATCCATTATTTTATTAAATATTGTATTTGTTCTGGCATTATCTTTGCCGTATAAGAATCCAGAAAATCCTGTGAAAAGGATATCCCCGATAAAGTGGGGCTAACTTTGTAAACTAGCGTTGATCTACGTGTATATACATTTGTATAGCTATCAATTAATGCTGGGTTCGTGGTATAATCATATAAATCTAATCCACTGACAAGTACAGAAAATTTATTGTAGTATCCCGAAGCCAGTGGCATTACTCCAGAAGGAAAAATATGTGAGTATCCACCGATTGAGGTGGTATAGAGACCGCTAATAAGAGAATAGCTCATTAACCCAGATTCATATGCAAAGGGCAATCCTCTAGCGACGCCATAAGCATTTTTTAATGTGGTGATATTGGGTGCTTGATTTTGATAATAATCAAGTGACCAAATAAATTGTTTTAAATGCGTATATTTATCTTGTCCATAGGCCCGGTATTGTGAATACATGGATGGTATATTAAACCCACATTGTTTAGCCCATACATGCCCAAGTACCGGATTAATTCGATACACATGGTCGGCCGTGGACATCAATACACCTTTATTAGTAAAACGTTGGTCTGGAACTATTCCACTACCTACCCATGCCAAAGAATTTAATTCGGCAGACATAACATAATCAACGTCTTGTGTATAAATCCCACTATAAACTACTCCATTATAAGTATATTTATAGGTTAATGTTGGCACCGAATATGTAAAATCAGGAAGTGGGTATTCAAATAAAGCCAACGTTTTAAATGATACGTCATCTAAATAAATATCTTTGTTGGTAGTATTAACTATTTGTATTTGTGTAATATTACCCGCTTGAATATGCATGGTTAATTTTTGCCATCCAGGAATACTCAGGTTTGCAAGTACGCTCGCCATAGTGGCGGTATACCAAAAATCTGTAGCTAGTGGAGTTTCCTTTGTTCCTTTTGGAAAAGATTTTTTAATAGGTCCTTGAACCGCCATGCCTACTGAACCAAAATCCGTACTCAGATAACCAGATGCTATATATACCCACGCCGTTAATGTAGAAGATCCGCGCTGAGTTCCACCAAATACATAAGTTGCATCATTACTTCTCTGTGTACCTGGTATCTTTAAAGCCCACGATCCACCATGTACTACTGTATTAGATCTTGAGAACGGAGATGCAGCAGCGTTATAAGACCAACCAGAAGTACTAATTTCAAAACCACCATTAAGCACCTGCTCCACAGTAGTTTTTATAGGTCCCACAGTTAGATCCTCTATTGCTCCCGAATACACAATCATATAATTTTCTGGGCCATAGTCATATGTAGGATACATCATGTCTATTGTACGACTGAATTGTACATTTCCAGTGTATTCCATTATATGTTGATGACCACTTAGGAGAGCAAGCCAAAATGTTTCTATTACATCTTTGTTCTCAAAACTATCCCAGGCTGTTCCAACATAATCCCAAAGTCTTGTAATTTGCGGGATCATTATAACTTAATAACTCCATTCATATCATATGTATCCGTAAAAAAGCCAGCTAAATCTGGTTTAATATATTCACCAACAAGTTGTGCAGGATCGGAGGTTATCCGTTTATAGTTAGTCGTGATAGTCTCAATATCCAATGTGGCAAGATCCACGAAAGTTATCCCTGCCGAATATACTGCGGTTACAACCTCATCGCGCGTAATTCTTGTACTACTATTATTAACATAGTTTGATATAGCAGTTTGTACTTGGGCCACTGAAATAGGTCCACGATAATTTAAACTGTTTATACGTACTATAACTGGAGGCATTATTTTTGCCAGGTTACTTGTTCCTGAATAACGATAGTCATCAGAAGTTATTCTTGTTTGGACATCTGCGCCATAGGCATAATATCTGTATATAACCTTTACCTTAGTATTAATTAAGCTTGGGGTAAATGCAAGATATGGAAATTCTAAAGTAGAAAATGCTGTAGCTGGATTAGTTGTGATCAATGTCCAGTCTTCATTCTGTATTAAAGAATCACCTACCAACGCTGTTTGTACATCTACTATGCTGTGTAATGGCCCCACAAATCCATTGGACACATCGAGCGATAAATTGCCCGTCACATTATTCACAGTTTGTTCAGCTACTAATATCGAAGCAGGATCGTTTATATAAATATCTGCACATCCACCCGTATGAACGCCTGATGGAATACCTGTTTCTAAACTTACATAGTACGAACTTACTTCTGTAATAGTTTGTTGTGCGGTCGTAGACGTTACTAAAACATCGATAAAATTGTCAGTATCTCTATACGTACTACCCATGGTAAATTCATATAATACTTTGGTACTAGTTTTATCACTTACATTTGTACTTGTATTAGTACCAATAAGTGTCCATATCCAAGCACTTCCATTGAATGATTTAATAAATGCGCTTAAACCGTAGGTCGCAGAATCATATCCATACCCATAATGATTAACTCTAGAATAAGTTCCGTTTGGAAATAACGCGGGGTCTGCTTTCAACCTATATAGTGCCGCAGTATGTACGCCCGCACTATTTTCTACTAACAGATCATCATAAAACCAACGCGCATTATGGGTTCCCATCACACCGAAACCTATGTGTGTACCAGTGGCAGAAACATTAAGAGGAGCTCCTGCTGTAAGTTGTGGAGATCCTGGTTCCGCCGCACCGTCCAGCCATATCTTCAATGACATGGCGTAATCGGTACCTATAACCAATTTATATCTATATAGCTTATTCGCCTTTATATCTATTTGTGCCGCGGCTTTAAATGGGTTTTCGCCCTGAGGCTGAACAATGAATGTTGGGCTCACAAATAAATCATTAGCCATAGGACTATTATCGACCAGGTAAACATTGAAGATACTATTGGCAGCATCATTAATCATCCATGCAAAACCATACCCATTGGTTGGATCTATAGAAGTTTCATCACGTAAAACTGTAACATAAGATAATGTGCTGTCGGTGGTAATCGTATCATCGGTCATAAATCGTCCAGTCACTGTGATACCGTGGTGTTTAGCGAGCCAACGTTTAACAACTGGATAAAAATTATGGGAGACTTCAATACGACCAGCATTTGCTAAATCTAATATTAACTCCCATAGTATACGTTCTTGAGCAGTAACTGTACTTTCATTTACTGGGTTGGCAGCCAAGACTTGTAATAAATGTACATAGGAAAGGATCTGCCATTTACCCGTAATACCAAACTTTGCTAACCAGTTTTGTACAATATCTTGTCCTAACACATCAACACTCATTAACCTATTCAAAGCATTGTATAACTGTTGTTGTGTAATAGATACAATGTTAAATTGGTCAGCTTCGCTAATAGAAAGTTGGTGACCGACACGAAGCATCTGAGAACCACTAATTGTTGTTAACGCAATTTCATCTGGATCCTTGAGTCCCCCGTTACCAGTCATCGCATCAGATAGATCCCATGCCGAATCAAGCGTGGTTGCTTGAAAATCGTCTTTTAATATTGTAAGGGTTTGTATCGTAGTTTTAAGGGCATCATTTAACTTATAAATTCCACCATACTGAGTTGTAGTAAACTCATCAAAAAATTCGGCCACGGGTGGTAAGTCTGGAATTAATCCTGTAGTTGTAGGATCATCAAAAAATACATTCCAATAAGCTATACTTTGTGGAAATGGAAGATCGCCGATGCCTGAAAATTTACCGTAAAAATCGACGACATAATAATTTAAATAAACCTGTATTCCAGAGTATACCAGATCTCTAAGCATCTCCAAATCATTCATTCCACGTGTTTTAATTTCTTTAATGGATGGATAAGCTGGACTAAGATTAGTTTTTATACTTGCTGCACTTCCTAATGCTGCGGTAAGAACCTCTTCAATGATTCTGGAAATAAAATTAACATTATTTTCTTGGTCTACCCCACCAGTAAATGCTGAGGGATTGGTAACTAATGCTGGGGCAGGAACTAAATTTGTAGTTTTTATATTGTTTGGGGCAATAGAACTTATAAGACCAAATTCTTGAGCAACAACCGGAATATTTCCTGTTGAGTATCTTGGAAAGTTCCATGTATTTCCTGCCATAGCAGATAGCGGTATATGTATTGCTTGTTTGGTGACGAACACAGTTCCAGTAGAACTAGTAAAGGTTGTTCCCGCCGGTATATCTAAATCAATAGGATTATTATAAAATAATTCTACAGTACCAACAGCTTGAGCTCCCAACTTCCTGGCCTTTAGAAAATTTTTAGCTATAGCATCTAATTCACTATCACTTATATTATCTGGACTTGTTAGTCCTAGATTGTCTAATAAATAGTTTAGTTGGGAAATAACCGGATCCAGCATTGCAGAACCTGGATTAACTAATAAATCCACAAGCGCCGAATTATCGCTGGTATCTAAAGTGGGATCGTAGGAATTAAGTCTATCAATAATATATTCTTTTATATTCATTTTACACCGTTAGGAAATATTGTTTGTTACCATCTGTATATACTAAAATTTCTACAAATATGGAAGTGATATCTGCCCCTTGATAAATATTATTTATCTCAAGTTTATTAAGTGTTTCATCTGGAGCTAATATTTGTCCACGTTCTCGTTGTTTTGTTTGTTGATCAATAATATAAGATTGACAGCGTTGGATTGAGTCAGATATCAATACCTTTAGCTGTGTTTGGTTATTTAGAACCTTGGATAAAGCACGACTATCTCCTAAAATAGATCCGCGATCAGTAGAAAAGGCATCTGATCCAGGCTTTGTCCTTAAATAAAGGACAATGTTTTGCAACAAGGTTTGGACACCAGTTACTGATGAAGGTCTGTTTTTTGGGAAGCGCATCACCAAAACACCGGTTATACTATCAGGTTCATATACTTGTAAAGTTCTCATTTTATAGCCGTAGTCTCTCCCCCGCCGATGCCAAAATATTCATCTTGGGTATCATTTAATTTGTCATTGGTATTGATGGACACATCTTCTGTAGTAGTAACTTCTGGACATGATGGATCAAATAGTTCTTTAATACTATCTATTGTACCTAAAGTTATTCCCGCAATAAATCCCAGTACAGCCTGCGCTTGTCCAGTAGATAAGGCATTAGCTATGCTTGATATCGGCGGAGGTAATTTTGAGGCAACTTTTAATAGCTGTGAAAATTGTTGTAAAGGTTCCGATATAAGCATCGTCTTGTGCAGTAGCGAACGATCAATACGCATTCCACGATCTAGTTGTTTGATTATAGCCGTAGTGTATATTATAGATTCTTCTAAACTACGTGCACTAAAAGGCGCTCGCAATATCTGCAAGCTCTGTACAATTATTTTTGGTATTCTATCTGCAATTACAAATTCTCCGGCATGTTCGTCAATATAAGTAATAAGAGCATCAATGGTTTGTTGATCTTGTAACATTCGAAATTGACCCTCAAAAATCGGCAGTATACCATCTTTTAATAATATAATTGTGTTTAATTTGGTTAACCAAATACCTTCTTTTCCAGCCAATACTATGTCACTATCTTGTTGACTTAAAGAATCTTCCATACCCTGACGTATACCAGTCACTGTATCTAATAAAGGAATCAGTGTAGTAATTAACGTCGATGTTGCTTTTTCCAAATTCAATTTAAAATCAGGAAAATTTGTTATAGTCTCAAGCAAACTATTTATTACAATATTGGTGGGAATAATTCCTTTTAATAAATCCACTCCCAGAATTACTTGAGCAGTAGTATTTAAAAATGTTTCGTTTTCTCGTTGTATTAGACCTTCTCTGTAGGTTGCTAATAGGGCATCTTCTTCAGTCCTACTAAAGCGTTGAACTTTTACATCTGTAACCCCATTATTTTTTAACCATTGTTCGGTATAATTGTTAGGCTGAAAAATAGAATCTACCGCTTCAAAAGGTATAGGCAATAACGTTGCTATACGCATATAGTTCCAAGTAAGATATTCTATATATGACAAAGATTGTGCTATTGATTTAAAGAACACATCCTTGGCTATAGTTTGTGCAATATAATCCCATTTTTGTTTAGATATATTTAACGGGTCGCTAAGTGCACGTCCTAACGCTTTACCCCCTTGACTACCATCAAAACTTAAAATTTTAGAGGCTTGTTCTAGATTGATAAAAGCTGCTTGTAATGTTCTATAACTAATTTGTGCCGGTATTCCTCCAGCAGATTCCGCCAACACAATTCTAGATAGCCGTGATTCTGCTCTACGCACATATGGTAGTGCCGCCAAAAGTTTTTTATAGGTTGTACTCTGAGGAGATTTTAATAAATTTAATGTTTTGAGTATGTTCCTATAATGATATAACAATAATTGATATATTAAAATACGCACTGTCAACTCTCGCCGTAATTGTGATATCAAAAGCAGTTGTACCTGATTACCGGCGGAAGCAACCATGGCAATAAGTGCGACCAAAGCTCCAGTTACTTGGACCGCCTGTCCTATCTTTGCGGCAATTGCTTCGGTTATAGAGGACAGGGCTCCAGTCATTGTAGAGTTTACTACGTCTGTAAAATCATTTAGTAGGGTGCGTATAGCTGGAGGCATACCTAGCATACCCATATTTTTATTAGCTTGTTTAGCCAATAAATCTAGCTTCTGATCCAGACTTGTGACGTCCGCACCTAACAACTTTTGTTGTTCTCGAGCAGCTTTAGTTATAGTACAAGGATCCATTTTTAATATTGGGCTGATGCGTCGTTTATAGTTTTTGCCAGTTGTTTTGCCATTGTACGTATTTCTGCGGGTGTCTTATTTAATTTTGCTGCAATATCAACTACTGAAAGTTTAGGGTTTCCACCTAAACCAAAGGTATATTCCAATACTTTTTTCTCATCTGGAGATGATTGATAGTATACAAATTCTACTATATCTTTGGGACGGTCAGATAAATTATATGCAGTATCAAAAAACGCTTCTTCTTTTCCCTGGGCAATGAGAATATCACTTCTCAGCTCATTCTGCATACGTTCCACTTCAGCTGGGGACCATTGAAGCGTATCTGCCAATTCAATAACTGTTGGCTCTCGGTTGAAATCTTCTGTAAGATTAGATTTAATATTTTGAAATTTGGATATAGCAATACCCCTGTTCTCAGGTATTTTTCCGACGTTCTGAAAATCAATGACGTAGCGATTTAAATGTTTTAATTCATGTCCGAGATGTGTATTAATCTGTGTACCTCGTTTTGGATCATACGTTTGCAATGCTTTTAGAGCCAAAAGCTTTGCTTGACTTTCTAAAGCTGATCTTGGTATCGGGGCATGGGAAAATTTATTTACATGTGATTGAAGATAAGGATCCAAGGAAACGATTAGCGAGTTCATATAACTTTTATCGCCGGTTTTTTTCCATTTTTTCCACAAATCCAATTCTTGTGATTTCTCATCCATGATGTTATTATAGTTAATTTATAGGCAAAAATCAATTACTTGCTGGACTGTCCAGCAGCTTTATCAAGCGCCGCTTTAACAGCTTTTAATGCCTGTATAACTGCTGTCTCCGCAGCATCTTTTTTTGTCGATAGTGCGGTGACACTTCCAACCGGTGTGGCTTCCCGGTTCCAATCAACGTAGGCAAGATTATATGTGTTAAGTGCATCAAAATAAGCATTGATAGCGGCGACTGTTTCTTTATTAACTCGGCCTTGTTTAAATAACCACTCTGCTTTTCTGCGCGATAGCAACGTCTCACTTTCAATAACCCAAGTCATTTGAAACGTCACAACATGTGCAGTATCTCCAGAAGATTTGCCCAGTACAAGCTGTATAGGATAACCTTTTATAAAATTATTGTCTACAAATAAGGCCGCGATACTATTAGAATCTTTTAATTTAGTTCCTCGTAAATAATCATCGTAGAAAGCTTGAAACGCCGTTGCCCAATAATATTTTCCTTTGGCCTTGTCCGCACTCAAAGATCCTCCTTGATTTTCTATTTGTTTTGGATCTTCAGAATCTAATAGCATCCCCTGTAGGGTATATACACGTGTGCGCTGATCATAGAAATATACGGAGGGTTCACCAAATGTTTCGATGATTTGAAATCTTTCTTGTTCGGGCTTTGAAATGGATTGCAAAATAAACCTATTAGTTTGTAGTTGTATATTACTGGTCTTCTTATCAAGAATCATTATAGTAGTTGGAACTTCAATTTCAGTAAGGGCTAGGCTATTATCTTTAAAAGGAAATAAATCATACTGATTATTTATACTTAAAGCGCCTGGAGCTACAAGTCCTAAATCTGTTGCACTCGGGAATCTGAGTTGGGGAAGTCCCATATTAAAAGCAACATATTGTCCACCGAGAGTAGAACTATTAATATCTCGAAAAAATTCCTTCGATGATGCGGCTGCTATAGATCCTTTTACTGGTAAATCTGCCATTTTTATTGCCCTTTCTTAACTACATCAAAAACTGCTAATACGCGTTCTCTACGTTCTTTTACATACGGAAAGATTTCGGAATCTTGATATACAATTTTTGGACTATTTACTAAAGTACGTAATTTTTTTGGATCACTTGGATATAACGCATCAATTGTTTCTCTGGATACTAATTTTCTTTTTGTTTTATTAAGTATATATGCTTGAATAGACCCCATATCTTTACCAGATAAATTCTTATTTAGATCGTAAATAATATTTTTCACTCCGCGATAAATCGCCACATCTTCATTTTCCGCCCCTTCATCAATCACAGCGGATTTTGAATCTCCTGTAAATTGCTCGTAGAACTTATTAACACTATTTCTATTGGCATAATCGGAATACCATGATATAAGATTTGTTGTATCATCATCCAAGAATCCAAGTCGTGCTGTGGTTCCCGTTTGGCCATCTACAAATCTACAATGAGTGAAAGATAATGCTTGTGAAGCATCCCCGTCCGCTGAAATATTAGATGTAATAGATGCCAGCATTCCTAACATGGCAGGAGTATCTTTAGGAAAATATTTGCTTATTATGACTCCAGGAAACCCCACCATGCGATAAGGACTAAAAGGAGAATTGACCTGCATCGCACGAGCAGCATGACGACGGTCATAAAATTGTGAGGATGCCATATTAATCCAGTATTTTCGAACAGCGAAAGAGGCACTAGGCTCAGGAGGACCGGCTATAGTATCGTGAAACGCTTTGGAATCTGTACGCTTAACTCTCGTCGAGGACGCCCCGCCAATGTTTGATTGTTCGATTGTAGCAATCTCGGGCTTTCCATTATCATTTAAAGAGGCGGTAAGAAAAGCATTTTCTATTGCTGTATGATCTTCTTTAGAAATTAATACAACACCCCGACACTGCTCCTCTTGGCTTAATCCAAACATCTTTAGATTGGCGTAATCTTCAGGCCCATCTATCGTAGCTTTTATACCTGTGGGTACGTTCACCTCACCCGGAATCATTACACCCATTATATTTTTTTCAAACTCTGACGTATCTGTTGTCATAAATGGAAGTGTTTGCGTCAACATTCTTGTAGGCTCATTATCAAACGCCCTTGTAAAAGAGAGTTGCGCAATGTTATCATCTACTACCAGATTGTGCTTTAATGGTGGAAAGAAGTGTGTTTTTGGTTTGATTAAGATATGTGCACGTACTCCACCTAAATCTGTTGGCGCCGCAATTTCACAATAATCAAATCCAGCAGCATTTAATATAGTATTAAGCATAACACTTATACTATTATCAGGAAGAACACCCATAGCTAAGGAATTAATATATTGCATAACGGCTTGATGTTTAATAAGCGACTCAATCTGTGTATTTCCTGGGTGATCGACGATTTTTACCATGTTTTTAAAATCAAAAGCCTTAGACAACATGGACCAATAAACCCCCTTAAAATTCGTACTGAAGGTGTCCACTAACGAAGTAAATACTTGGACCAAGCTTTTACCTTTAATCAATTCGTTTAGTATAGGGGTAATAAAACTCGCTCCAGTAATATTCATAAAGTTTATCACTGTTGTATTAATTTTATTGTCGGCATCCGAAGACTGTGCCATCATTGAAGCTTCTACTTCTTGTGCTGTTGTGGTATTCTCCAATATAGCAGGATTGTCTTTATAATATCTTGCGGCTACGGTATTCCTTGTGGACCATGCTTGTAAACCCTTATGCTTATATATAGCCGCGGCCACTTTTTCATTTGTAGTGGGATTTAAAAGTGCGCTTTGCTTTACTTCTATAGGAGCATTTTCTGCAACCCCTGCATCAAATAATATGGTATCAATTTCTACGCGTAATGCTTCTTTAGGCTCATTAACAGGGATCAAGTGTATGTCATTAATCTGATATAATCCTGTGTCAAGTGTCCCATCTGTATTTAGATGTGTTTTATATGGATTACCCGATGATTCGGCAAACGATATATAAGATTTAATTTCATCGAATGGTTTTTTCTTTAGGGTACCAACGTAGACATTACTTTTAGCTACTCCTATAGGATTAGATGTAGCTCTTTGTGTGGGAGTAATCTGAGCATATAATGCATTCGATAACATGGTACGTACCTGAAGATCCATAGGTATAACAATGTTAGTGTTCCAATTCTGTGAAAATCCTGAAAAGGTTAGTTGGATCGCACGTTTATCTGGTGTGAATGTAATTCCAGAACCGCTAAGCTCGCCCATAAATATTAAAACATCTTGTCCAGCATCATCACGATAGAAAACATGTATAACGGTTTTCGGCAATATAGTTAGGGCCCCACTATCAGCAGGAAAAGAAACTGTTGCTGTTGGCGGATTTCCAATTCCCTCTTGAATCTGAACCGAATTAAAATTTACGTTCACACCTTCCAAGTATACGGTACAATGTATTCGCTTTGTTATCATTCTTTATCGTCTTTATTTATAACTTTTACGTTCATTGCTGTACCTTGGGTTCCAGTTCTTATAGTATTAGATATAGCTACTAAACTAGAAACCATAAGTTTATCTTTAGCTTCCTGTATTTGTTGAGTTGTTACGGTACTAAGATCAGCATTTATTCCCTTAACTGTCTCCCACAAAGCTACTTCCGATTGGGCTAGATTTGTTCGTAAAGTTTTTTGATTTTGATCCATTATATCTTTAGTGGTGTTGTTCGTCGATATGTAAGTACTGGCGTCAGCATAATTAATTGCTAATTTTTGAAGTTGGCCGGGCGCTTTTAACAACGCATTTTGTAATCCGGCGGCATTGGAAAGTTCTTCTTTTGAAATTGGTTTACCCATAGCTTTACTCATTTCAACAATATAGTCCTTAGCCCCCTCTGTCGATAATCTAGCCAATACGTCGGTCGCCATAAGTTGCTTTACTTCTTTACTTTCTCTAAATTTGTCCACATCGGCAACTATACGCTGAACCCTATCTTCGCGTTCGGAAACTGTGCCCATACCAACAGAGGCATTAAATAACTGTGTTTTAAACTCTGTGGGTCCAAGGGCTTCGCGTTTAGTGAGAACTGCTTGTGCCATCGACTGCCCCTCAGTTGCATCTGCCCCTATTTTTTTAAACAGGTTTCTTGCTTCTAACAGATCAACTTCTTTGGTTGAACTAACTTTGGCGGATAACCAAGGATTCTCTTGAGCAACTTTTGTTAATGGAAATGCTTTGTCAAATGCAGTATTAAATTCTGCTATAACTTTCTCAGCTACCTGAACAACAGATTCCTTTGGAGTAAGCTCGCGTAATGGGGTCAAATATTTTCGTGTTTCTTGTCCCGCTGCTCCAACTGGATTCAGAACTGCAGCTACAAATTTGGCAGGATCATCGCCAGTCGCCACCATTACAGCTCGTGCTCTATCGAAAGTTTTCTTTTCTTCGACATCCATTCTATTCTCACCTTTTGCGGTTCCAATTTTTACTGTCTCAGCATAATCCTTCCATTCATTCATTGCTGCTTTAAATTTTTCTTCTGGGCTACCGTCTGTATAAGGTAATACACCCGCACCTGCAGTGGACGTAGCTGGTACTGTAGCTAATTTGGCCTGTACTCCCCATATATCTGTAGTTTTTATATCAAGAACATCACGTGCGATTATTCCGGAAGCAGCCGTTATGTGATCAAATGTATTTCCAAAAAATCGTTTTTGTGTTTCTGGGGCTAATGAACGAAGCCCATCTAAAACCGCCCTTTCATTATATGCAACTTTTGGTGTGTTTATAGAATCATATCCAATAGCTCTTGCAAATGCACCTAGTCCCGATGATTGTCCAGTAACAGAATCTAGCAGGCCGCCGAGTATATCACCCCGTTGCCCAGCCCTTTCAACTGTTCGTATTGTTCGATCAAACCAGTTTGCTACTTCGGTCGCACCTTCTGCGACGGCTTCTGTTTGAAATGCTTTTGCCAATGTATTTTTTGCTATATCGGTTAATAGCTGAATCTGTCCTGGACGATTCTCGTCTAATAAACGTGCACGTTCTGCATCTTCACCGCCAGCTCGTTTAGCTCCAGCTCCACCCGCTGCTGCGCCAATCATGGAGAAACGAAGCCTAGCGATTGGATCTGCCTCACCTTTTTGCTGCATAAAACCTGCCCACGTGTCTTCAGTAAGTTTAAGGTTGGGAGTAGCCTGTTGTAGCATTTTAAATTCATTTAAGAACATTGCAGTCTCGGCATTGAATAAGGCTTCGGGCCCAACTTGCCCAGTCATTCGAGCCTGTGCTCCACGGAAACTAAGAAAGTCTGGAATGCTTTGAATTCTTTGTGTAGCCGCGGTGATAGTTTGTAACGGATCCATAGAAGCGGCCTTGGGTCCAAGTAAGTCTCGTGCAGCAAAGTATGTAAGCCCAGTTGGACTTAGTCCAAAATTCGATCCCATACGATTTATAGTAGCCGCTGCATTTTCTTGTCCACCAAGCTGATTAATTAATTCAAGTGGAATAGCCCCGGTACGCATCATATTGCGAACATCAGCTAATGCATCCTGTCCGCCCAGATATGCGCTGCCCATCATAATGCCTGTGCCGCGTGCCATCTCTGCAGCTTGTAAACCAAACCGATTAAATTCGGCTCCCGTATATCCAGCTTGATACGCTTGTGCTTGAATGCCCGCCGCAAAATTTTCAGTAGGACGTAATCCCATACGATTAGTATCTATAAGAATTTGTCCGGCCTCTTCTTTCGTTACTCCAAGAATTTTTTGCACATCTGTCAAATCTTTTAAATCTGTTTTTATTCTTTTACGTAAGTCTTCTGCGCTGCGTACCATATCGTAGCCACCCATTTGAGTAAGCATTTGAATATCTGCCATTGCCTCGCCCTGTGAAATACCCTTACCTATCAATTCAGGGTCTCTGGCAGCTGTAGCAATTTGTGTACCAAGCGCCGAATACTCGGGTGCTGTTAATGGACCACTTAAAAATCTTGGGGACGCATCGCGCATAAACGCTCGTCCTCGAAGAGCTGCATTAACATCATAACCAAAAGTCGCCATACCAGCCCCCGCAAGAAGCGCCGGAGGTGCAAGTAAAGCTGCCGCAGTTCCTAACGTTGCGGCGGTTCCAGTCATACCCAACATACTCGCAGCGAATCCTCCGATAGTTGTTGCCCCCGCTGCAAAATCTAACCCGCCTAAAAGCATTTCCATTGAGCGATCAGAGAATGCTTCTCTCGCCATTCTTTGATATCGTCCAGGAGTCATTGAAGAATTTGTATCGTACCCAAATCCTGTTACCGCTTCAAATCCAAGACGGGCTCCAGACATAGTTTGAAATTGTGGTGGTGCCATGCCGGGTATTTGTTGTGCAAATTGTGGTTTAGCCCCTACCGGAGTCATCAACATTGTATTTTGCACGTCATGAGTAAATTTTTGAAATCCTAGCCGTGCACTATCCACAAACGTTGTGGTATGTGCGTCTAGCGCTTCGACAGCATGGCCCAAATCTCTGCCAGTATCTAATGCCGCCGAAGCCGCATTTGAACTAGTAGCGGCTATCTGCGAAGTAAGTTGTTCAGAAGGGAAAGCATATGCAAGTGGGACTGGGTCGGGACGTGTAGCACTAAAAGTATATGTCGCCATAGCCTGATCAACCTGATTTTTTATTTGCTGTAGTTGATCAGCTAAGGAACTTGTGTCTACATTAACTTTATAATTTATAGTTTCATCAGGCATTAGTCAGCTCTCTTGAAGTTCTTTAGCTTTTGTTCTTTTATTTTTGGAAACTGTTTTTCAAAGTCTTTAATTAGATCTTGCGCCTCTTCAGCCGTACGTCTTTTCTTCTTTGGTTTAAGTTGTTCCAAAGACATTAATTGGTCTACCGTTTCATTGAACTCGGTGACGCTGTTGGCTTTTGTACGATCTAATAACAATGCTTTTAAAAGAACAATATAGCGTAAGTATTCAATGTTCTCATTTCTAATTTTTGCATATAGCAAGAGCCGCGTTTGTAGCGGTGTTTTAACAGATAGATCAACCCCATCAAGTATTAAGTTGGCTCGGCTACGGGCGATGGGGTCGGAGTAAAATTTTCTTCTAAATTCTCCATACGTGCTAACAGCCCTAATTCTTTTTCAAATGCTCCTTGTGCCGATATCATGGCGTCCACAATAGTTGATGGGCGTCCTTTAATAAAAGTTTCGGCTTCATTAGCATCTTTAAACAATGTTACATCTTTACCTATATAATGATATGCTTTTAATACTTGCGCTAATAGTTTAATCGAATACGTGTGTACGACAAACGCAGGAGCTCCGTCTATATTTTTCATATAGGATTCGACATTTAGTTGATCGCCCGCGGTCATTGAATTGAAAGTAACTTCTGCTTTTCCGCCCAAGATCGGAATGATCTTAACGGCGTATCCCTGTACCAGAATTTGGTCCAATAGGGTCATTTGTTCATTTGTAAGTGTCATAGTTTATGTTTTGGTTTAATGTATTATAGGAAATTTTTAGTATAATATCAAGGGTTTATGGTATAAGAATTCATGATATATGCTTTAGTTGATGGAGGATCTCGAAATAATCAAGATCCGAACAAAAGACAGGCCTATGGTACGTTCCTCATTGTGGAAGGGCCCTCACCTTTCGAGATGCAGGATACCACCACGATAGCTCGTGAAACAATACAATTTGGCAATAGAACTAATAACGAGGCTGAGTATATGATATGCATAGCATGTCTTAAATTTTGCCTTAAGCAAGGCATTTCAATCAGCCATATCGCTACTGATTCGATGCTTGTATATTTGCAATTAGCCGGAAGTTATAAGGTTCGGGATAAAAAAATCTCGCTGTTATTTGATGAAGTTCGTCTTCTTTTGAAGTTAGCGGGTGCAGAGGTCAATAAAATATCCAGAGAAGTTACAGTTTTTTATTTAGGTCATTGATGAAATTAACAGTAGCAAATGAAATTATAGTTGAGGAGTATACGGATGGAGAGGCCCTAAGTATAAAAAATGGGCTAACCCTAATCAATCCTAAATGGGATATCGCCTCACGAATGAATAAATCTTTGTGGGGCGTACCACAAAAGTTAAAGTATTATACTGAAGTCCCAGATAAACTTATGGTTCCAGCGGGTATCTTAGACTCTCTTATTCAAGCCTACCCACAAGCAAACGTTATAGACAAACGATTCTTAAAAAATAAAAAAATAAAAGCCTGTTTCACAGGGACACTGCACGACTACCAAGACACCGCAGTTAATGAAATGAAGAAACATAAGAGCGGTGTATTAATGGCACTGACTGGATCGGGTAAAACAGTGGTGCTAATAAAACTTATCTGCGATCTTCAAGAACCTTTTCTAATTCTTGTAAACACAATTGAATTAGCACATCAGTTTAGAGCGGCACTAGTAAAATTTACAAATCTTCAAGGCAGCGATATTGGATTTATTGGAGAAGGTGTACGTACATATAAAGACATCACGGTTGCCCTTTTACAAACAATCACCTCAATGGACCCAAAGAATTTAGCCAATAAATGGTCCGGAGTTGTTTGTGATGAGGTACACATATCGCCAGCAGAAACTTATTACAAAGCACTTTCATCAATTAATGCTATGTATAAATACGGGGCTTCTGCCACACCTCAAAGATCGGATGGATTAGATAAAGTTATTTTTTGGGTTACTGGCCCTTTACGACATTCAGTACCAGTTTCTGCGCTTGGAAAAGTTATTATAAAACCAACCAACAAGGTAATCGATACGAATTATTTTTTTCCGTTATTCAGCTCTTCTGAATATGGAGAGATGATAACTGATTTGTCAAAGGATGTAGAACGAAACACATTAATACTTACTGAGTTGAAAAATTACCCTACACAGCAGTGTGTACTTCTATGTCAAAGGAAAGAGCAAGTAGAGTATCTAAAAAATAATATATCGGGCGCTGTTATGTTAACTGGTACGATGAAGAAGAAGGATCGTATAGCTGTTATGAAGGGCCTGTTAAACGGAACTCATAGAGTGGTGGTATCTACCTTCTCCCTGTTCTCTACTGGTATAGACTTACCAAATCTTGAGGTTTTATTTATATGTGCACCAATAAAAAGTGTAGTAAAAGTTAGACAAAGTGCTGGACGACTTATGCGCGTATCCGGAACAATCGCTAAGAAACCGATCATAGTTGACTTCGTCGATAAACGCGTTGAGTTGTTAAAACACCAGTGGTATTTTAGACACAAAATTATAAGGAACTTATAATGGTAAAAAAAATAAATGTAGTTACAAACCCAGATGATTTAAAGATGCTGCGAACTAAATGTGTGCCCGTTTTAAGTATTACAGACGACATAATAAGTCTTGTAAACGATTTAGCAGAAACCTGTGTATCTAATGAGCATTGTGTTGGCCTAAGTTCAAATCAGATATGGACTGATCGTATCGAACCTCCCCCAGCAATATTTGTTATTAGAATGGAAGTCGGTATTATGCCCTTTATAAATCCTACACTTATAAAGAGTTTTAATAAACAAGTCATTATACGTGAAGGTTGTATGTCTGTTCCGGGCAAGTTTTGTGAGATTAGACGGCCTAAACATATCGTAATTAATTTCATGGATAAAGAAGCAAACAAAATGGAGGCCCAACATGTTCAATATGTACTTGCCAGAATCTGGTTACATGAGTTTGATCACTTACAAGGAAAGTTAATAACCGATTATGAATGACCCAAGAACAAATTTCACATTAGTCCGTTGTTGTAGGAATTGCTATTTTTTTAAACGGAGTGTTCCAACCAGTGCTAATGGGCTTTGTAAATTACCTACTATAACAGATCCAAAAGCCAAGCCCTTGAGCTCACATATAATGCTAGTCTGTGACGCACATACCTGGATAAAGAGCAGGGCCCTGGTACAAAAACCAGCCCTTACACATAAAGCTAAATTGCCCGACGATGCTATATGAATATCCTTTCTTTTAGGCCCGAGCCTAGTGTGTACGCACGGCTAAAGAAACCCTTTGATACAAACTTCCACAGAATGCTATTAATTGCGACCAATAAAACACTTACTCATGTAAGCCCCTATGTAGAGGCGGTAGTAACAAATTTAGAGGTTACATTAGTTTCGGCCGGCGAATTAGATATAAATCTTATAAGTTATTTCACTGCACATGCAAATAAAGCATGGGGTGGAGGTAGCCTATTAGTATTCAATGTACAGCTGGAAACTAATATAGGAAAACTGGATCAAGGTATATCACATTTAATTGCCGAAGTACGCGGGCGTTATAAACACAATGCAGAAATAGATTATGAAATGTATGTTGAGGAGTATCGTGAAAATTTACATGGAGATTTATTTCCTGAATATACGTTTATTCCCTTCGAACAAACCCCCGAATTTTATCAAAAAGGTATAGTCCTAACTCAATGAAACAATTATATTTAGAGGTTGCTGCAGCAGGAGGCGTTACATTTCGAACAGGCCCTTCGTTGCGTAATCACTTCTTGGGGATTCCTTATCAAAAAGAACATATAGTCATTAATAGATTATCAGAACAACAACTGGTTCATATAATTGAGAAACTTGAAATACCTATTAAACATTCTAGTTCCACAGAGATAGAAACTGAGAGCCTGCTAATACGATTAATAACTAATATCCAGGAACTCAACGAACCTATCGATTTCACGATTAACAATATATATTTGAATCCTTTAACTGATACCTATTATGATCCATTTCATGGGGTTGTAGATATTAAAAATAAAATAATTACAGCCCCTAATAAACTCTTTTTAGGGAACCCTATAAAAATGATTGAAGCGTGCCGATTGGCCGGTGAATTAGGTTTTAATTTGAATGTTGAAACCTGGTTCAATATATATGATACAGCCCAAATTATAAAGCATATGGGGCCAGATCTTATACGGCATGAAATAGAACAAATCCTATCACTTCCATCTCCCAGTCCAGTATTTAAACATCTTCAAGAAACAAGACTTCTCGAGTATATTCTTCCAGAATTAGCTGCGTGTAAAACGGTTATACAGAGCAAACGTTCTGGTGTAAATAATGTGTTTGACCATATTATGTATGCGTTAGATGCGTGCCCTACGGAAATGGATCTTCGATTGACTATACTTTTTCATGACATTGCTAAGCCTCAAACGCTACAATGTAATGCAAACGGAGATATACACTTTTTTAAGCACGAGATATACGGAGCGAAGATCGCCAAAACATATCTTAAATATTGGAACTTTTCAAAGGAAACAGTTCACAAGGTATCCCATCTAATCTTACACCACATGTTTGATGCGGATCCTAGAATGACCGACAAATCGGTTAGACGTCTCATACGTAAAGTAGGCAAAGAATATATTTTTGATTTACTTCGTATACGAGAAGCCGATCGTAGTGGAACACCACAAAAAATCTCCATGCGAAAAATTAAACTACTAAAGAAAAAAATTGAAAGGGCTCTAAGTAATGGTATTCCTGATATTACTTTTGTTCGCAGTACTGATAGTTCAAGCGTTTCTAGCCCGTCGTCAAGCGAACAAAATCCAACAACTCGAAGACCAGAATATAAAAATTCTGGGGCAGAAAAAATCCTCGGAAGTGCGAACGGGACAAATAGCCGAACAAATGGCACCGTTCCTAGCGAACTTTCCATATAATCCAAAACAGGCCCATTTCATCGGAATGCCAATAGATTATGTAGTGTTTACAGACGATGAGGTTGTATTTTTAGAAGTCAAGTCTGGACAATCAAGCCTGAGTAAAAAACAACAGCAAATAAAAGAACACATACAAAAAGGCAAGGTTACTTGGGTTGAGTATAGAATAGAAGGACAAACTCCTTCACCCCAACCAAGCGGTATAGCACCAGATATAGCCATCGAGATACCCTTGGACACACTTGGGCAATATCTACTTAACAAACACCCTCTATTAGCGGTATATACCGCACCAAAGATCCAAATTTGACTTTGAGCTAAAAAATTAGTATAATAGAACCATGATAGATTTTTCTCCATATATAGGTAAATTCGTGGTTCTTGTTACTAATGACTTCGCTACACCAGACCAGCTTTTTGGTATAAGAAGTGAGTTCGCTAAGATCTTTAGATTTAAAGGCCAGTATGTTGCGGCCCGAGCTGTAACTAAAGATGATTTAAAAGATGAGGATTTCGTCCAATGGCTAAACTCCATATGGCGACATGATGAATTAAACATTAAAGTATTCCTAAAATATAAAAAAGAGTATGAAGAAAAAACTTCAAAAAGAACAGTCGTTTAAAAGAGGACAACGACACAAAGCTACAGTCCTCGGTACAGCACTTTCCTCCGCCTTCGTGCAAGAAGCGCGTAAAGATCCATTGAATCCAAGAACAACAAAGATCAAAGATGTGTTACGAATGCAAAACTTCCTTCCTATGACCAGTAGTGTAGGACTTCGTACAGCCGATAATAATTGGAGAAGTTTGAAAACGAATCCAGCTATAGCATCGTTTAAGGATTATGATGATACAAGCAGGTCCACATCTATCCAAGAAATCTCGGGATGGGGCTGTACGCCCTCAAACATATTAATTCGATTCTTGGCAATGACCGCGCGACAAATAGGCGCCATCCGGAGACACCATAATCCCCGTTGGAGAGCGCAAGGAAATACACACATACGACGTGCAAATAATATCTATAGGTTCATCGTCTAGCGGTAATTCAACACTGATCTTCAACGACGACACTTTTATTTTAATTGATGCAGGTATCCCCGTTAAACAGGTCTTGACAAAAACCAAGCGCCTATCATTTGACGCACTTTTAATAACGCATGAACATTCAGACCACATTAAAAGTGCCGGAGCATTACACCGCAAAACAAAAGTACCAGTATACGTAAGCCCTCTTGTCCGTAATAAAAAACCAGCTATATTTAATCGTTGTTTAGTTAAAGATCTAAGTGATACCCAAGAGATCCAAATCGGGTCTATAAAGGTAAAGCCTTTCTCAACTAAACACGATGCAGTACAAGCGTTTGGATTTATATTAACGGACAAAGATACTGTATTCGGATATGTCACCGATACAGGAAGCTTCTCAAAAAGTATGGTAGAAGCTCTTAAACCATGCACCTCATTATTACTGGAATGTGATTATGATGATGATTTATTGAAAGCGTACGAAGACTACACCACGGATCTGAAAGATCGAATTGCCAGTAATTTTGGACATTTATCTAATCAGCAAGCCTTAGAGTTTATCCAGTCGTTAGGCATTGATAGGCTCAAAACAGTGGTCATCGGACATCTTAGTGAACGTACAAATAGCCCCGCTAAATTGCAGGAAAGAATAAAAGAATACTTTCCAAATGCTAAACATCAGGCAAAATTTTTCGTGGCTCCATTTGATGGTGCAGTAGGTTTGTGATCACTTCCCCTGTATTCGATCCTGGAGTTGAAGAGATTTGGGAGATCGGCCCAGGGTTATTTAGGCATGCAGAAACAACCATAGTTCCAAATAATATGCCTGGTAAAAAACCCATGGTACGATACGCTGCTCCATCTACAAGCGTATTGTTACTTGAGAAGAAACAAAAAATAGAAATAGTAGCAGGACGTGCAATCTCTGACGAAACCATACAAAATGTCATGGGTTATGCGATGAAACAAAACAAATTTTTAGAGGTTCGAAGCTGTGAAAAATTAGACAACCTACGAGCAGTAGATCGTATGGTCGTCTTGTGCAACGAGTTTATACACAATTCTCAACCTCGTTTAGATGAAATCTCACTTGACGACTCTGAAAATTACGAGGATTAAACCATTAACCCAATACATAACATGCTAGTATTTGACATTGAAACCGCTCCATTTAAAGAAGAAGAGTATTCAGAAACACAAAAAGGATATATAAAAAAGAAGCTGGACTCTGCAATTCGAAGAGATCCCACCGTTGACCCAAAAGCAAAAGAAGGGGAATTGAAAGGAACCGATCCTTATTTATCTCGTATAGTTTGTATCGGACTCTATCATTCCCAAACAGGTAAAAGCACTGCTTTAACGAACGACGATGAGAAACTTATCCTAGAAGCTTTCTGGAATGGTATCGCCGGATACAGCGGTACTTTTATTTCCTATAATGGAATACGCTTTGACATTCCGTTTATAATAAGAAGAACGTTACATCACGGAATTAAACCCACAAATATACAGTTTCTTCAATACACCAAATATGATCCGATGCCGCAACATCTTGATGTATTTCTACAGATAAGCGGCGGGCGCGAACAGTTTTATAGCCTACACGAGGCTTGCGAATTTTTTAATGTTCCTTCTCCTAAAGAAGGCGGTATAGTTGCCGCTGAGGTAGGTAAGGCTTACTATGAAGGGCGTATAAAAGAAATTGCAGAGTATTGTTTACGAGATCTTCAAAGCACATATCTGTTAGCTGAAAAGATTATGCCATTCATATACAAAAAATAACCAAAACTTAATAATTGAGTACTAATCTATTTTCACCTGCTTTGCCAGAACAACGAAGGCTAAAGATGTACATCTACGGTACACATGGAACTGGGAAAACTGTAACAAGTTTATCTTTCCCAAATGCTGCCGTAGTAGATCTTGATGGCGGTACCGATTGGTATGCCGAGGCTTTCAAATTCTCAAAGCTGAGAACAACGGATGTAGATAAGGTTTTCCAAGCAGTGGATGCGTTAATAAAAGATCCGCAAGATTATAAAACTCTTGTGATCGATTCATTCACAAAGTTCTGGGACCTTCTACAAGAAAAACACCTTAAACGTTTAAGAGTAAAAAAGGGTAATCCCCAATATGTATTTCAACCGTTAACTTGCGTATGTATAAACTAAACGCACACTACTTCGACAATATTGATACATCGGCAAAAGCCTATATTTTGGGATTCATTTTTGCTGATGGTGGTATTGCTAGAACAAAGAGTGTTTCGTATCGTTTAGATTTTACACAGCATGCAAATGGGCGCGATGTATTAGAATATATCCGAAAACAATTAGGATACACAGGTCCCATACTATACGATCAAAAAACAGCTAACTATACACGAGATAGATTACAGATATGTAGTAAATATCTTGCGAAAAGCTTAGAGCAGTATGGCGTAGTTCCTAACAAATCACTGATTCTTAAAGCACCGAAGAAGTTACCAAAGAAATTTATTGGAAGTTTTTTACGTGGTTTATTAGATGGGGATGGTTCTGTAGGAATTTATTCTGTGAATAGGACTGATACGCGGTGTGGAATGTATTTCAATGGTACCAAAGATTTATTGGAATGGGTACGAAAACAATTACATATCCAACACAAACTTTATCCAAAAGGCAATATAAGTAGACTAGAGATAAGTAAACAAAACGATCTTATCAATGCTATAAACTTACTATCAACCAGTCCTTTTGGCATGAAGAGAAAAAATCGCACACTATTAAAACTGGCGGCATGGTTAGAGAAATCTCCCATGAAAACCCGAATATCGAAGAATCCCCATAAACCTAATGGGCAACTATCGAAGCGTCAATCATAGAAACGCTCGAGAGACTGACAAGGGTATCCGAAAGGATAATGACACAGTCCACTCCCTATATAATAAAAATAGGGGTAACAGGCAGATTACAAAACAATAAAAAGTGACCTGAGAGCATTCATTAATAAGCTCCTCGCACTTGATATGAACATCATTGCTACAGCGCAAGTAAAAAACATGTATTCCCAGGATTCTGGAGAGTTCATGAAGCTGGCAGGCACTGAACCCGATGGACCTAAAGACGCACCGTATCTTTTTGATGTCGTCTTAGAATTAAACTTTGGTCCAAATGAAACCCGAATTGCAACAGTAAAGAAAGATCGTACCAACACACTTCCAGCAAGTCTTGAATTCTCTTATCAAGAGCTTGTGAAGTATTTTGGGATCAAGGATCTTGAACGACCCCCAGTAAAGCTCCGTGCTGAACAAGTACTTAATCAGGTTTCGAATAGAAGCATCAGTGTTAAGATTGGCGGCAAGGATTTTTTAACCGCGGGCATTGTAGGAGATACACTAACTAAACTTATGAAGGCAACAAATGGCATGGCCGAAACTCAACTTAGAGATAAATTGAACGATGACTACTCGGTCCAAAGCCTGCTCGATCTTCGTGAGGATGAAGCGCAAATGCTTCTCAAAGATTTAACCAATACAGAATCTGATGTACAATCTAAAGCAGGGTAAGTCCAGTTTTGAACCCATTTCTGACGGCCGTTACTTATTAAAAGTCGACGCCGTCAAAGTCGATCCCCATCAAAAAGACGGAAAGGATGGCCACCGTTTTGAGATTACTTTCACTATTACAGACGGTGATTTTAAGGGACGAAAGGTATGGGATAATATCTACATGCCTTGGGTAACCTGGAAAATGTATGCCCTTCTTGAGGCTGGAGAAAGCACCGAAATGAATAACGAATCGGCAACTCCAGAAACCCTGTGTGCAGCCCTAACAGGATTAGAGGTATCAGGATACCTTTCCACAACAAACGGGGACAATGGTAAGCCACGTACAAACGTGTCCGACTATAAAAATAAAAATGTTGTAGTTGACATCGTCGAAGATGACGGTCTAGACTTTACTCGTTTAAAGTAATCAATACAAATAATTGGGCGGGTAGTAATACTCGCCCTTTTTTTATTATGCTAAAACCAGCAATTACATCACCTCTTACAAAACAGGAAATAAAAGGCATAATCCAATATGTATCACATCATATAGGATACGTACCCATTAAAGTTCCTACAGTAATTTTTGCATCATCGGCAAAGAAATATGCAAATCTTTTTGAGAACTATGAAACCCGAAGTAAAGAATTGAACCAAGAAAAAATTGCTGAAATCAATTCTAAAACCGCTGCCTTCTTCGATCATCTCAAAGACAATGTAGTGTTCCAAGGATTTTCATACAGAGATGGCACAGAGATTGATACTTTTGTAATACCCATGTCCACCATAGTGCATGAATTTATACATTTCTTTCAATACGCTACCGGAACATTTGGCTCATATAAGATTATGTATGAAGGAACAAACGATATATTATCTTGTATGTTAGCTGATGATCCGTCAATAGACTATAAAGAAGAGGCTGTTTATGCAATGAGTTTAGCTATGGAAATTAATGAACACGATTTTTTTCGTGCTATCCAATGGATGAAGACGTTTACAACTCATAGCGATAAAAATAGCTTTGTACATAGATCGATTAAACAGTGTGCAGCATTTTCTAAATATGATCCACGACGTCTTATGCGTCTTTTGGAAAATAATAGGCTTGATAAAATTGAAAATGAAGAGACTAGGCTAATTTTAAAGCGTTACAATATTCAACGTATTGTAAAATTAATTAGGGCAGGACATAAAATTATACACGGAACGATATGAATCAAATTAAGATCGGATGCCCAGCATGTATGGGACGAGGAAAAATTAAATCTATTAATACAAAGTGTTCCTATTGCAATGGTAGAAAGCACGTTAAGCTTACTTACCACCTAAAAAAAATAGGTCACACACAGGAACTGCATAACGTGGAAGATTTCCAGCAGCGATGTGAACTCAAAAAAACAGAATGAATTTAGTTCCAGACGAAGATACGCAAAAGAAAATTGACGGTATGGAAGTTTTTACCCAGTCATTGACTGCACTAATGAATGGAGATATAGTAACAAGGTACAATAATTCATTAGAGCAGATATTTAACACGGATGAATATGAAAGAAATATACATCAAGATCCTAGAAAATCCGATGAATCGAAAGGACGAGGAGATAATCAGGGCGATACGAGCAGTGCTCCTAGCCTATGATCTTCCACACACTATAGATGTCGAACCAACTAGAGACGAGAGTACGAAAAGCGAATCTACGTTATCGTAAAGAATACAAAGCTTTAATACAAAAACTTGAAGTTCCTATACGATTAACTGCAAAAGGAATGGTTGCTACACTCAGCACCATTGACTTTTATGGAGTATTTTCCTACTATAAAGGTAGAAAAAAATTCGGAAAAGCTATTGCTTTCGATACCAAAGAATGTGAAAGCACTACATCCTTCCCCCTAAAAAATATCCACCAACATCAGTTGGAATATTTAAAACTATGGATTGAATTGGGAGGGGAAGGATTTTTCTTTATACACTTCAAAGAAATTCACCCAGATAAGGCATATATAACTCCAGTGGAATTGATCAATAAATATTGGGACAATCCCACCGGCAGGAAAAGTATACCCTACACCGATTTTAAAGCTGAGTGGTTAACCTCAATAGATGATTACTTAGAATATTTCAATGCAAAAACTAATAAACAGACACGTACAGCTGATAACAAACTGGACATCGACCACTAACTTTTTTTGTGGTATACTTCAGTTATCGGATGCTGGCGATAATTTTATAAAATTAATACCATGGGACGAGGCCTATCAACAGAACCACTTACCGTGGGTACCTGTTCAAGGAGAGTTCCATATCCACACCGAGGATATACGTGGTATAGTGGACATCGATACAATTAATGAAAAAGCAATTAAAGAATACGGACAAAGTTATGGCGGATTTGGTAACACTGAACGCCCTAACTATTCAAATTAAAAAACTTTCCCCGGAAGCCAAACTTCCTGAGAGAGCACAAAGGGATATACCAGATGCTGCATGGGATTTATATTCAAATGAAACTGTACGAATTCCGGGTCTAGGAAAGATAGCCGTTAAAACGGGTATTGCCCTGGCCATTCCGATGGGTTGGTATGGCAACATACGTAACCGAAGTGGAAATGCACTTCGCACACCTCTTATGGTTGATGCGGGTATTGTGGATCCTGGGTACCGTGGCGAAATAAAGGTGGTATTAGTTAATCATAGCGAATACCCTTATGAAATCGTTACGGGAGATAAAATTGCACAGATGTTATTTGGCAAGATACCGGATGTTACATTTCAAGAAGTAGTTGAGTTGTCATCCAGTGATCGTGGAATAAAAGGTTTTGGGAGTAGTGGAAAGTGATTGATTTCAAAGAAGAGCTATCGCAGTTTATTTTTACAAGTAAATATGCTCGTTATGATGAAAGACATAAGCGTCGGGAGACTTGGTTAGAAGCCGTTTCCCGACTTGAGTCTATGCATTTAAAAAGGTTTGCTTGGCTTAAAGAATCAGAAAAAAAAGAATTATCCGAGGCCTTTGATTTTATTCGACAACGTAAAATAGTGCCTTCAATGAGATCTCTTCAATTCGGAGGGAAAGCCATTGAAGCACACGAAGCGCGTGTGTATAATTGTTCAGTTAAACATGTAGATTCTCTTCGTTCATTTTCAGAAATTTTTTACATGCTATTATGCGGAAACGGAGTAGGCATTGGTCTATCAAAAAAATACCTTAGACGACTTCCAAACCTTGTTGATGCAAATGATAAGACGGGAATTGTTCTTGCGTATACAGTAGAAGATACGATCGAAGGATGGGCGGATTCTGTCGAAGCGCTTCTTAGTTGTTATTTCCGAAACACTCCGTACACTGGTAGAAAGATTGTTTTTGACTATTCGAAAATCAGGAAAAAAGGGTCACCACTTAAAATAGGCGGTGGAAAAGCACCTGGTTACAAAGGCCTTAAAAATGCCCATGCAAAGATAAAAGCTTTGCTTGATAACATTATAGAAGAGGGTCACCAAGCACAATTTCATCCGATCAATGTATATGATGTGATTATGCATTGCGCTGATGCTGTGTTGTCTGGGGGCATTCGGCGTTCTGCTACATCGATAATATTTGATTTTGATGATCAAGATATGCTTAATGCAAAAATCATGCTACCAGTTAAAAAGAAAAAACAATTTGAACAGGATAAAGAAACAGGTAAATATGAGGGGTTTGTAATAATAGAGGATCCAGCATATCCAAAGCAGGAGTATATTAAAGTTGAAATAGAAGAATGGGAATATGAAAAATTAAAAAATGAAAAGACCATTAGTTGGTATGCTGTGTATCCCCATCGCGCGCGGAGTAATAATAGCGTCCTGCTCTTGCGTAATCAGATTGATTTTAAAACATTCGTCACCATATTCGATAGAACTAAACAGTTTGGTGAGCCCGGGTTTGTATTTGCTAATAATCCTGACACTCTTTATAACCCGTGTTTTGAAATTGGTTTCATACCCGTCGCTGCCGATGGAGTTACGGGGGTTCAGTTTTGTAATCTTACGTCTATTAATGGTGCACAAATTGGAAGTGCAGAGGATTTTTATCGAGCCGCTACCGCTGCGACCATAATAGGTACGATACAAGCTGCATATACGCATTTTCCATACCTTTCAAATTCATCTAAATGGTTAACGGAGGAAGAAGCGTTGCTAGGAGTATCCATAACAGGTATGATGGATAGTCCAGAAATTCTTTTAAATCCTGAATTCCAACAAAAGGCTGCCAAACATGTTGTTGAAACAAATAAACGTTGGGCTAAAATTTTAGGTACCAATCAAGCAGCACGTACAACTTGTATTAAGCCCGAAGGGACATCGAGCCTGGTTTTAAAAGCAGCTTCAGGTATTCACCCACACCATGCGAAACGTTATTTTAGAAGGGTTCAAGTAAATAAAATGGACCCTGTTTATAAGCATTTTAAAAAAACTAACCCGCATATGTGTGAAGAAAGTGTTTGGAGTGCTAATCATACCGATGATGTAATAACCTTTCCTGTGGAAGTCTCTGCGACAGCTATGGTTAAAGCGGACTTACCTGCACTTATGCATCTTGATATTATTAAAAGTACGCAAACAAATTGGGTATTGAATGGCACCAGTGACAACAATAAAAAAGACGTCTCGCATAATGTATCTTGTACGGTCATTGTGGATGCGGGCGAATGGAAAGAAATTAGTGAGTACCTTTACGCTAATAGAAATTTCTTTTCGGCCGTTTCCTTCTTGTCGAGAAGCGGTGATAAAGATTTCAAACAAGCACCTCTAGAGGCTATTACTACTCCACAAGATGAAGAATTATGGAATAGACTTATAAAGGATTTTCGCCCAGTTGATTATACGCAACTTATTGAAGAAGAAGATCATACGTCACTTCAACAAGAGTTGGTATGTGCTGGGGGACAATGTGAACTTCCAATACTAAGTAATTAGGAAAATAATATGAGATACGAATGTAAACGAGCTGATGCGGCAACTAAGTGGTATGATATTAATTTAATGCCACTTTCCGGGGACAATTTTGCAGTGATAGTTACCTACGGAATAGTAGGCCCCAACGGCGATGATTCCATTTTTCAACCCGCCACACCTGCATTTGCAGGTTCATATCCCGATGCTCTGGATATAGTGAATAAAAAAATACAGGACAGATTAAGCATTGGATATGCCAAGATTGAACCAAAACAAAATGAATGAACAACGAGTTATTTAATTTAAAGATCGGTAGCAATAAGAAAAAAGTTAAGATCATAAACATCGACGTTAAGCCTTCTGTCATCGGTAATCCGAACAAACGTTTTTATGTATACACGCAATCAGATGATGGCGCCGAATACAAAGTGAATGAGGTTTGGGTAAAAGACCATACTGGAAGTTTAACTGTTAAAGGCTTATGGTTGAATTTTGATTCTACGGGAGAACAACTATTAGCTACTAGTCTTCTAGCAAAATTTCTACAATATCTGAAAGCAGAAAATGTTTCTGATATGATAGGTAAAGAAGTAACCTTAGAGCCTAAACCAAATGGTTTTATGGCTATTGTTGCTTATGACAATGGTACACCATAAGCTGGTGGAGACGCGGTGGGCAGGATTAACTATACCTGCCGACCCCATAAATTCATAAACTAAACCAAGGATAATATGATTAAAAAAATTATAGTGTTGACGTTACTGCTAACATCCCTCTTGAAATCACAATCTGTGATCGACTCAACGATGAAGGCTACTAATGTCTATACACCAACAATGCAAAAATATGAGTCAGCCTATTATGACCAATGGGCTAAATCAGTAAAAGCGGATACTATAAAATTAAGGCCCGGGAACTATTTTTCTATACAATGTGATACGGTGAATTTTAGCTTTCGACTTGACAGCACAAAGGGGGCTGGAAATAATAGAACCAGTTTTTATACTGCGACGTGGATAGGACCAAAATCAACCCGACGAGTACAAACCTATTTAGGATACAACAGTGTCTATAATACACAGTATTATTTATCTGGGGACATGGCCAAATCGTGGCCAAAAGATAATGCAGCACTAAGATATAATTTTCAAGCCGGAGACTCGATTTTTTCTAAGCTTGCTATCGATACTTTACTTACAGATACTTCGATAGTACTCTATAATCTAAATGTCAATAAGACCTACGCCTTTAGAGTACGTAGTGCCTATTCTAGTTCATTTAGTGCGTGGACATCCTTAGGACAAATTACTATGGGTAGCGCTTTAGATATATGGCTTCCAAAGTACTCGATGATGGTTGAGCCAATAAAAATGCTGGGCGATCAACAAACTGGCAATTTGCAGGTAGTTTTAAGAATAAGTTACTATATTAGGCCAATCCTTCTATACAACTAATGTATATGGTACTTGATACTAACTATAATTTTTGGTATAATATTTTATGATTATAGTGTATATATTATCAGGTGGGGGATTTGTCGCGATGGGTGTTTATCTGTATCGTAAATGGCGGAAGATAAGGCCGGCAAGTCATCTTACACATACATTTTTAGAAAATAAAGGGTAAAAATATGGCAGAAAAATATAGGCTCAGTTGGCTACAATCACCTTCTGATTTTGCAAACGAACAAGAGGTCCACGCTTTAATAGCAGGAGCTCCAACAGTAATTGTAACAAACCAGTTGATGTTAGTTAGTTTTGTAGAATACATATTTCCTACAGATGCCGCCATTGAATGGTGGGTAACGACTGTGGATCAAACAGGTGCAAAGAAAGCTGATAGTCCACACGACTCTTTTGTAGCAGCGAATTTAGCTACATTGGTGCCGGCATCAGCTTTAAGTCACACTTGGATTTCTCACGAAATCTAGTATAAGTATGGGCCTGAAATGGATTCGACGGTTGTATAACGAGGGGAGTCGGTATGCCGTGGCGATGGTCCACGTAAAAACTGTTAAAACATTAAGTGCCAAAAACAACAGCACTTTCGCAGACATCTTCACCTTCGGCAAGCCCGTTGGTATGAAGAGCGTTGCACCAGTTTTTGCTTTAGCTTAAACTGACAACCGTCTGAACATGGACATGAACACGCTCATAATGTCCATGTTATTGGAGCCGACAACCAGGAGAGACTGGATATACTATAAAGACATACATGTTTAAGCTAGAAGTCTTTATGGCGAAGTTAACATCTGCAATCTAAGCATACTAATTCGATGAACTAGATTAACGATCGGACCGGGCTTCGAAGCCCGCAGGTCCACCAAGAAGCTCGGGATAATCCTGAGCTTCTTTTTTTATATTTGGAGCGCCAAATGAAAATGAGTCAAACAAAAAGAGGGCTTGCTTTAATCGAAGCTACCCTATATAAGCGCCAGCCTTGGTATCCTGCTGGTGTAATCACTGAGAATGGTGTATTATTAAGAAAAGGTACAACACAGTTTTTCGATTCTTTAGTGATTATAGATTTTCAAGAAAATATTATAAGAATAGATGGTCATCGCCAACGTATGCGGAGAGAGATATTTACCGACTTGATGAACATCGTAAGATTAAAATTAACCAAAAAACTTAAAAATGTACAGAGCTCTTAAACTTGAACGCCTTTTAATCTATAGTGATATCTACGGATTAGGCCTTACGGACATAGATGTAAAACATCTTGAAACAGTGTTTGATGCCTATAAAAAATTAACTAGTTTCTCATATATTTATAGGGCTGCCACTTCTGGATATGATTTATGTCTAAATTTAAATAGGCATGAAACTGAATCCTATCTAAATCTAACTCGACATGATGGTATCTTAGACACCATAAAATATCCAGCAGTAAAAATGGAGAATATATATCTAAAATTTTTACCTCAGGTCCAGGATCTACCGTTCCTCGAAACTGCCGCACGATTTATTCCACAACGACATGATGGTAACTTAGTTTTTAATAGTATGGAAGAAATTAAGCAACAACTCCTTACAAAAGAACTGCCGAGTTATAAGCCTGATTACTATCATCCGTTTACTGACGCTACAGTATCTATGCTATATAAATGTGTGGAGAAAATAGCTCCCGATTTAAATGTAAAGAAAAAAGATTACTCGGAGGTCCCCGCATATATACACCATATACTAGGTGTTCTACAATTACCCGATGATACACGTATTGCTATCTATACATCGAAACGACAACAACATGGTTATGCAGCTAACTCTGGATTTGAAATGGGCCTCTATTTTTATATTGTGAAAGTAGGGGATCCAGCATACAATTGGACAGATGAAAATAGATACTTCTCACATATAGATACGCTTACGGATACGCCGCATATATTTTATACTGATAACAACCCTATACTGCCAAAAGATAAGAACGTCATAGATAACTATCGTCGAGGACAACCCGTACTTGCTATCGATAATGCTACGCTCGATACTTTAGTTAAAAGATGGATGCGTAAGCAACAAGATATGGCCGATGAACAGGCCGCTGTAAAACAGCTTGAAAAGAAGATCAAGGATAAAATTGGTGACCTGTCTACAGGTGGAGAATTCTCGTATAACGATGTGACATTTCGAAAGCATGAGTTTGAATATGAGAATCAGGTTATATCCTGTAATGGTGTTGAAATGAAGGATATACTTACAAAATTTTCTGGGCAGTATTCAGAAGACCATCTTAATTTTGATCGTGTACTAGATATCTGGATGCAATCCTTATACACAGCGGCGACAAAATCAGTTACACCTGTAGTTGGTAAAATTGGCGATGTCCGATTCCATCTTGACCACACAGCCCGAAAAGCCAAAGATGGTGTAATAACACATGTGTATAAAGTTAATAATTATCGTATTAATAAAGATGAGGTACGAGAAGTTCTAGGACGTGCTATTTGTTTTCCCGATACTGATGCCTTTAATATATTTTGCGATACGGTGTCTTCTTGTTCATTGAAATATCATAAATATTTACATGGTGGAATTTTGGTAAAAGTACACGATGAAATTTTTGATATGCAGATGGAGTTCAAAATAAGCATGACACGAACCAAAAATAAAAACTTTATTGTGTTTAATGATAAGCGTTTTAAAATCGGCAACACCAATAAACTTTTAACTATTCTTAATGCACGTGGAATGTCACGTGTTATTGATCTTCTCTTAGACGAAGAAACAGGAGGAATGTCTGGCGACGATATTAAACAATTGATGACTACTGGTCGACAAGCTCTGATTGATCAACGACAAAAAGAAGAGGACCTTCTCAAAAGTACCATGACAATGTTTGGTATTGAAGAGATACCTGATTTTAAAGCTCAAAACGGTAAGTTATTGAATGGATATCTTATTAAGGGCGGGTTAAGAAATTATATAGTCGAAACCAAAGGCCTATTAGTATATGAATATCCTAGTGGAAGATATATCTGTATGGTTGATAAAGGACAGAACGAACATACGAATACAGCTCGTCTCGTCAACAGATTCTTTGCACTGTCAAACGATTCAAAGCTTGCTAAGGAGATTAGTACATTATGAACGACACATTAATAAAATTTAAGATCCTCGACGCATCTGGCTTTTCAGTACACGAGAAGCCAGCAGTAGAGGCATTAGATACTATCAAAATGTATATCCAACAAAAGGGTGGTTGGTTTTATCTTGATAAGGTTCTTTCCAATATCGAAAATGTTACTGTAGATAATTTGAAAGCTGCCTCCATCATCACAATAACAAACGTAATTATCGGGGGTTCGGATGATTCAAATACTGACCTTTCCTAATACATTGCGTGATAAATTTAAGCGTATAGCAGTAGATACCGGAGGGGATGAGGTATGTGCAGTATTGGTAGGATGTTCAAGTAACTTAACCGGTACTGTAGAAGAAGTTAGACTTACGAAAAATATAGCTCCAGATAAAGCTGCGGGATTTATGATGGCTCCCGTAGAGTTTCTTGATGCGATATTAGATACTGATTTATTCAGTGCTGAACATACAACCCAGTTCATTGGTATTATACACTCTCATTATTTTGATCGTCCATATCCATCTATAGCTGATTGGTATGGAGCCGTTGATGGCAGATTATATCATGGAATATACATTATTTATAGTATCCATTATGAACAATTTCATTGTTATTACTGGAATGGAAACGAATTTATTAAAACGGAGTTATTGCCTTGAAAAGTAATTTGAAAGTAATGGTTGTCGGTGCCGGTGGAAACGGGTCCTGGTTTCTACGGCACATACACCGTCTAATACAAAAAAATCAAATACCAGAGGGAATAACCTTTACCGTATTTGATGGAGATGATGTGGAGAAGAAAAATACGCTTTATCAGGATTACGAAACCAAGGATATCCTGGAGAACAAGGCGAAAGTTATGGCTGATAGATATGATTTTCAAGCCAAGTCTCGTTACGTGAAAGATCCAAAGGATATGGAACCGTTTGATGTTATAATTTGTTGTGTAGATAACAGAGACTTTCGTGATATGATGTTTCGACACGTACATAAACATGTTGAAAAATATTGGGTTGATGTGCGTGCGGAGGGTCAAGGAATCGTTATTTATACCAAAAATAAAAAAAATACTCTTGAAGAGCTGCTAAAAACACTTCCGGATAAAAGTTCAAAGGGTGCATCTTGTCAACGAGACTATGAACTGTCCGCCGGTATAATACAATTAGGAAATCAAATTGCTGCCATTATTTTGGCTCAGTACTTCCTAAATTTTATTCGAGAAGAAGATAATCCACCAGTATTCAATCATATGTTTTAGGCATTATGAAACTCTATCAAAAAGCCCGAACTGGCAAAACCAAGTTCTTAGAAATCAAGGCCGATGGTTCTTTGCTAATCACTCGCTGGGGGATACTTGGCGGTAAAATGCAAGAGACCACAAAGGTTTGTACCCCTATGAACATAGGAAAGGCAAATGCATTGACTGGTGCCGAACAGGCTAAAGCAGAGATGCAGGCTAAGATCACATTAAAAAAGAAAGAGGGATATGCCGATACACCTCCCGATGAAAAACCTGCGGCCAATAATAAAAATAAATGGTCCGCGCATATCTTACTCGACCAAATTCCCGAGTCGTTTTGCCCCTGTAAGCCAATATCTAAATGTCCACCATCTGTCTTTAAATCCTTGTCCACAATCGCTCAAAGAAAACATAATGGCCATTGTGTGTTCCTTGTTAAGGCTGGCGGGCTCGAGATGGTGTACTCTCGAAGAATGGAGAACCTTACAGAGAGCTGCGCTACACTGCCATTCATCAACCAACAGCTGGAACTTTGTGATGCCGGCGACTTCGTTCTATCCGAGGTTGTGTACCACCATAACAAACTTAACAAAGAGGTTCCAAGATTTGTTGCTCAAGTAATTCGTAACGAGGATCCAATAGAAGCTATAAAGAGATACAAAGAGCTTTCTAAGGAAGGTACATTCAAGTGTATTCCATTTGACATTCTTTTCCATAACAATAAATTTGTTGGGGGTAAGACTTACATGGAACGTTATACCATACTTAAGAAGTTACGTTTAAAAAATCTCGTAGAGATGATTACATGGGAAGGTCCAGAAGCAATGCTTGTTACAACAGCGAAGCAAACTGGCTGGGAAGGTTTCGTTCTCCGAGATCCCAACAAGTCGCAAATCTCTTACTCACTGGATGGTAAGGCACATAGACAGGGATCATACAAATATAAATTTGTCGAAACCGGTGATTTCGTTGTAAACGAGGTACTTAAAGGAAAGAGCGGAAAGCACTCGCAATTCTACTCAAAATTTCATTTGGTTGAATATGGAGTTAAAGGAGAAATTATTGATCGTGGTTATGTCGGACCAGGCACACTTTCTCATGATCAGCTTAAAGCACTTACCGAAGAACTGAAATCTAACAGACGTAAAGTTCCCTTTGTGGTAGAGATAGAATATCAATCTATACACGATGAAACCGGAAAACTTGAGTTTGGCATTATACAAAGAATTAGAGAGGATAAAACTCCCCAAGAATGTATCTCCGAAGATTGATATTGATAGGGGAATTTAGTACAATACTGTATGTGAACAAATTTTTTCCAAAAATTTCAAAGAAATATGAAATAAAAAATGAATGTAATCAATCTAAAGTTCGAGGATTTGAAACGATCCATGATCACTGGAGGGTACGCGTATGAGTTTACAGCGGATCCAAATACCAGACACATGGTATGGATGAATAAAATGTTTGTTCCAGGAATAGCGATGGGCGATAATAAAATCGATATCCCGATTGATACAAATGTTCCCAATCTATTTTTCCTGCTCGACATGAAAGAAAAGATGGAAACAGATGTAACCATTTATAGAGTAAGGTCTATAGCATTCACCGGAATAGGAATTGTATTTCATAACTATATACCAATTGAGGAATAATTCATGGGTCTTGTAGAGAGTGTGCTTTTATATTTTTTAATTGGTCTACTACAAGACCTATTAATTACTTGGCAAGCTATAGCCATTATTGAAAAACGTGCGCTATGGGCTGGATTTTTATCTGTTATTATGACCGTTACAGCCGCAACTGTTTGGCACTATTTACTTCCTTCTGAAGGATTGTCCTTTTGGAGAAATGGGTTAGCATACGCATTTGGGGGAGGAGTAGGGGTATGGCTCACAATACGGTATAAGAAAGGGAGGCCGTATGTTAAATAAACTTATAAAAAAAATGCGTAGTTATGTCTTACATCCTGTTCAACCGAATACAGTATACCTGGTAGTTGCTTTAGTAATGGGCATTATGTGTATTTATATGCTAAGTACCACAGCACCTTTACCGCCAGTCATCGTGGTAGTGCCGACAGTTAGTATAGTTCCGACGACTTTAGAAGAAGCAAAAAATTTCTATGACGCGCAGCCTGATATCAAATCTTTACTAATATATGCACAGTTCATAGGCACTTCCGTAGTTATGACAGATTCTCTTAGAGCGTCGACTAAAAAACATTTTTATTGTGCCATAGCTAAAGAAGCTGGAACTCTTTATAAGGTGAGATGGAATATACTCTATGGGCTATGGATGCGAGAAAGCGAAGTAAATCCAACTGCTCGAGGAGACGGAAAACTAGATAAGCACGGTAAGATTATTCGTAATACATACAAAGCATTTGGGCTCGGACAAATACATTTAAAAACTGCACAGCTACACTATGATCCAAAGATGACTGAAAAACGACTCATGGACCCAGTTGAAAATGGTATGGCCAGCGCCAAAATTCTTCGAGATTACACAGATATGTTTAATGGAAATATTCGGTACGGTATTTCAGCGTACCAACAAGGTCCAGCAAACACAATGAAACAATATCATAAGGGCATAGTTCCACAAAATATAAACTATGTCGTCGATGTCCTACAAAACGCCGCCGAGGTAAATTAAGAATACATGGATATACCAATTGATCAAACGGAATTGGCAGTCAGAGCCCATGCTGGGAGTGAGGCTGCCAAAACCATTTTAATAAAAATAAATACACGATTTGTTGCTGGGATAGCCCGACAATATCAAAAACAGGGAATGCCCTTAGACGATTTAATGCAAGAAGGGTTTATAGGATTATTGAAGGCTATGGAACGTTTCGATCCAAAACTTGGCACCAAATTTTTAACTTATGCCAGTTGGTGGATCAAACAATCCATATTACAGAGTCTTGGCGAACACAATAGACATATTCGTTTACCTGCCAATCGCGTGAATATTTTAGAACAAGTTAAAAAAACAAAGGCCGGATTATCTCAATCATTGCAGAGAGAACCTTCGGAACAAGAGATTTTTCACGAAATGAAATTAAATTCTGACGAAGTCTATAACCAATATAGTATCAGCTACCACACCCCAACATCTGGAGATGGTGAGCGATCCTTATTATTAATAGATACTTTAGTTAATTCAGAGACCCCCGCTCCCGACCATTTGCTTTTACAAGAAGCATTTAAACAAGAATTGGGAATGGTGTTAAATCATTTAGAAAAACGTGAAGTAATCATACTAAAAATGTTATATGGAATAGACCACGAGCGGTCATACACCTTGGAAGAGGTTGGAGAAAAGCTCGACCTAACTCGAGAGCGTGTACGTCAAATAAAGATGCGCGCCTTGAAAACTTTGAGAAGATTGGATCGTCGTAAACGATTAGATAATATCAAGGATTAAATCTCGTCGCGCCACTAAGCGACGTAAAATAATACATAATATATGTCGACATGGAAGTTCATTGATGCACCCGGAGACGAATATAATAAAGCTTTACAAATACTTGTCTCTTTTAAATCTATAGCCGTAGATACTGAAACAACCGGTACAGATCCCATAACAAATAAAATTCTATTAATAAGTGCCGGTAATGCAGAGCATCAATTTGTTTTTGATGTAGCACGTTTAGATACTCATTTAGTACCTCTCCTAGATATCCTATCTAATCAGAGCATTACGAAGATACTTCATAATGCTAAATTTGATTACAAGTTTTTTAAAAAATCCTTTGGTATCACTGTTGAACCACTATTCGATACTATGATCGCAGAAATGCTTTTATTAAAAGGACGTAAACTTCAAGGCTTTGGTTTGGATGATGTGGCGGATAAGTATCTTGGCATAGTTATGAATAAAGAGATACGAAAGACATTTATAAAAATGTCTTATGGAGATTCCTTTAGCGAAGAACAGCTCTATTATTCTGCTATGGATGTTGCCTATTTACACCAATTACGAGAAGAACAATTAAAATATATACGTAAACACGGACTTGAAAAAGTTTCCGCAGTTGAGATGGACGTTATTCCAGCAGTGGGAGATATGGAACTAGCTGGGATGTACGTAGATAAAACTATGTGGCTTAAAGCTGAAGAAGAAGCAAAAGCAGCACGTGCGGTATCTATGGAAGAATTAAATAAATTTTTCACTCCTATATATGGGGTAGACATGTTTGGCGTTTGTAATCTTAATTATAACAGTCCTAAACAATTATTACCCGCACTTAAAGCCGTTGTTGGTAAACCCGCGGCGAGTTTGATGTCCACTGCAGAGGCTGCGTTGAAAGAAATAGACCACCCTGCTATTAAAGCTTTATTAGCTTATAGAGAAAAAGAAAAGCGTATAAGTACCTATGGCGCAGCATTCTTAGATTGTGTAAATCCTGTTACTGGCCGTATCCATTCAGATTTTAGTCAGATGTATACAGATACTGGCCGCTTCTCTAGCGCTAATCCCAACATGCAAAACTTACCAAGAGAAAAAGTTTATAGAGAATCATTTACTTCCGGAGATCCCAACTATCGATTAATAACGGTGGATTACTCAGGCATGGAACTTCGTATTTTAGCAGACCTATCCCAAGAACCAAAATGGATTAAAGTGTTTGAGGATAAGGGTGATCTTCACGCTATCAACGGATCTATTTTATATGGGGTGCCTATAAGAAAGCCTGGCACTAACGGACCTGACGACCCCGGAGAAAACTATTCTCTTCGACAGTCAGCCAAATCATTAAATTTCGGAATTGGATATGGAATGGGCCCGAAGAAATTAGCACGTGAAACAGGATTAACCTATGACAAAGCTCGAATTTTGGTAGCGAATTTTTGGAAAAATTTCCCCAATATCAAAAGATTTTTCGATATGCATGTAGATAAAAGCATGACTGCTGGAAGTGTGCGTTGCCCATACGATAATCGTTTACGTTGGTTAGATGGGTTCGATCTAGATAATCCAAAAGAACACGCACGCGTTAGAAATATGTGTATGAATTTTCCTATGCAGGCTGGAAATGCTACTATCACAAAACGGGCATTAATTAGAATTAGAGAGCATATTACAAATAAAGACGCTGCCATTGTTGGGACTGTGCATGATGAAATCATCGTACGAACACATAAAGACATCGCGGACGAAGTCTATAAAATCATAACAAACGATATGCTTGGAGCAGCTAAGGAATATATGTTTAATGTACCTGTAGAAGTAGAGGGTAAGATTAGTACCTGTTGGAGTAAGTAGATGAAAATTATTATAACTGGTAAAATGGCTACTGGTAAAACCGCATTAGCGAAACATTTAGTCACCTACCATCATTTTAAAAAAATCGGTTTAGCCGATCCTATAAAAGAGATAGAGGCGGATATCGAAATATTACCTCCAACTGAAATAGTAAATAAACACCTGGAGATTCTCGATCCTATGCAAAAAGCTATGTTCTGTAAAATCATCGAAGAGGCAAAGAAGATTCCGCGCGAAGATCCAAAGCCAAGAAAAAGACTACAGTTTATAGGCACGGATGGCGCACGCAAACGTATAGCGGATGATATCTGGATACAAGTTGCGGCCCATCGTGCCTCTCTTTATGAAAATGTATGCATCGATGACGTACGCTTTTTAAATGAATTTGATTATTTTAAAGCACATAATTGGACTAGTGTTGCGGTTGTAACGGATTTGGATATTCAGTGGCGACGTATTACTTCGCTGTACGGTAATATAGACTCCAGTGTATTACGCCATGCTTCAGAAATTGAAGTAGAAGAAATTATACGTCATCGGAAGTGTGATTTTTTAATTGATACAACTGATACAACTGATGCAGAGGCTGGTGTTATACTAATGGAGATGTTGAAATTATGACTTGGGGAATAGATTTAGATGAAGTAGTATTTAATTTTGTTGACCCCTACTTTGTATTTTTAAATAAAAAGTATGGGCGTAAAATAGTCCGAACAGATTTGATAGATGATTGGTCTGTCGAAGGGTGTGGATTAGTACCTCAAGGAACCGGAGAAAAAAACATATTAGAGTTTGGAAATCAAGGAGGCTTTGTATTTCTTGACTTTATGCCAGGTGCAAAAGATGGTTTACTTAGCCTGTCCAATAAACATTCCATTGTATTTATTACTGCACGTCCAAAGGAATTTCGAACTGATACTATATACTCATTAAAACGTATAGGATACGGTGATATACCGCTTTATTTTGCTGATCACACTTCTACAAAAGGGATGATTATTGCCGATTTACATATAGACTATTTAATTGATGATAATCCATATTATATTAATGATGCACGTAGGTTTGCACCGCAGTGTATTACAATATTGATGAGTACCATACCAGGGGCAATCAAACAAGCACATCCGCATGAATTAGTTTCAGGGTGGGACGAACTAAAAGAAAAAAGGCCCGAGTTGAAATAACTCAGGCCTTATTTTTTTTACCTTAACGATTAAGCTGGAGGATTTTCTAATGGTACAAAGCCCGTGCAACGAATCGACGCGTTCTCCATAACCACCATATTTTGCCCCTGTATAGCCATTGAATGATTTTGTACCACACAGTTTTCTGCATAGTATGCGCCCACCCATTCCGCCTCAGAATCTTTAAAGAATATCGCCAAACCAGTTGGCTGATTAAAGTAATGAGATGCAAGATTGAGATAGAATGCCCCACTTGTTTGTCCACCTGCAGGAGTAAAATCTGTTCCAGGTTTTCCAATAACATTTTGTGCAAATGAATCCGGATCTGCAGTGCTTCTTTTTGTAAGCGCTCCAAGTAAGGAATCGCCGTTGAAAAGAATACGCGAAATCTGGAATTGTATAATAGGACGTCCAGGTATAATATACGGTAAGCGTGAGCCTATTTCGTATAACTGGATGACCCCTTTATTTTGAAGAATCTGAACTGAATCGCATACCCCGATCGGTACTAAATCGAGAGCTGATGCAGTTGCTTCTGACAACGTACCAGGTCCAGCAGCAAGAAGTATAGATTCGGATGATATATAGTTCCCCCTAGGACCTGATGGGTTCCCGCCCTCATTTAAAGCGGCTGGGTCTACGTGCGAGTTTCTAAAATCCCATGTAATTGACATATTTTATTTTCTCCTTAGAATATCAGGTCTACTTTGATGTAATTCACAGGATACATCGGTTTAATTGCGAGGGACACTCTTACAACGTCCTTCTGTACTTCATCCTGCTTAACTCCATTAAGTGTAAAGGCGTTGATATGGCCTTCCTTAACAAGAGTTAATCCAAGCCCATTAATTATCGCTCCAACAATTGTTAAGAACGAAGGTGTAATTAATGAACGACCGATGAACCCGACCAAAGCTTTACGAATATATTTGGCAGTATAATCTACTGTCTTCGTAATGCTAAGTTCCCGCTGTTCAACGGAATTCATATTTGTCGAAAGCTGATGCCGTGAAGCAACTGTTCCAGCAACATTTGTCATTATATAATTACCGCCTTCGGCAACTATGTTTAAATTTGATTCGCTGAAGAAATCGGTGGAGAACTTCAGTGCTGTTGGCCCCGCAATCGGAAGATTGGTATGCCCTTGTTCCGGAGGTTGGCCAGATATTTGTCCGACAACCGCTGCTGCCAAGAAATAGCCTGGTGTTGGCACTAAGGCGTCGAATTTATATGCGTTTGTCGCATCTTTTAGATTTGCATAAACAGTTGGCGTGATATCTGTTCCGGCTGAATAGAATTGTGTAGCACCGGTACTAAGTACTAATGATGTGGATCCCGCTAACTTTGCGTAGATTGTATCTCCAGCCGTGTATCCTAATTCATAAGTTGCAGTCTGTAGTTCTGGCTTTAGTTTTTGTACTTGAACCTGACCTACATTAAAATAGCAGATATCTGGACGTACATAAAAGGTTCTCTTATCAAGAACAGCCACTGCTGCATCGCGTAAGAATCGTGCTGTATATCCTTTATCGGCTGAGACGGAAGTTGTAGTTGTATTTCCATTAACGTCGTAAAACTGAATTTCTGGAGACGCTACGATAATTCGCTCGTGCTTTTCCGTTGGTACGGACATGGCATTAGCATGAACTGTCCAGGCTGCGATAATAGAGTTGCTTGTTGTATAAGGGGCGATTGCATACACCTCATTATTTTCAAGCCAACTTCTAGCTGCCGCGTGTTCTGTATCCGCGGTACCTGATCCTGCTAAACTCGCATACTCATCGTATCGAATTGCATAGCCATATACCTGTGAGGCAGTATTATTTAAAGCCTGCATAAGTGCAAATGGTAAGGGATTGTCATAAACTACTTGACCCCCACCAAATACACTATCTAATTTATCGACGGCTTCAAATGTAAAAAATCCGGTTATATCTTTTCTGAGTGCACGATATCCAATTCTAATATCAGCACCATTCCATGCAGATGTTGCTACACCTGAAGGTATTGTTACTGTAGTACCACCGTCTGTAATACCGCTCAGTTGGTTGGTATCGAGGTGAATGCGTCCTGTTGTTAGACCAGTACTTTTGACGAGGTCCACATAAACAGTGTCTTTATCAAGTACCATACCAGAAGTTAATCCGGAAAGTGTAACCACGGTACTTGCTACGTTACTGAATGTTTTTGTTGGTGAATAAGCGTAGCTTCCATCACCTTCCAAGGGTACGACGAAATAAGCCGGGGCCACTATCACAGCACCTAGGTCTGGAGCGATAAGGCTCGGTGAAAAGCTTCGTTGTACTTGGGTAATTTCTACGCCTGGTTTTACATATGCCATTTGGAGTACTCCTATATTATTGTGTTGGTATTTCTTTTTGCTTCTTCATACCAATTAAGGTTTTGGGGATATCATAAGCCAGCGTCTTTCCGAACATTAATTTGGGCGCTGCTCCCCATGTTAGTGCGGTTGTACCGCCATGTAGTAAACGTTTACTCATTGTTGGTTTGGAACCATCTTCATTTTTCATAGTAGCAGCCTCAAGCGCGCCAAAGCCAAGCCCAGATGTTAATGCTGGGTTTACTACTTTTCCAATACCCGAACGTTGGAACTTATAAGTTTTACCACCTACATCTTTAGTAAAAGACTTAGCCTGTTCCCAATTTTGTTTTAAAACTTTTCCCACCCCTGAAGCAAAGTTTGGGGCATCTTTTATAGTTTTCATACTTTCAGCCAACTCACCAATAGCACCACCTATAGCAGATGGTTTTGCAGTTTGCATGCCTATAGCTTTTGTTTCTTTACCAAGTCCAAAAAAAGTTTTTGTAGTTGGAGCATTTTTACCAGCAGATGCAAATTGTGGTCCAAACTTTTTTGCTGCAAAGTCTACGGTCTTTGATATATTAGCACCAGGTTGCTGCATAAATTTTCCTAGTGTGGCAACATCTTTTGCGGTCGAAGTTGCAGCAGCTTGTACTTTCGGCACTATTTTTCCAAGCCCAATAGCACCAGCAACACCGCCAATTATACCTCCGGCTATAGTATTTCTATGTTTTGCTTCTGGCGTATTACCAACATCAGAGCCTGCATACGCTCCACCTACTGTTCCAAGCAATCCGCCTACCATCTTAGCTTTGGATATACCAGCCGCTTGAGCGCCAACGACACCTTTCAGCATTTCGGCACCGCGTAATGATTCTAACATACTCGGAACATTTTTAGCAAAGAATTTTCCAAGTGTTGCAAGAAACGCTATTTTTTCTATTTCATTAGAAAATGATTTTGGTATCATGAGGATAATAATATTGTATAGGGATCAATTACAAGTCCTGAATAATTATTATATATAGAATATACGTCTTCTGGTAAACTAAATTTCATATTAACACCGTCTGCGATTCCTGCAGGGGTGAGATTTGTATATTGTTGCAATGTATATTTACCGGTATAGCCGACGCTAAGTACGGCACCAGACGGAGGTGGCGTACTAAATAACAGTGCACTACCTGAAATATAGTAAGAGAACCAGTCTTGATACACATGTCCGTATGGACCATCTTCCATATAGGGAGTATATACTCCACTAATAACAACAACTTGTATAGCATATAAATCTTGTGAAGTCGCAATGCTTGCCTGCGTAGTAAATACCACGTTCACTGGGACCGCTACAAGTCTTGGAACTACATCACTTCGAACGAGCTGTTCTTCGCCCATCGACACACCCATAATTTGATGGATACCGTTTGACCTCAACTGGTCTTTGTACCCAACAAAATTTAAAAATAAAGTATTTGCTATCGTTTCAGCTTCAATGCCGTTCTGTGACAGGCATTGAAAAGTTACACTGGCTCTGACCAGGTCCGTTCTTCGTTTGTTCGAGGGTCCCATTGGAAGATCGGTTTGCTGCATTTGGTCTATGGCGGTTTGCGCCCATACCATTTGTCCTCTTGATAAAATTATTGAGGGCATTTTTTCCACAACTTCGGGGGCCGCAATAAACTTATCCCCAATAAAAATTTTTGTTAGCCTTTTATCTACATTCCAAACTAAACGAGAATCTTGCGTTGCAAACCATTGTTGAACAAATGAAAGAAAAACTTTCTTTATTGCTATCGGTAAATTTAGTGCCATTATTCATTTTCCAAAAGTTCGTTAATTGTTAACATCTCATCTTCTGTTTGATTATAAAGTAGTTCATCCAACGTTGGGTTTCTACCTTCTTTTTCAAAGGCCGAACGTTTTGCAATATTTTCTAATGCAAAAATCATCCAATCATCATTGTTTTGATTATCTTTTCGTTCCAA
>Ga0315273_10000043_pt1 | contig 104140 bp, 116 predicted proteins | sample YL17G02_0_MG_FD_205753 | JGI IMG/M metagenome (GOLD analysis project Ga0315273, IMG submission 205753) | Sediment microbial communities from Yellowstone Lake, YNP, Wyoming, USA - YL17G02_0 | ecosystem: Environmental > Aquatic > Freshwater > Lake > Sediment | place: USA: Wyoming | collected... | reverse complement strand
GTTTTGTTTCAACAACTTCTTTTGGCAAGCCTTCATCTTCCTCAAACAATGGGAAAGCGTTCATTGGAAGTAGTCCGATTGCTATTGTAAAATTATATTTCTTAAGGACTTCCTTTTTGAAAACTTCAAGCTTGCCTTTTATCTTCTCCAGTTCCGCGAGCTGTTTGGCTCTTTGTTCTTCTGTTGGAACATTGGCTTTTGCCGGCTCTTCATATTTCTTAGAAGGATTTTTCTCAAGTTTTTCACTCATTATTTTAGTAAAAAAACCATATATTTAAATCTAATCAAATACAATATTTTCTCATGCTTGGAAAAGGGGTCATAAGGAAATATCTTTCTGAATTTGTTTATGGGGGCATAGACGGCTCAATAACGACTTTTGCAGTTGTTGCAGGTGCCATAGGCGCAGCCCTTAGTCCTGCTATTGTCTTGATCTTGGGTTTTGCAAATCTTCTTGCCGATGGATTTTCCATGGCAACATCAAACTATCTGGCCGTTAAATCAGAAAAAGAGCTTCACTTTCGTCACAAGGACTACAAACTTTATGCAAAAAATGCAAAACACCCCCTTAAGTCCGCAGCAGCAACATTTACTTCCTTTGTCATCATAGGATTTATCCCTCTTCTTTCTTTTGTCTTAGCAACCTTTTTAGCTTATTTTGAAGCAAACAAAGTGTTGTATTCAATCGTCTTTACAGCTCTTGCCTTCATACTTGTCGGGGGAGTTAAAGGAGAAATTGTAAAGAAACACCCAGTGCGCTCGGCAATTGAAACTCTTCTTATAGGAAGTTTAGCAGCACTGCTTGCATATTTGGTTGGCTACTTCTTGAAAGGTCTTTTAATTTAAATTTTGCATACTAAATTTTGTTACAATAATTTAGTCAATCCAGAGGTTGTTTTTTTATTAGAAAGTTCTTTGTATCTTGAATTTGGGTCTAATTTATCCCACTCATATGTTGGGAGAGGCGGAGCTTTATTTCCATTTTGGGGCATTAAAAGATACTTACAAAAAGGTTTATATTCTACAACCCTTGAAAAACCATCCATTAAAGTTTTCATACTTTCATCTTCCTTTCCTTCCATACTAACAACCAAATGTTCATTAAAAATGTGGCTTATTACTACTATTCGATTCTTATACTTAAAAAATCCAAAATCTTGTTCAAAATCCTTTGGATTAAGTCCTGCCTGTTTTACTAAATCTTCTTCGACCAATAGGACATGCCATAACCCCTGTCTTTGTAGTGTTTCTGCCATATTAATTATGTAAGTTAATCATTTTTAAGTATTATTGTAATTTAAGTAGTATATTCCGCTTTTGCATACTAATTCTTGTTATAAGAATGGCCCTGGGCAGAATCGAACTGCCGCATGCTCGGTGTAAACGGGCCAGTCTAACCACTAGCTTACAGGGCCTATAAATAAAGTTAACCTATAGTATTTTTAAAACCTCCCAAATAGATAGCTTTTTTAATCCATAAAATACGCTATTCAAATGACAAGTATAACAGAAAAGATATGGCCAAGAACAAATGAACATTTGCCCTCAATAATCGCTGGCTTAGATGTCAAACCAGATGATAACATAATTGCAGTTTTAGGTTCAGGTGATCAAGCGCTGGCGTTATTAGAGCACTCTCAAAGAGTATTGGCAGTTGATGATAACTCAGAACAAATTGAATATACAAAGTTAAAATTAAAGTATCTTAAGTCAGGAGATTACAAAAAGTTTTTTAAGGCAAGAGAAGGCAGCTCGCAAACCCACCAGTTTAGAGGCATTGATACTTCCTCGTCATACTTAACCAAAGAAAGATTAGGTTCGATAAGAAAAAATCTAAAGAATCTAGAAATTAGAAAATTAGACATAGTAAACGCAATTCAATCCAAAAGAGGTTTTAACAAATTTTATCTCTCAAACGCTTTAACTTGCAGACCCGAAAACCCTGCAAAACCCATAAAATTACAAAGATTATCTTCGGATCCCTTCTTGATGAATGCTTTATCCAACCTTCAAGGAGAATTAAAAATAATTTCATATAATCTCCCAACAAATGGTTTAGCTTATTTGGCAGAAGATGTGCCTTATGCTGTATATTACTCAGGGCTTAAGATAGACCAAGATTTAACTTCCAGAATAAAAGACCCTTGTTGGAAGAATCCAGTAGTTCTAAGAAGAGTTGATTAAAACTTGTTAAATAACTATTTTTTTCTTTTCCAAAACCTAAGAATGAAAATTAAATCAGCAAGCCCTGCAATTATAACCCCAATACCAATGCATATAGGGCAAAAGCAATAACCACTCCCTTTGATTTTTATTTTATTACCCATTTTTATATTTCTATGCGGCCACCGGGAATCGGACCCGAATCTACTGATTGGCAACCAGTCGTTCTACCACTAAACTATGGCCGCATAAATTTAACAGATAAAAGCGTTTTATAAAACTTCTGTGCATTGAACAAATATCTGTAAGCACAGAATGGATTAAAGATATCAATCTTTAAGGTTTTATGATTCAATCCATTCCAGCGTATGGATTAGGGATTGTAGTTCGTCCCTGCTTGTCCGATTTGCTTACAAGAATATCATCAATTCTAAGAATCATCATTGCAAACTCGCTTGCCGATGAAATTGCCTGTGTTTTTACCTTCAAAGGTTCAATTATCCCAGCTATAAACGTGTCTTCTATATTATCATTGAACAAATTCAAGCCATAATTTACTTTTCCGCCGTCATGTATTTTTCTTAACTCTGTCAAAACATCTATTGCATCCATTCCAGCATTTTCCGCAAGAGCCTCGGGGATTGATTCAAGAGCATTGGCGAATACCTCAATAGCCAATTGCTCTCTTCCCCCTATTGTCTTGGCAAATGCTCTTAGTCTCTTTGATAATTCTATTTCGACAGCGCCGCCGCCAGCAACAACCTTTCCACTTTTAATAGAAGAAGCAACATCTCCTAATCCATCTTTTACCGCTCTCTCAATTTCATCAATAACATGTGTTGTTCCGCCCCTTATCACAATTGTTACTGCAAGAGGATTTTTGCATCCTCTTATGTATATCATGGATTCATCTCCGCTCTTCATTTCTTCAACGAGCTCGGCACTTCCAAATTGTTCAACTGAGATATCATCTAAACTAGAAACTATTGTTCCGGAAGTTGCCCTTGCAATCTTTTCCATGTCCGAGCGAGGCACTCTCCTAACAGCAAGAACTCCTGCTTTTGCAAGATAATACTGGGCAACATCATCTATTCCCTTTTGGCAGAAAATGACGTTTGTTCCAGAACCAATTATGTTGTCGGTCATGTCTTTCAGTCGTTTTTCTTCCGAAAGAACAAAACTCTCAAGTTGTTCGGGGGTTGAAACAGATATTTTGGCTTCTGTTTCTGGATTTCTAAGTTCAAGAGCTGCGTCAGTTAACAGAATTCTTGCGCCGTCTATTTTGGAAGGCATTGCAGCATTCGCCCTCTCTTGGTCTATTACAATCCCAGAAATTAATTCGCTATCTCCAATGCCATCTCCCTTTATCTTTTGTAGTTTTATGTTCTCAAGGTTTACTTCTTTTCCTTGTGCTATTTGTTCTATCGCTTCAACAAGAATGCTCGAGAGTTTCTCCTTGTGGCCTTCTGCGCCCTTTCCAGTCATTGCAGTCATTGCTATTTGTTTCAATATCTGCTTATTTTCAACAGGCAGGGCAAGCTCGTTTAAAATTTCAATTGCCTTTTCAGAAGCAAGCCTGTAACCTTTCACGATAACCGTAGGATGAATTTTTCTGTCAAGAAGGCTTTCCGCCTTTGCTAAGAGCTCCCCCCCTAGTATTGCCGCAGTTGTTGTTCCATCCCCAACCTCGCTTTCCTGGGTTTTTGCAATTTCAACCATCATTTTTGCAGCTGGATGGTCTATCTCCATTTCTTCAAGAATTGTAACACCGTCATTTGTGACAGTTATGTTTCCGGTTGCATCAACAAGCATCTTGTCCATTCCCTTAGGCCCGAGAGTTGTTTTTACAATATCAGCAACTATTTTTGCAGCAAGAATGTTATTTCTCTGTGCGTCCCTTCCAAGTGTTCTAGAAACATTTTCAGGTAGAATATAAATTGGCTGTTTTTCGCTCATAAAAATAAAGAAATCGCCAATCTTTTAAAGATATATGTGGTAAATGTCAATTACTAATCTTCTTCAGATTCTTCTTCCTCGTCGTCCTCGTCTTCTTTGTCAGAGTCAAGCTCTTCGAAGTCTACTGCATCATCTTCGTCAGCTTCCTCTTTCTCAACAATTTTTTTTATCATAGTTTTAAGATTTGTTTAATTATTTTTGAACAGCTTAATTCCTTTTTAAAGTTTGCTGTTTGCCACTTTCTCAATTAACTTTATAAAAACATATTCCTTAAAACACACATGAATCAAAAGAGGTTTGTAGGATTTAGTTTAATCTTGCTAGGGATGTTAGTTTCATTCTCAAGAGTTGCAATAACCGGGGCAGTCGTCGGGGTAGAAAAATCGTCTCTGGCAGGTATTGCTGGAGGAGCACTCGTTTTTGTGGGTATGCTCTCGCTTCTGGCATCAAGACTAGATAAAAAGAGCTAAACTCTTATCTTCCCAAACTGCCAATCTTTTAGGATAGCTCTCGCGGCTCTATCTATATTAACGCTTCCGCCTTTAGATAAGAATCTATTCCTTCTTCCAAATTCTTCAATTAATTTTTCCGAGTCGCCTTTAGCATCAATTCCATAATATTTTTCAAACACTCCAGGATACTCAGTCATCAACTCAAAAACAACAAACTCTGGGTTTTTTGCTCTGTCAAAAGTTTTTACTCCAATAAAAGAAAGTTTCTTTGCGTGTTCTGTTCTATGTGCAGGAGCTTCCTTCTCAGGCATAACTCCCGGGCTATCAAGTAACAGAACTCCCTTTGCAAGTCTTATCTTTTGCATTCCTTTTGTAAATCCGGATTCAGCAGCGGTCTTTGCTCTTCCTCCCCCGGCAATTACATTAATGAGCGAGCTTTTTCCAGTATTTGGATAACCAATAATCCCAATGTGTGTGTTTCTCTTCTGTTTTAACTTCTTTGATTCTATTTTTATTCTTGTTCTAAGCTCTCTAACTCCTTCTCTATTCCTACAAGACACAAGAACATAAGGCTTCAACCCCTCGAGGTCCATATTTTTTTTCAACTCAGTAATATCAACCAAATCCACTTTGTTCAATACAAACACGAGTTTCTTTCCTTCATCAAGAATCATCTTTTCAAGCTCCCTGTTTCTTGTCTCTTCAATAAATCTCGCATCAAGGACTTCAAGGACTATATCAGAAATTCTAATTATTTCCTTTACCATTTTTGGAATTGGTATTCTATGCTTGTTGCTATTATCAATCGTGCCCGTATGCCTTGATGAAAAACTATATCTTACTCTCATGAGAATAAAGTGTAAAAGTGGGTTTAAAAGCGTTGCAGTTTGGATCGTTTCTATCTAACTATTGTCTGACTTCTATCCGGGCCCATCGATAGAATTCTTATATTCGCTCCGGTATTCTCTTCTATATACTTAACTAAACCTTTCAGATTTTTCGGCAGCTTATAAAAACTTTTTATGTCCTCAGTACGCGTATTCCAACCAGGTAAAGTGTTATAGTTAGGTTCGCAATATTGCAAAACATCTAAGTCGGTTGGGGCTGTATGCAATATATCTCCCTTAGAGAGAGTTTTTCCAGCAAGATTATAAGCAAGTCCGTTATAAGTATACGAATCACAGATTTTTATTCTATTAACACCGTCAAAAACCTGCATCTTTGTCAGGACAATATCATTCCCATTGGTCTGCATAGCATATCTTAACCAAGGTAAATCGAGCCAGCCAACCCTCCTAAGCCTTCCGGTAGTCGCCCCATACTCTCCTCCTGCTTTTCTTATTCCGATTCCTTGAATAAATTCATCTTCAGAATTGACATCAGCATCAGGATATTCTGCTTGCTCAATTTCTTTAGTGCGTTTATAGTCCGTGCACCATTGAGCAGATTTTTTCCCCCCCATTTCAGTAACAAATGGCCCGCCTCCAACTCTTGTTTTGTAAGGGGCTTTTACAACACCGATAACTAAATCAACATTTCTCTCGCTTAATCCAGCGCCCTTGGCTAATCCAGGAATGGAACAGTCGCTTGAAGTGACATAAGGCATTGTTCCGTAATCGATACTTAAGCCATGCCCTTGTGCCCCCTCCAGTAATATTTTTGCTCCTTTTGCCAATGCCTCTCTTATCAAAGCATCAGTGTCTGCAATGAACGGTTTCAATCTTTTGCCATATTCAGCATACCTCTCGATTATTTCATCGCTGTCAAATATTCCTTTTCTATCCCAGAAAATTCCTTTTTCCAAATGCTCATGTTCCATTACTTTTTTTACAATATCTCGGTCATACTGCTCGAGCAAAGTAATCTTATCCTTGAGATTTCTTTTTAACTTTCTTGCAAAAACATCCTTATTCAGCATATCATTGACAGTCAAACCAATACGTGCATAATGATCTGTATAAGCTGGCCCAATTCCTTTTCCGGTAGTACCGATTCTTTCACCAGCCGATGCAGCTGCTTCTTTTATTCTGTCCATAACCAAATGCTGGGGCAAGATTAATTTTGTGTTGTAAGCAATTTTTAACAGTTTGGTATCAATTCCTTTTTGAGAGAGTTCATCTAACTCTTCACAAATTCCGTGAGGGTCAAGTACTACTCCATTTCCAATAAAATTTTGAACATCTCTATTTAAAATTCCACATGGAATCAAATGCCCAATATGAACCAAACCTTCGTTTTGCATTGTATGCCCTGCGTTCCCGCCGCCAGTGCCTCTTATTACAATGTCTGCCCAACAAGCTGCAAGCCAATCAATTACCTTTCCTTTTCCGCTATCTCCCCACTGATTGCAAACTACACCGATGACTTGTTTGTCCCGAGTTAATTTTTTTAAGCTCATTTTACAGAATAATTTGGAGGTTCTTTAGTTATTATAATGCTGTGCGGATGGGATTCCATTTTTCCAGACTCACTTGGCCTGGTAAATCTTGCTTCTTTTAATTGGGCTATATTTGCTGCACCAGCATAACCCATTCCGGATTTTAATCCTCCAGTAAGGAGATGGATAATTCCACTAACAGGCCCTTTATAGGGCACCGCTCCCTCAACTCCTTCAGGAACAAGTTTCTCTGGAGAAACTCCCGCTTGTTTATATCTATCTGAACTCTGATTATCTCTCATTGCCCCTAGAGAACCCATTCCACGATAATCCTTATAGGTTTTTCCATCTATAATCGCCAACTCTCCTGCAGATTCTTCAGATCCTGCTAGTAAACTTCCCATCATCGCAGAATCTGCACCAACAGCAATTATTTTTGTTAAGTCTCCCGAATGCTTTATTCCTCCATCTCCAATTATATATTTTCCTGACTCTCTTGCAGCTCTTGATGTGTGATAAACTGCGGTTATCTGAGGCATTCCTGCGCCGGCAACAATTCTAGTGTCGCAAATTGCTCCCGGACCCACTCCTACTTTAACACAATCTGCTCCCGCCTCAAAAAGAGCTTTTGCTCCTTCATATGTTGCAACATTTCCTGCAACAATATCAAATTGATATTTGGGAAAAGATTTTTTTAGTTCTTTTATTGTGTCAATAACATTTTTGGAGTGTCCGTGTGCAGTTCCCACAAGAAGAACATCACATTTTGCTTCAAGCAATTTTTCAGCTCTCTCAAAACAATCTGTTTTAAAATCAAAAACGCCGACATTTGCCCCGACTCTCAATTGCCCTCTCTCATCTCTATTTTGCATTGAGTTTTCTTTTTCTATAATCGATTTTACATCTTTAAAACAATAAAGACCCTTTAATTCACCAAAATTATCAACCAGAATTAATTTTCCAATCTTCTTATCCTTCATAAATTCATAGGCCTGTTTTATATTCAAATCCTTATCGCAAGTTATTGGATTTTTAACCATAAACTCTTCTACTCTCCTGTCATTTTCAGCAAATTGTATTTTGTCTCCAGTCACTAATCCGACAACTTTTTTAGAATCATCCAATACCACAAGAGAAGAAAATCTATTTTTAAATTGAGTTAATTTCGCCTTAACTTCTTTGAGAGTTTGATCTGCTTGTATTGTAATTGGCGTGCTAATCTTCCCATTAAGATGGTGTTTTACTTCTCTTACCCAGTTTGCTTGTACGTCTATATCTGGATGTTTCCATAAAAATCCCATTCCCCCAAGATTTGCCATCTCAATTGCAAGGCGAGGTTCTGTAACAGTGTCCATATCTGCGCTTGTGATAGGAATATGCAAGGGTATTCTCTCTGTCAGCCTTGTTTCTAGGTTTACATCCCTTGGAACAACAGCGCTGTATCCCGGGACAATAAGGATATCATCAAAAGTTATGCTTCTATATGGTTCTGCCCTCTCAACATATTCCATAAAGTCGTCAATAGGCAGTCTGTTCATGTGAAAGTTATTGCAAACAGACTTTAAAAAGAATTTATATCCTTGAATGTAGCAGATTAGAGTATATCATTGGGATTTGATAAAATCCCTCTGCCCCCAACCCGAATAAAGTGTTCTTTTGGGAATGGACTAAAAATAAAAATGGGCGAAACCGCCCATCAAAATAAATAAATTATCATTATTTATAGATAAATGAGTTATCTTTTCTTCTTTCTAGAAGATTTTCTTTTTCTTTTTGCTGCCAAATTTTCTCCCCCTTATTATTTTTAAATTTTAAATTCTCTTTTTCAATTTAGAATTCTAAATTCTTCTTATTTAATAAATACAAACTTATATTTAAATCTTTATGAAAAATTCATATTTTCTAAAAAGTATTTTTTCTAAGAATTTTTAAAGAATTTCCATAAAAATTATTTATTTTTCAATTAAAATAAAAAATCCCCCCACCCAGAATCGAACTGGGGATCTTCCGGGTTCTGCTCCAAGCGCAATCGCTTGAATCTTTTCGCGTTTCATCTTACGTCAAGATGCTCTTGCATCTTGATCGCCCAGAAAACCACTAAGGTTTTCTTGGTTTCCGAGATGGAAAATCCACGCTAGACAATCAATGTCTACAGCCAGACGCTCTAACCACTGAGCTATGGAGGGATAAGAAGAGATATCTAATTGTCTTTTAAAATCTTCCTTTATTACTATATTCTATAATCTTTCTTTATTGCAGAAACAAAATCCTTGGCACTAATTGAATTATCTCTAGGGTAAGTAATTAATGCAGAGACTACTTGCCCAAGCTGTTTTGTAAGCTTTGCTCTCCTTGTTTTAGGATACATTCTCTTGTTTGATTCGACAATTATCCTATTGTCTTCTCGATTTTCTCGACCATGGGCTAAATAAGTTTCTTTGATCAAAAGATGGTCTATCATAAGAGAAAATCCTTCCAGGTCGCTTGAGGTATTCAATCCTCTCTCTAAATAATGCTCCTGAGAACCATATCTTGCATCAAAAGCATGAAACTCATCTTGGGCAACGTTTTCGATAGGAGTCACAAAATCATAATCACATACTCTGATATTTTCATTGTTTGTTATTACCGCCCCCCAATTGTTGTCTCCAAATAACTTTTGTTGGCTGTGCAAAGACTCAAGCATCTGAGCATAGGTCATCAAAACTCTTCCGATAGTTTCGTCTGGTAATTCTATTTTATTTTCTAACGACCTTATGATTGCTCTTCCAGGAATAAAATCCATTAAATAGCCAAGCATCGGCTCATATCTTTCAGGATAGTGAAAAGCTCTCAGACATGCGAAGGGTTCTTTAGAAAACAATTCCCTCTGAGTGATAATGTTTCGAGCTATTTGGGTATAATTTGCCTTTCTAGCATGCCTCTCTCCTAGTCCTATAGGAAATTTATCTAGAGGATAAAATAATTTTAATGCATATTTTTTGCCTTCTTTGTCTTCTGCGCTATATATCATAGCAAATCCTCCCTTTGCAATTATCTTTGGTAAGAAAGTTATCGATTCTAAATCAAGATTGTCCAAACAATTGTTTTTTAAGATTTTATGAACTTCTTCGTTAAAATTGTTCCAATAAGGAAACAATTCATGGATTGCCAATTTTCTCCTATCTTCATTTTGCAAGGCCAATAATTCTTCTGTTCTAACCCTATTTTTTTGAAATTCTTGGTATGATTCTTTAATTTCTGCGGGGAAACCATTGCACAAACTTCTTATTCGCTGATAAAAAGACTCAGTATAACTTGCATTGCTTCTTATATTCTCGTCATCCGAATCGCCTGGCCAAATTGGAGGATTAGATCCTCCAGTTGGTATACGATCTTTAAAACATCTGACTAATCTAACTGCCTCTTTCTGTCTCTCTTTAAGAGAGTTTATCTTTTCAAGCTCTTCTAAAATGTATGTTGTGCTCATTCTCTAATTTTATCACAGAACTCTTTTCCCCAAGGGGCAATGATAACCGAGATATAATCTATTTTATAAAGTTTTTCAATATCTCGGAGCAATATCAGAAACAAAATAAGTTCTGTTGGAATGGATATAAGTTGGCTTGCCGTCCTTTACAAAATGGACCGTTGCCGGAGAAAGTTCTAATCTTCCAACTATTCTTATATTGGAATAAATGATATAAGAGAATATTCTGTCCTCTCCTGCATTCAATCTGTCTACCTTCCAGCTTAATTTTCCATTCTTCTCATCAAATTCATGCGGCATTCCAGCCTTTTGATAAAGCTTTGTTGCCATAGGAATTCTGTCAAATATCTCTATGTTATCAACCGCCCTTTTCGCCTTCAAGTTAAGCATTACCTTAAGAGCAAACTCTCCGCCCTTTGTCTTTACAAAAGAGCACCTCTTCTTCAAAACAACCGAGGTTCTCGAATAGGCATAAACAAAATATGCCCCAAGAACAACAAGAAGTATAAGGATAAACGGCAGAGTGTAATTTGTTCTAACCTCAAGAGTCATTGATTCTCCTGGATTCAATTCATTTCCCCACTTGTAATATATAGTAAAATCTTTTCTTTCGGTTGCAAGAGGGGTTACCGAGAATGTTGTAAACAATCTTGTCAGAACATTCTTTTTAACCTCAGTTGTTTCGCTTACTGCAAGATTTCCATTGTTTGTTTTTGTAATTGTAGTTTTAACTATCAAGAATCCACTTTTCTTCTCAGAGGTAGTCACACTTTTTTCCTGCAAATAATTGACATTACTCTTAACTTCAGCATTTACTCCTTGAGTCTCAATTTCTGTTGTTACAACATACGAACCAGCAGCAATATCATTTATGCTGCTCTTGACAGGAAGAACTATGTCAGTGCTTGCAAATGGTTTAAGAGAGATTGTTTTCTCTCCATCAAAGAAGATCGAGCTTATATGGAATGTAACATCTTCCATTTCAAGATTATTAACATTTCTCACTCTCACAACGGCATTATCACTTCCAAAAACTATGCTTTGAGGAGTTATCTCAAAAACATCTCTTAGTTTTACAATTTTTATAACTAATGTACCTTCAAATGTGTTGGCATCAGAACCCTTAATCTGGTATCTAAATCCATAATTCTCTTTTGTTGTTCTTATCTCTTCATTCGGGTATGCCTTGACTTCTATTGTCGATTCCCCTGAAGAAAGATAAAACTTCTCCTTCGGCTCAAACGAAACCCCAACAAGGGAGTATATTTCTATATCGTCTCCTGCGCCCTTGTTGTTAATCGTAAAATCAAAGACTGCTGGGTCTTTTAACTCAGAAACTACAACAGGAACCTTGTCTGTTGCCTTAACTTCAAGGTTAATTGCAGAAACACTGCTGATAACCAAGATAGCTACAAAAAACCCAGTCAAAAACGCCAGCAACAATCTTTTTTTCATATAGAAAAATACTGAAATATCTATATAAATATTTATATGATAATCAAATCATTATATTTTGAGTTGATTAGACTGAGATGAAATCACCATATTCATCTCTGGATGAATTTATCTCTTTCCGCTTAATTCAAGATAGGCCTTTACTTCATCTTTAAATGCGCGGACATCATTCTCGATTTTGTCTGCAATCCCTTTAACTCTTGCAGGGATAATATACTTATCATAAGCTTCTCTTAAGAATTTGTAAAACGGCTTTGTCTCATCCCAGGTATTCGCTGGATCTTTGATCGACACCCCTTTTATCTCCATTGCAATCTTCCCCTTGTTCATTTTCTTTCTTTTGCCGTCAATCTCAACCTCAACTTCTGTTAATCCGGTTACTTCAACTCTAATAGTATGTTCTATCTTGAAATAATCAGTTATCAGCTTTGTTGCTTTCCACTCAAACGATATGTCTCTTCCAGTTCCAGATACTTTTTCGCTGTATCTTTCTTCATTTACACCATAGAGATTATCCTTTAACCAGGTGTGCATAAAACCATAAAGCTCTGAAAAATCAAATATTCCAGAATGGTCTAATTTCTCTTTTATTATCTGGTCTTTTTCTACCATCTCTTATTTTACCAATTTAGATATATAAATCTATAGAAATTTGTATTTAAATATTGTCTTTCGCGGGTATTATAGGGTATATATCTCTGCCCTATTGTTTGCTAGGCTTAATTCTCCAATATCCTCAGACTCAACAACAAAGGTTATTTTATCGGCTCGGCTTGGAAGTCTGAGATTTTCCACGGCAAGTATCTTTTTTTCGCCAATATCTAGCTTTCCAATGCTAAAGTTTGCTATCTTATCATCTTCAAAAAATAGCTGGAGATCGGCATCTTTTGATTTAATAAGCCCAACATTCGAGATATTTATATCAAAATTTAGATATCTTCCTTCTCTAGTTGCTTCGATAGATTCTATAATCAAGTCAGGCAAGGAATCAACTTTATACAACTTGTCTATCATTTCTACAATCTCAGAATCGATTTGCTGATCACAACTTGTAATAGGATAGAGTATGCTTGCCTTGTTATTATAATGGTCAAAGCCAAGCGCGTGCAATAGCTCATGAATAGCCACTTTTGGTTCGTCGCATTTGTTTTCCCTATAAAGAGAGACTTTCCCGCTTAAGATGACTGCAAAATTTGTTGTATTTATTATCTCACTAGGCCCGCCTTCTCCAGCTATAAAATGCCCTTTTTCTTCAGCTTCTGGTGCAACGTCTGAGCAGAGAATTTTTATCTCAGGATTTTCCAAAACCTCATTAAAACTAAGAATTGTTCTTTCTGATAATATCTCAAACGCCTTTCTGATATTGCTGGATTTTTCCTCATTGCACGCAGATTCAACCTTGTAACTTATATTTCTATCAGAATAGCGCATGTGTTGATAAAACTGCACAATCTCGCCAGAAACATTACCCCCATAGTCCTCTAAAAGGTAATCTGAGCTGTTTGCAACATAAGGAATGTAAGTTTTGCTTCCGATTGGGAGATTAAGCCACATGACATAAACCCCAAAAGAAAGTGCAAACACAAGTATTACAAGGGCAATAATATTTAATGGCTTCATAAAATAAAACAGCGACAATAATTTATAAACCTATCAGCATATTCTATTTTATGAGTTTCAAATTCCTTCCGCACACCGCAGATACGAAGATATTAGTTGAAGAAAAATCCCTTGAAAAAGCATTCATAGAATCTGCAATGGCCCTCAAGGAAATTATTGCGGATAAAATCAAAATAAAGGCAAAAATAAAGAAAGAAGTAAATGTAGAAGGCAAAGACAGAGAGTCCTTGTTGCTCGAGTTTCTTCAAGAGTTTTTGTATCTAGTGGATGCCAGGGATTTTGTATTGTCAAAAATATTTTCACTAACAATTAAAAAAGATAAGAAAGGCTTGAAGCTTAACGCACTTGTGATAGGAGATAATTCATTAAATTACAAATTCACAAACGAAGTAAAAGCAGTTACATATAATGATATGCTAATAAAAGAAGAAAAGAATAAAACAACAATCCAATTTGTTCTTGATGTTTAGCAAAACTTATTTTTGATATTTCTTTCTTGGTACTTACTCCTAATGTCTCTAATTTGAATAAAGTTATATCCCTCTAAAATATGATTAATGTAAGGGATTCTAGCTCTGGGGTCGCTTGGAAACAAAACATTGCCAAAATCGATAATTCCTGGAGTAAGGTCCGGTTGTACAATGATATCTCTTTCTGCATTGAAAAGTCTGTCTAGCCTATAAACTCCTCTAATCCTGCATGCTCTTAGCGAACTCTCAATACAATCAAAGAATTTGCTAGGCAATGGTTCAGTGTATTCAAATAAATGAATCCCAGGAACATACTGAGAATAAAATGTATCCGGTGAAGCTCCTCTTTTTACAAATCGTTGGACATTAGGAACTTCCTTTGTCATCTTTAATGCTCTGACTTCTCTGTCAACCATTTCTGCCGGGGAGACTGATTTTCTTAAACCACTTCCAACTGGTCGCATTACTATCTTTTTAACTAACCCGTCTTCCTCAAGAGTTACAAGGACGTCTTTATCTTTGTGTAGTATCATATTCAACGAGGACTAAATGCTCTTTATAAAACTCGCGTCAGCGTGCCTAATTTGTTTTGTCTTCCAATCCTCCAGGTTTGTCTTCTATGGTCGGGAAGGTCAGGGTGCAATAGTCAGTATTATTTTTCAAGATTGATTTACTACAATGACTTCTTACCAATTTATTATAATTGCATCTATAACCATCTTCCACTTTCTCTGCAAAAGGGCATATCATCGGTTGTGCAGCAGGAATTTGTTTGTCGTCTTCCATTAGAGTAATTTCTTTGAACAATTATATTACTGAATGTTTAAAACCTTTTATATGTTTTTCATCAATTTAATAAACCCTAAATCTTTAATCTTCAACATGGTAGAACTGAAAAAAACATCAGATTATGAATGGGAAATTCCAAAATCTGGAAAGATGAACGTCCCTGCTGTAATATTTGCAAGCGAAAAGCTTATGCAAGACATCAAAAAGGACAAGGCGCTTGAACAAATACAAAACGTCGCTTCTCTAAAAGGCATTCTAAAGAGAGCAATAGCACTCCCAGACGCCCATCAAGGATATGGTTTCCCAATTGGGGGAGTTGCTGCATTTGATTTGAAAAAAGGAATAGTCTCCCCGGGAGGTGTAGGTTATGACATTAATTGCGGAGTTCGCCTTCTTTCGACAAATATCCCAGTTTCTGAATTCATGAAGAAAAGAAAAGAAGTTCTTCACAGCATCTTTAGAGCCGTTCCTTCCGGAGTTGGAGTGGGCGGAAAGAGATATAGCAAAGAAGATATTATTGAAGTTATGAAGAAAGGAGTTGAATGGGCTCTTGAGAACAAAATGGCTACAAAAGAAGACTTAGAACATATAGAAGAGAATGGAAGAATAAAAAATGCCAATCCAAGTGATGTCTCACAAAGAGCAATCGCAAGAGGTTTGCCTCAATTGGGGACTTTAGGGGCAGGTAATCATTTCTTGGAGATAGGAAAGATAGACAAAATATTTGACGAAAAGACTGCAGAGGCATTTGGATTAGATAAAGAATTCATAACAATCATGATTCATTGTGGTTCTCGTGGTTTGGGGCATCAAGTTGCTTCAGATTACATAAAATTAATGGAAGACAAGTACGGTTTCGCGGATTTGGCAGATAGAGAACTAATAAATGCGCCAATTGAAAGTGAACTGGGGCAAAAATACTTTAGCGCCATGAATTGCGCCGTTAATTTTGCATTCTGTAATAGACAAATGATTACTCATCAAGTCAGAGAACAATTAACAAGACATTTTCCAAAGGCAAAAGTAAAACTTGTTTATGATGTCTGCCATAATATTGCAAAAATGGAAGAACATTTGGTTGATGGAGAGAAGAAAATGGTTTGTATCCATAGAAAGGGAGCAACAAGAAGCTTTGGTCCTGGAAGAAAAGAAATTCCAGAAGCATATAGAAAAATAGGCCAGCCAGTTTTCATTCCTGGAAGCATGGGCACAGCCTCTTACGTTCTTGTTGGAACAAAAAAAGCTGAGGAAGTCAGTTTTGGCTCAACCGCCCATGGTTCTGGAAGAATTCAGAGCAGAAGCAAGGCAAAAAGAGAATTGACAGTTGAGCATATAAAGGAAGAGCTAGCTGAAAAAGATATTTTAGTTGAGACATTAAGCAACAAGGCACTAGTTGAAGAAGCGCCGGAAGCCTACAAAGATGTAGATGAAGTAGTAAGAGTTTCCCACGAAGCAGGAATAGGAAATTTAGTCGCAAGATTAGTCCCTCTTGCTGTAATGAAAGGATAAAATCATGGTTATATATATTATAGAACATCTCGAGCCCAAAGTCTTCAAATGGTGTCTTCTTGAATATAAGAATATCTCAAAAATTGTAGGAAAAGAGAATTTATGGTTTACAAACATAAAAAGAAAGAACAAGAATCTCGAAAAATTAGGAAAAGTGATTAAAGAATCTGTGACAAAACTCAATCTCAAAAATGCCTGTGTTCTAGACCCCGAAACAAACAAAACTTTGGAGCCAAATGAAGCAAATAAATTTGATTATTTTGTTTTTGGAGGAATTTTGGGAGATTATCCGCCAAGAAAAAGAACAACCCCAGAACTAACCGCCAAAATAAAAAATGCAGAAGTGAGAAACATCGGAAAAGAACAGTTTAGCACAGATAATGCTGTTCTTGTAACAAAAGAGATAACAAAAGGAACCCCTCTTAACAAAATGAAATTCCAAGATAAATTGTCAATTAAGATAAATGATATAGAATCAATCGAATTGCCGTACTCATATCCTATAATCAACGGCAAGCCGCAAATAAGTGACGAGCTTGTAAGTTACTTGAAGAAAAAGAAGGGTTTTTAGTTATTTTATCATCTTAATTATCTTAATGCTAATCCCTTAACCTTCGCCTCAGCAAATAAGGTTCTGGGGCATTTTTTATTAGAAAACGCGCAGATAACACAGCATGATGTTAAAGGGTTTCTTACTTCCTGATTGCACTTTGGACAAACAAAAGATTGAGGGCAGTTATCAATAGAAACAATCGCCTTGCTCTTTTCTGAACAATGCGGGCATTTTAGCATTACACTCTTAGGTATTCTCTGAGAAGTCTTCTTTCTGCCCATAGAAGGATAAAAAATAAGTAACTTTAAAAATCATTCCTACCAATCTTAATTAAGCTCCAATCGTATAGTGGCTAGTACACATCCCTGTCACGGATGAGACCCGGGTCCGATTCCCGGTTGGGGCGCTTCTATCAAAAAGGTTTAAAACTATTGAGATGTTGATATAAAAATGAATAAGAATAAGACAAAAGTATTCATTGGTATAATATTATCAATCATTTTGTTCTCCTTTTTCGTTTTAGCTCAGAATGAAACAGCAGCTACTCCACAACAAGACGGAGGGGTAGGCAACGTCTTCCAATTAGTAGTTATCATATTTTTCTTGGCGATTGCCTTAGCTCTTCTCCTTTTGATATTTTTTGGGTTTTGGAAATGGATAAAGTTTCTTTTCTTCAAACGTAAAAAGAGTGAGAATGAAGAAGAGTCTGACGAAGGGCATAGAAAACTCTCTGCAATAATGTTTACAGATATGAAAGGTTATAGCGCGGAAATGGGTATTGATGAAGAAAAAACTCTAAAGAAAGTCTGGAGATATGAAAAAGCAATTAAAAGCATCATCAAAGATCATCACGGAAGAACTGTCAAAACAATAGGAGATGCAATAATGGGTGATTTTGACTCAACAATAAACGCAGTTACCGCAGCAATATCAATCCAAAACCTTTTGAAAAAAGAAGATATCTCGATAAGAATAGGGGTTCATCTCGGAGATGTTATACACAAAGCAGGAGATATATTCGGAGAAGGGGTAAATATCGCAAGCAGGTTGGAATCAATTTGTGAGCCGGGAAGCATCTATATTTCAGAAGATGTTTACAATCAAGTCAGAAACAAAGTCAAGGCCAATTTCAAAAGCCTTGGGGCAAGACCTCTCAAGAACATAGAATCTCCTCCTAGGGTCTATAAGATTACCTGATAAATACGGCAAAGGTTTAAATAACTAATTTTTTATGGCTAGAAATGAGCAATAGAGCTTATTCCATTAACGAAGAAGTAAGTACCAGCAATAAAGAAAATTTAGAAAAAGCAATCAATAGATGTAGCTCCAAAGGCGGTCTAAAAAAGTGTTTTCTAAATGACGAAAATAGTGCAAACTGTGGATACAGGGGAAAAAATGTTCAAATAGATAAAATCAGCAGAGCTCATTATTACGATTGCAATCATCCTAGCCAATATAAAACATAAAACTAATCTTTAAATATTAAGTTCAATTCTTGCACTAATGGAGAGGCATTCAACTTTTAATTTTAACAAACAAATTTTATTTGGTGAGCTTGGAGCCCTGATAAGCACTCCACTAATCTCTTTTATCGTCTCAAGATTTACTAGCACTCCAAATATTATTTCTTCTTTTGCAGTTGGAGGAGCAATTTTCGGCGCTTGTGTTTTCTGGCTTCTTATGAGGGTCTATGACGAAAAAACAACAAAAGGAATACCAGTAAAACATATTGCTAGTGACATATCTTATTTCACGCCCGGCGCATTTGCTTTAGCAATGCTTGTGTACTATCCTTCTCTCTATCTGGGATCAAAGTATCTCTTAGTTGGTGATTATGGAGTCTTATCTTCAGTAATTCTATCGCAGGCAATTGCATTTTCGCTATTTCTCATAGCAGTAAACATCTACAGATACTTTATTTGGAAATATTTCGGGAAGAAATTGTAGAACGATTATCCTTATAAAGCTGCCAGATAGCTAAGACAAACATCAGCAAAGAAAGAACGTAAAGCGGATAGCCAAAAATAGAAGATTTATCTTTTGCGAGGAGGGTTATTGAAATAAATAAACCTGCTATGCCCCATAAAATAGATTTAAGCGCGCGTTTGTAATTCCAAGTCATATTTAATTTATAGAAAGAGAATACTTAAATTGATATGGGGCTGCCCGGATTCCCGCAGGTTCATTGGAACCGAGGGGACAGAGATTTCTTTGAAATCTCTGGATGTTCAAATCCTGAATGGGGTTGCCCGGATTTGAACCGGGATCTCAAGCCCCCGAGACTCGAAGGCTACCAGGTTACCCCACAACCCCACGAAAAATCGAGTAAAGTAACCTTTTTATAATCGATTTTTTAATAGGTATTATGACAAAGCAAAAAACAAAATCAAAACTAAGCAATAAAACTAAATGGGTTATACCCTTCGTTATAATTGCAGCTGTCATATCAATTATTTTATTATTAGATTGCACCACTTTTACCATCTTGGGCATTTGCTCTGACCAAACTCAAGGTTTATCGATAGGAAACTCGCCAGTTTTAGGAGAAGAAAATGCTCCAGTCATAATCTATGAATTTACTGATTTTTCATGTCCATTCTGTGAAGCAGCAGAGGGAGCAAATGCTTATTATGAGAATGCACTAAAATCAAAGCTTGCTGGGTGGGAAGCTCCAGTGCCTTTGATAAAAGAAAACTATGTCAAAACAGGAAAAGCAAAAATTGTCTTCAAATATTTCCCAGGACATGGGGCCGCAGAGGCTGCCCAAGCAGTTGCCTTTGGTTTGAAAGAACAAAGCAATGATTTATTCTGGGAATTTGCGGAAAAGGCATTCTCAATGCCAGATAATCTTAACAACATAAATAAAATGATGGAATTAGCAGTTACTCTCGGAGCAAATGAAACATTATTATCAGATTATATTTCTTCAGGGAAATACCAGACTCAAATGGATGAAGATATTGCTATGGGCAAGGCAAATGGAGTCCAAGGCACTCCAACATTCTTCATAAACGGGGAAGTTGTTGCAGGCGCCCAGCCTTTTAGTGTTTTCGAACAAATAATTGAGAACGAATTGGAATAAACAACAATAATTCTTTTAAACTTCTTCCATAGTCCAAGAATATGAAATTGGTTGGAAAGTGCAAGTCTGAAGATTATGCAATTAAGTATGCTCTTGAGGTTCCTGTAAGACTAAGCGAGCCAAATGGAGAAACAAAAAAGATAGAATCATCATTTATACACCTTCCATATAGAGAAGACAAAAAGCCAAAATCAATTTTATGCTTATCTTCTCAAGTTGGATGTTTTTATGACTGTTTAATGTGCGCAAACGCGGGGGCTCTTTTTTATAGATGTCTTACTCCTAATGAAATTAACAAACAAATCGAATTGATTTTAGGACAAGATAACAACCTCGTCAAAATAAAAAAGGAAAGAGCAGTTGAATACGCATTTATGGGAATAGGAGAACCTCTTTTTGGAATGAATGTTATCAACGCTATTCAAAAGCACGAGGCATATATTCCAGATACAAGATTTTCAATAGCAACAGTTGGCGAAAAAGGCACAATAAAAAGATTAACTAAATACGATTTCAAATATCCTCTAAGATTGGAACTCTCATTACATTTCCCAAATAATTATCTTAGAAAAAGTTGGATAAATTCTGTATGCATAACAAAAGTAAGAGACCCAATTTTAAACATAGAAGACATGCTAATAGAGACAGAAGGTTTTCTAGATAAAAATGGCGGGAAAGCAACATTAAACTATGCAATAATAGATGGAATTAATAATACTCCTGAAAGTTTAGAAGAATTAATCTCTTTATTAAAAGGCAGAGAAAAAAGATTTTATGTAAAAGTTATGGAACCAAACCATACTTCTTCGGTAGTTGAATCGCATAAAGAAGATTTGGGTGTAAAAGTAACTTACTCTCTAGAAGAATTCAAAGACAAATTAGAACAAAGAGGAATTGAAGCAACTTTGTTCAAAAGCAAAGGCGTAGACATAAGAGCAGGTTGTGGTATGATGGCTGTAAGAGATTAGTTCTACTTTGTCTGCTGTTCTATCGGGCTTGGAGCTTCGAGCTCTCCGGCACTTGGGACTTTGACTATATCTGCAACTTTGTCGTTGTCTTTAAGTCTTACAATATGAACTCCCTGCGTTGCTCTTCCCATTATTCTAAGCTCTTTCATCTTGACTCTTATTACCATTCCTTTTGTTGTTATGATTATTGCAGAATCCTTATCATTTACAGATATCGAATTAACAACTTTTCCTGTTTTCTCGCTTACATTTAGATTAATTACTCCTTTTGCTCCTCTGCTCGTCTTTCTATAACCATCTAAATCAGAACGCTTTCCGAATCCTTTCTCTGTTATTGTGAGTATCGTTGTTTTTCCATCCTTTGGGATGCTTTCAAGAGAGACAACTTCATCTCCAGCCCTTAAAGATATTCCTTTTACTCCATAACTTGCTCTTCCCATCGGTCTAACTTCATTAGAATTGAATCTTATTGCAAATCCTTTCTTGGTTATGATTAAAACTTCTTGATTATCACTAACCATCATGACATTGATTATAACATCAGAATTATCCGCAGGAAGATTCATTATCCTAACGCCCATGTTTCTTGGCTTGGAAACAAGTTTTAATGGAAGCTTCTTTGTCATTCCAAGCTTTGTAACAAACATTAGATAACCCAATTCAAAATTCTGGATAGCCATTACATTCGCAATAGTTTCATCCCTTAGACTTAACATGTTAACGATTGCTTTTCCTTTGCTTTGTCTTTCTGCGGCAGGAACATCATTGGCTTTTAGCCAATAAACTCTTCCTCTTGAACTGAAGAATAACAAATAATCATGTGTTGAGCAGACAATCATCTTCTTGGCAATATCTTCTTCCTTAAGCTCCCCTCCAGAAACTCCTGCCCCACCTCTCTTTTGTTCTTTGTACGCCTTCAAATCAACTCTCTTTATGTAACCCCCCTCAGTTATCATTACAACAACATCTTTCTTTTCAATTGTGTCGGCTTCAGAAATTTCATCAACATGCCTGATAACTTTCGTTCTTCTCTCATCACCGTATTTATTCTTAATATCTAAAACTTCTCTCTTGATTATCTTTAATATTTCTTTTTCATCTCCAAGTATTCTCTTTAACTCTACAATTGTCTCTTTCAAAGTTTTCTCTTCCTCTTTGAACTTCGTAGCTTCCAAATGAGTAAGCTGTTGTAATCTTGTTTCAAGAACAGCCTTAGCCTGTCTTGTTGTTAAACCAAACTTCTTCATCAATCCTTCATGCGCAGAAGTTGCATTCTCAGACTTTTTAATGAATTCAACTATCTTTTCAATCTCTCTAAGAGCAATAAGCATTCCAAGAACAATTTCCAATCTATCCTCTGCTTTTGTAAGATCGAACTTGCTTCTCTTTCTTACAATAATCTGTCTGTATTTGATATGTTCAGTTATTACATCCTTCAAAGTCAAAACCCTAGGTTTTTTATCAACAAGAGCAAGAATGTTTGCATCAAAACTTGTTTGCGCGTTCGTAAGCTTGTATAATTTATTCAAAGTATACTTAGGATCTACACCCTTTCTTAATTCGATGATTACTCTTACTTTTCCCTTTGCAGATTCATCTTTTATATCCCAAATATCAGAAAACTTCTTCTCAGAGGTTAATCTTGCTATCGTTTTAACAAGTTCTGCCTTGTTAACTTGATATGGAATCTCAGTAATAACAATGGTTGGCTTTCCTTTATGGTCTTCAATTGAAATCTTTGATCTTACAATCAATTTTCCCTTTCCAGTCTTGTGCATTTCTTTTATTCCAGAACCCATAACTATCCCTCCAGTTGGGAAGTCCGGTCCCTTGACAATTTCAGAAAGTTCTTCAATAGTTATCGTTGGTTTGTTTATGCACTCAACAATCGCCTCACAAACTTCAGTTAGATTGTGAGGAGGAATGTTAGTTGCCATTCCGACTGCGATTCCTGTTGCGCCATTAATTAACAAGTTAGGCAACTTTGCAGGCAATGTGTCTGGCTCTTTAAGAGAATTGTCAAAATTAGGAAGCATCTTCACGGTTTCTTTTTCAATATCTTCAAGCATCTCTCCAGATATCTTGCTCAGTTTTGCTTCTGTGTATCTTGAGGCAGCAGGAGAATCTCCATCCATCGAGCCAAAGTTTCCCTGCCCATGAACAAGAGGGTATCTCAAGGAAAAAGTTTGAGCCATTCTGACCATTGAATCATAAATCGCCAAGTCTCCATGAGGATGGAACTTGCCCATTGTCTCTCCGACAATTCTTGCTGATTTCATCGTTGGTTTGCTTGGGTCTAAACCAAGCATGTGCATTGCGTATAAAATTCTTCTATGAACTGGCTTTAAACCATCCTCAACAGACGGCAAAGCCCTATCAACAATGACTGACATTGCATAATCAATAAAAGATTGTTCCATCTCTTCGACTATATCCGCGCCCTCTACACCTTTCTCATTAGAAATAAGACTTTTTTCTCTTCTCTTTGATTCTTCAGCTTCTACTCTCTTATCTGCAGCAGCTTCGTCCTTCAATTTGTCTTCTTGTGTTTTATTTGGTGTCATTTTTTGTCTCTGGATTGATTATCCCATCTCTTTCAGGAAATATATCATTTTTATATCCGCATTTCTTGCACTCCCACAACCCCATTATGCCTCCGGTTACCATTGTTATATCTTCGCTTCCGCATGTTGGACATATTTTTACTCCCATGTTTACTTTCTAACCTCTGAACTTACCCAATCGAGATATTTCTTGCTTCCATTCTTTATTTTAATAGCAACAATTTCGGGAATTTTATATTTATGATTTTTCAATATGAACTCTTCTATTTTCTTGTAATTTTCAGATGATGTTTTTATCTCAATCTTGTATTCCTTGGCCTGTTGAGCCTTATTATCCCATCTGAAATAACTTTCTATCTCAGATAACTGAATGCACGCGGCTAATTTTGAATTAATCAGCTTTTTGGCAATATCTTCAGCATCCTTTTTGCTTTCAAATGTTGTTTTTATGATTATATATTCCATGTTAAATATCAATTTGAGCCTCGTGTGCTCTCTCTGCTATGAATTTTCTTCTTTCCTCAACATCTTCTCCCATTAATTTTGAGAATACTTCATCAGCAATAGCTGCATCATCAATTGTAACTTTCTTTAGCATTCTTGTTTTTGGATTCATTGTTGTCTCCCAAAGTTGTTCTGGGTTCATTTCTCCCAAACCTTTGAATCTCTGGACATCAACATTGCCCCCCATTTCCTTAAGGATATCTTTTAATTCTTCATCAGAGTAAACATAATGGTCTCCTCTCTTTCTTATCCTGTATAATGGAGAGACTGCAATGTACAAATGCCCATCTTCTATTATCTTGCGAACAAATCTAAAGAAGAAAGTCAATAAGAGGGTTCTTATGTGCGCACCATCAACGTCCGCATCAGTCATGATTATAACTTTTGAATACCTGAGGCTTTCAGGATTAAACTGCTCGCCTACTCCTGTCCCCATCGCAGTAATAAGATTAGAAATTTCCTCATTTGACAATACCTTAAGAGGATTTGCCTTCTCTACATTCAATATTTTACCTTTCAATGGAAGAATTGCCTGGAACTCTTTATTTCTTGCTTGTTTCGCCGAGCCTCCAGCGGAATCTCCCTCAACAAGATATAATTCTGTCTCTTCTGCCTTGTTCTTTGAGCAATCTGCTAGTTTTCCTGGAAGCCCTCCAAATCCAAATGCACTCTTTCTTCTTACAAGCTCCTTTGCTCTCTTAGCAGCACTTCTCGCTTTTTGAGATTCAAGGGATTTAGTTACAATAGATTTTGCAACAGGAGGATTTTCCTCAAAGAATTCAGAAATCATAGTCATTGTAACACTATCTACAATTCCTTTTATTTCGCTGTTTCCAAGTTTTGTTTTTGTCTGTCCCTCAAACTGCGGTTCTGGAACTTTAATAGAAATAATAGCTGTTAATCCCTCACGAACGTCATCTCCGGTAAGATTTTCTTTTATAAGCTTGCTCTTGTTTGCATAATCATTTATCGCTCTTGTTAAAGCAGTTTTGAAACCTGCAACGTGAGTTCCTCCTTCAACCGTGTTTATTGTGTTTACAAAGCTTAGAACATTTTCTTGATAACCCGAGTTATATTGAACTGCACATTCAACAACAACACCTTCCACTTCTTTCAAGAAGTAAACTGGCTTGTGTATAGGGTCTTTGCTCCTGTTTACCCATTTTATGAACTCTACAAGTCCTCCTTCATAGAAATAAGTCGCTTTTTTCTTGCTTTCTTCCTCTTCAAGTGTTATTTTTACGCCTTTATTCAAAAATGCAACTTCCCTTAATCTGGTTTCAAGAATGGAAAACTCAAATTTTGTTGATGAAAAGATACCTTCATCAGGGAAGAATATTACTTCTGTTCCAGTTTCATCTTTATCGCATATCCCTACAACTTTTACATCGTATATAGGTTTGCCAATTTTGTACTCTTGCTGATAAATCTTCCCTCCTCGCTTTACTTTTACCTTCATAAGCTTTGAAAGTGCTGCAACAACGCTTATACCCACCCCATGCAGTCCTCCAGAAACCTTGTAACTTCCCTTTTCGAACTTTCCTCCGGCATGAAGCTTTGTAACAACTATCTCCAAAGCAGGTCTTTTATAGATTGGATGTGGCTCAACAGGAATTCCTCTCCCATTATCAACAACTGTAACGCTTCCATTCTTGTTTATTGTAACATCAATCACATCACAATAGCCTGCCATAGCCTCATCAACAGAGTTATCAACTACTTCATAGACAAGATGATGCAATCCGGGCTTCCCAGTGCTTCCTATGTACATCGCAGGCCTATGCCTTATGCCTTCAAGACCTTCTAGTACCTTTATGTGCTCAGAACCATAAGATTTGACTTTTTCTTCACCCGATTTAGCGATCATTCTTCATTATCTCCACTCAAAAAAACCAAACTTCCTTTATAAACCTTGCTATGTAAAAATGCATTTTATCGACGATAAAATGAAAAATCAGCTAAAAATCAACGATTGTACGCGTCCACACACAAAACTTATAACCCTTAATATTTAAACTATAAAGTAGTAACAATAAGAAAGATTTAAATATCTATGTTATCTCATCCAAAGATGGAAAACTCAAGAAAACCATTAAGCGAATATCATGAGTTAATACACCAAAGTAAGAACATGCTCCAAGACAAAAAGTATTATCTTAATAAACCAAGTTTTTTCGAGCCAAGGAGTCATATTAATCAAATTATTGGTTATGGGATAAAACACCAATTTCTAACACAAAATCAAATAAATTATTTGCAGAAAAAAGTAGATGAATATCAAAAAGTAGTCAAATTAAATTCAAATTATGACTCAAATTTAAGAAATTCTGCGTTAAACCTTCTTGAAAGTGTACATTCATTAGCAATGTCTCAAGAAAGAGGCCGCTCTATAGGAGGTTACAAAACGAATATTTTAAAAATGAAAAAGGAAATAGAAAGAGGAGAATATTTTTGGGCGCGTAGTTTCAATTCTGCTTCAAACTTACTAGGGCATCTAAAAGATCTTGGTGTTGATACAAAAAATCTAGAGCACATAACAAAAGAATTGATGTCCAAAACTAGTCTATCATCTTAACAGATTATATCTAAAATTAATTACTTCTTGCTATTTTTTAATTCTTCTTTCTTCTCTTCACTTTTTTGCTTTTTTTCAGCCTCTGCCTTAACATCCCTCTCTGCCTTATCAATGCCTCTTTGTCTGGCTAACCTGAAAGCTTCGGTCCATTTAATATTTTTTTTATCTCTCTTTAGATTTAAAGCATTCTTTCTGCATTTCGATGAACAAAAAAAGCTTACAGAACCGTCATTCTTAATCAAATTAACTCCTTTGTAAGGGGCTTCTTCTCTTCCGCAAAAATTACATTTTGTCATATTGTGTTATTAAGTTGATCTTAATCTCCTGTTTTCTCTTATTCTTCTTGCCTCAATTTCAGTTTCTCTTAAAGTTAACAAATCTCCAATTCTTACCGGCCCTTTTACATTTCTTCTCATCTCTTTATCCTTGTTTTTACCCTCAAGAATTTTTACATTGACTTGTGTTACCTCTCCTCTTGCCCCAGTTCTTCCCACAACTGATTCAACAACTGCATTTACCGGCCCCTCAGAACTAAATTTCCCAGAAACTGTTGCTGTCGCTCCAGTTCCAGAAACGTTATCCTTAATTCTCTGTTTACTTCCGCCCATTTTGAAGATTATTTACTCTTTTTATTTAATTGAGCGATATCAGAACCAGCCTCTCCAGGAGTTATTATCGCGACGGAAGAAGCGTTAACGCCTATTCCTGCAGCAATTCCCAATTTTTGTTTAGAATCAACTTCCATACAAAGAATATTTTTTTCCTTGCACAAAACGGTAAGATGAGCAATAATCTCTTTTGGCTCGACGTCTTTTGCATAAACAACGAGCTTTGCTACACCAAGCTCTATGGCTTTTGTAACCTCATTGGTTCCTTTGTCTATTTTTCCTGTTTTGCGTGCTGTTTCAACGATATTATAGAAGTCCATTATGACCTCCGTAGCCTTAAACTTTGTTTAAGGGCCAGAGAATTTTATTCTCTGTATTTAATTACCTCATCGGCTTATTATTAGTGTGAAATAATGCTTTATAAAACTTGTCTTTTCAGTGTCTTTATCTCCACAAAATCTCAACATCGTCAGTTCTTTCTCTTGGTTTAATATCGACATTCTCGGGTTTTTCTTTTATCCCAGAGTTAAACATTATCTCTCCGGTATAAGCAATCATTGCTGCATTATCAACAAGCAAGCTTCTATCTGGGCAGAAAAACTTTGCCCCTCGCTCTTCGCACATCTTTCTGCACATTTCTTGCAATCGAGAATTACAGCCCACACCACCGCCTAAAACCAACTCTTTCTTTCCAGTATGGGCCATTGCTCGCTCTGCTGCCTCTACAAGCATCGCGAAAGCAGTTTCCTGCATTGAGAAGGCAAGATTCTCAATTTTCTCTCCTTTATCAAAAAGTTGCTGCAGTTTTGTCTGCATTCCTGAAAAAGAAACATCCATCCCCTTAATTGAGTAAGGTAGCTCAAGATATTTTCCAGTTTTGGCAGCAACTTCTATCTTTGGCCCTCCTGGAAAAGGCATTCCAAAATGTCTTGCAACTTTATCTATAAAATTTCCAACTCCAACATCAAGAGTCTCCCCAAAAACTCGGTATTTCCCAGAGGCATAAGCAATAATTTGTGTATTTGCTCCAGATGCATAAAGTAAAACAGAATCGCGAGCTCCAACACTTCTTCCTATTTCCAAATGTGCAATGCAATGATTGACTGGAACGATAGGAACACCAAGCTTCTTTGCCTTTTCTTTTGCAAAATGCATCCCGGCAAGCAAGCAAGGTGACAATCCGGGGGCATTTGATAAGGCAATAGCATCAATATCTTTCTCGTTTATCCCTGATTTCGAAAGTGCTTCGACATACAAATCTTCCGAGACTTCTCTGTGGTGCTTTGCACTCTCCATAGGAATAATTCCTCCAGTCTTTGGAATATACATGTCTTTTACATTAGCAAGAATTTTACCTTTGTTAGCAATGCCTACACCAAAAGTATGTGCCGTGCATTCTATTCCCAAAATCATAAGGAAAATAACTTTCACAAGTTTATAAACATAATCATATTCACTTAGAAGTAATAACACGCAGAAAGATATTTAAACCATTTTTTAGTTTACTTCTTATGATTAACATTGGGATTGTAAAAGATTGGGCTAAGAAAAATGATTATCTTAGATCTTCATATGGCTCAAATCCTAATCTAGTAATAGTTGGAGAAGAGCATAAACACAAGAAAATGCGTGAACAGCAAGAACTTTTTCTTGCAAGATTAAATCCAAAATATCTTTTGCATGAAGGATTCAGAGCATGCACTTACAATCCAAAAACCGACAAAACTGACGTAAAAGAGTATACCAATAATCCACAACCTGATATAACCCAAGCACTAAGCGGAAACGAATACCTAACAAACTGGTCAAAACAATATAGCATCCCTCTTATCGGCTGTGATATCTCTCTAAATGAACTTGACCAATTCGCAAAAACTCTTCCTGAAGAATTCCCAGATAAATACGAGGAAGAACCTCCAGTAGGAATGTTTGGCACATCAGAAACATTTTTAGAGGGTATTCAAACCTCGGTTATCAGAACAGGAAGAGAGCTTGGATATGAAGATAAACGCGTTAAATTACATCGTGATAAAAGAATAGGCGAGATTATAGCCGAGCAGGCAAATAAAACAAAAAAGTCACTTATGGCAATAATCGGGGCAGACCACATGCGTCCAGCATCTTCACTTCACAATATCCTTAAAAAAGCAAAGATTGGTTATGTCTGCATAGATCAAACTTACAAGAGAAAATAAAAAATATAACAAAAGATAAAAATAAAATTAAAAAGCGCTGTCAAAAAACAAAGAAGATTTATTTCTTCTTCTTCTTTCTTCCGCCTCGGGCCATTTTAGCTTCACATACGTTTCCCTTTCCGTCTACGTAATAAAGATAACCTGGCTTTCTTTTAACAACGTTCTTTGCAAGAATTGTCCCCATTTTTTACCTCCTTTTTGATTATAAATTTACTACCTACTAATTAAGTTTAATCGACGATATATTTAAACCTTTCCGTATACCGACGGAAAATGAGATACCAGCTCTTTATTCGCATTGTTCATCGGAATTTCAATTAATTTTGCAAATTTATTCTTTGGTTGAACAGAAAATGTGAAAGGTTTTACAATTTTATATTCTAAAACCTTGTTCTTCTCGTCGAGCCAAACAGCAAGAAATGGAAAGAATACAAAAAAAGCGCTAATTGCCCATTTTCCCTTTCTTTTAAAATCAAAAAGCAAATTATCGCACTTTTTAGTTCTGAACATCAAGCCAAAACTCTGAAAAGGGGAAACCTCCCTTACCTCAACATTAATCTTCTTACCACTTAAACCAATTTTTATTTTCATTTTGATTTCCGCCTCCCTTTATTTGAATAAATTTTCTATGCAACTCATCTACTATCGAGCCACAAACATAATCGTGCTGCCTAAAACCACCGCCAAATGTCTTCGGAACATGAAGAAGCTCATGAATTATAACTCTATCTTGTTCCTTTTTCGGCATTTTATCAAATCTCTCTAAAAATTCTATAGCATAAAATGCCTTTGACTTCATGGCTTTCTGCATTACTTTTCCAAGAGCGTGGCATCTCGCAATTATTCTTCTAGTCGATGAACCAAAACCCCTCAAGCACTGAATTCTATCTAAATCAATATGATTCATTTCAAGAGTTAAAACAATATCAACAACCCTCTCTTTCAAATCCTGCGCCTCTTCATATCTCATAATTACATCAAGAGAAAAGGCAGGTTTATATAATTATATTCCCCAATAAGAATATATGAAAAAAAGAGCAAACAAGGTGAGCAAATTTGTCTACTGGACCCCAAGAATCCTGTCAATAATCTTTCTCGCATTTTTGGTATTATTTTCATTAGATATTTTTGAAGGAAATTATGGATTCTGGGGAACAATTTTAGGATTGTTTATGCATAATATTCCAGTACTCATATTGTTAGTAGTTCTATTAATCTCTTGGAAACATGAAATAGTTGGAGGAATTGCTTTTATTCTAGCGGGCTTTCTTTATATATTTTGGACAATGAGTAGGGTGCCATGGTATACTGTCATCTCTTGGTCAATGATAATCGCAGGGCCTGCGTTTTTAATAGGAATCTTATTTTTTATGAACTGGTTCAAAAAAAGGAAGTAACTAGCATTTTTTATCTTTAGAATCAGGATTATCAATAATAACATCATACTTATTATCACGAATATCTGCTAATAGTAAAGGAGCGTAATGTTCTAAGCCTCTTGTTAATCGTGGATTATCTACCAAAACTCTTATGTCTATCCCTTTGCCAACAATTTCTCTTGCGCAGTTCTCTGCTTGTGCTGTATATATAGCGTCTTCTACAAAAACATAATCTGGATTTGGAATATCTAAATACGACCTCTTATTCTCGCACATACCCCCATTTACAACAAAACCCTTTTTAAAAGCCATATTAGTTAGCAGATTCACAATATACGACTTGCCGCAGTTAACCTGCCCGTGAATCGAGACTAAAACAGGCTTCTCTTTTGTTTTGCCAAGTTCAAATATTTTTTCTACTCCTTCTTCTAAAGAAAGTTTTGGTATCATAATTTAAAATAAACTGACTTAATTTATAAATCTTCTGTTTATTTACCACTAAAAAGTTACACGCCTTATCTCACAAGACCTCAAAAATCCAGTTTTTTCTTACATCTTGCTCAATAAACACAATCTTGCTTGCAGGAACTCCCATTTGTCTTGAGATATATGCAATAATTACTGCTTTTGCTCCTGCGTCTTCAGGGTAGGATAACTTCAAGAGATATCTATTGTTTCCAAAACTTTCCAAGCCCTCTCTAGATGAATTAAAAACAACTTTTATTACTAATTTTTGTCCCATTTTGTTCTTTCACTTCTACAAGTTTATCTCTAGATTTGGGGTTCTTTATTTTTATATCTTTGTGATTAACTCCAAGTTGTTTTGATAATAAGCTAATTACTCGAATATTAGCTTTATTATCTTCTGCAGGCTCCTTAACACAAATTAGATAGTCATTTTCAGAACTTTTCTCAACTTTTTCCTCTTTTGAATTAGGTTTTACTTTAACATTTATTATCATTGTGTTATTATTTCTATGTCCGAAGCTTTGCTAAGCGAGGATTCGAGATTACCTTGTTATAATCTCGATTCCATCTCTATGTTGGAGAACATAATCTTTTCCAACAGCCTGCTTTGTTTTTAGGCTTATTGCCTTTACAAAATTCTTTCCTATGTCTGTGTGCAATCTAAACGCAAAATCAAGGGCAGTTGAACCATTCTTCATGAGGAAACAATCGGGAAGAATATTTCCTTTGCTATCAGCCATTTTCGCTCCAGCAGGAAAAACAGCAATATACTCCAATATGTCAAAAACAACTTTATTCAAAACTTCTTGGATTCCAGTACTCCCATATTTATCAAGAATTTTCTTTATTTCCTCAAGTGCAGACTTTTGTTTCTCGCTTAAATCCTTCTTTATTGCAAAAGTCTTCTCTCCAGGGATGTACTCTATAAGTCCTGCCTTGTCTGCTTGCCTTAAGCTTAATTCTCCATCAGCAAAACACGGAACGATTGAATAATCAAACTCCTTCTTTATCCTTTCAAAATTTGCAGGCCCATTTGGTCTATCTATTTTGTTGGCTGCAATAATCATTGCCTTTGTTTGCTTTCTTAAGTCCCTAGAAAATCTTGCAAGTTCTTCGGCTGTCCATGATGTAGGCTTTTCTATGTTAAACTTCCCCCTTAAAACAACTCTTTTAACATCTTCAACATCTACTTTCAGTCCTGAAAATTGCTTTGCAACTGCCTCTGCAAAGTTTGGCTTTTGCATCTCAACAGTTCTTGAAAAGACCCCCCAAACTTTCTTCAATATTGCAAGATACCACAAATCAAGCTCTTTTTCAATTATTTCTATATCTTTTCCGGGATAATAATCTGTAGTTGGCTTGCCCTCTCCATCTGTTTCCCCGGAAACATCAACTACATGAATGAAAGCATCAGCCGCAGATAAATCATTCAAAAATTCATTTCCTAATCCTTTTCCAGTACTCGCGCCCTCGACAAGTCCTGCAACATCCATAAGCTCAAAAGGTACAAATCTCAATCCATTTCTAACATAACCCTCTCTAGGATTTGATATCTTGCCGAACTCCGCAGCAAGATCTTTCAATTTAACATAACCCATTCCATGATTTGCTTTTATCGTTGCAAAAGGGTAACTTGCTATCAAAACATCCATCAGAGTCGCTGCTTTGAAAAAAGTGCTCTTTCCAGAATTTGGTCTTCCAACTAATCCAACTAACATTAAACTACGCAAAAAACAAACTTTAAATACATTCTGAATTTTGGGACTTTAAGATCCCATAGCTCAGTTGGTTAGAGCACCGCTCTTATAAGAGCTTACTCCGTTAGGAGTATGTTTTCATGCATAAACGCTAAGAAAGGCGGGGGTCCTGGGTTCAAATCCCAGTGGGATCATTTTACTTTTTGCAAATTAGAAGAGCATACTCGTTTTCAGGGTCTTTTACAACCTTAACATCGCTGAAGTATCTTTTAGTGAAATCAACAAGCTCTTTTTCGTAGTATTTGTACAAGAAAGCAACAACTATTTGATCTCCTTTTTTGAATTCTACTTTATGGCCAAGATGCTTTATCTTTTTGTTGACTTTTATTGTATAAAAGCACTCAAGCCTTGAATTTGCAAATCTTGCGCAATATTTCACCTCATTTTTCTTAAATCCGAGCTCATTCATAAGCCAAATAAACCAATTGTCAAATATCTTGTTCTTGTAGGTTTCCAAAGAAACAAGTCTTGGACCAGTTCTTATTCCGTTTCCGATTATAAGATAATCCTTTTCGAACATCGCGCTGCTCAAATTGAATAGAAAGTCATTAATCTCAAAATTCGAGAGCGTGCATCCCAAAAGCAAGGCCATATTTTTTTGGTATTTGTCATTTCTCAAGTATGCAACAATATTGTCAAGATTATCAAAATCAGATATATTTGACTCGTAATCCTTGACATTCTTAAAATTCCCAGCTTTCATATTTACTATCGATCTTTCAATTAAATAAGAACTGATGTCAATTGGGCAATATCTTAACTTTCCCTTATTTTTAAGAGATTTAACAAATTCCTTTGCTTTGCTTCCATCTCCGCATCCAAGATCTATCAAATTAAAATCTCTTTTCTCGAATGGCTTCAAAATTTTGAGTGCATTTTCTTTCAAAAGGTTGACTTCTATATCATAAATCTTCTTCTTGTAAACTTTGGATTTGGTCAAATTCAAAAATCCCTTTGCGAGCTCTGGGGTGATATACAAAAGCTTAGAATCTGCAAGGGTCCATACCTTATTCTTCCCTCTAACTGAATAGCCGCTCTTTAGCAGCTCATTAAAGATCATTTGATTAACTTCCATATTTAGGAGAATACTTTTTTCTTTTTAATTCTTTGCATATTATTCTATCTTATAAGTAGAGGCAGGCTCTGCAAATAAATGCTCTATAAATGGTTTAATCTCTATTCTTTTTTGGATTAGTGATTGCATAGTCTTATCTATTTTGTTTACTTCCGACCTTGATATCTTTCTATAGTTCTCGTCGGTGAAATATAAAGGCGTATTAATTGCTCTCAAAGTTGCTGCTGAGAATGCCAAAGCATCCCCCCAGGAGAGTCTTATGCCCTCAACATTTTCTTTTCCAGAAACTTTATATGGCATGGCTTCTATCCATGGGATACCCGACAAAACATATTTCTTCGCGTCATCAATTTGCTCTGCCAGAACTTTTGCCGCTTTTTCCAGATCTTCTCCAGATAAGGTTTTATCGGCGAGTCTCTCGTAACGGATCCCATATTTTTCAGCAAGGCCTGTAGGCCATCGAGGCGAACCCATCGCATAATCTTCTGGGAAATCTCGAATATCATTCGTCAATTGCAAAGCCACCCCAAAGTCATGAGCGCGATTTGTTCCTATTGGAGGATTATTGTCAGCTGTAAAAGGCATTAGCTCATGAGCTGCCTCCTTAGGCAAATACCCACTCAATACGAGATCTTCTGTAATGAGGTGCCCTACAACCGCCGCAGCATAGTGACAATATCGATGATGATCCTCAAGGGTCGTTATTCTTTTCAGCTCTGGATTCGAGAGTCCGTCAGCCATCTCTCTGCCATGTCTAGTAATAGAATCTTTTACCTCTCTTGGCAAAGTTCTAAATGAATTAACAACCCTCGAAACATTATCGAGCAACTCTCTATATCCAGTTTTCGCCGCAGGCACTCCCTTAATTCGAGATTCGAGATCTTTTGCCCTCTTCATATCTAAAGTTTCAAAACAAGCGAGTACTTCATTCATAAGAATCATTTTAAGTTCTATTGGGATAGGACTATCTTCAATTTGGTCAATTGTACGATACGCTTGATAAGCGGGGATTAAATGCTTCTGTAATTCAACTGGTAGTTTTTTAAGCGTATATGCAAATGTTCTTGATGTTCTCTCCATTAATCCGTCAATATAGACGAAATCTTCTTCTGGAGTCCAAATTCTTGGTGTTTCTGCCATACTAAAAAAGATTAGAAGTCTATATTTAAATCTTTATTAGTAAATTTTCACTACTTATCAGCGGAACAATAGATATCAATGGGAACATTTAAAAGTAAATTTTTTCTCGTTGGTGTACGCCCCCGTAGTCTAGTGGTCAAGGACGAGGCCCTTTCGCGGCCTAAACCCGGGTTCAAATCCCGGCAGGGGCATAAATCACAATGGTGCTTGAAACATTAACAAAATTATTTAGAATCAAGGAGAAAACTAATTCTAGTCTAACCACTGCAATATCCAATGTAGACCCAAACATAAAGGAAATAGAAATCAATGAGATGCATGCACCTTCAGAAAATCATTCGGTGAATAATTTCAAATGGCTTGCGAAAAATTGGGCGACACTTGTAAAAGATGGCTTAGTCAATGGTGGCTATGTGCTCATTTCTGATAAACAAATAATTAATTCTAGTGATATGTATAGCAATTTGGAAAATGAAGCAAAAATATCGGGGTTAGAGAATTACGATATTATCCACATTTAAATTGACATTCTCACTTAACATAGACATCTTCCCATCTTCGCATGGAATTTTCATCTATAATTATCTGATTTCTCTTAATATTGTTGATATGGTTTTTAATTTGGGTACTATATATCATTCCAAAGATAAAACCAATTGCTATTCCTGAAAGGTGTGCAATATCCCCCACATTGCTTGGTGCAAAAAGTCCAAGGATGCCTGCGCCAACCCAGAATATTCCTGCAACAAACATTGGCATTGGAAGGCTGTAAACCCAGACAACTATCATAGGTCTAAGTATAATCAAAGCCCCAAGAATGCCATAAATCGCTCCAGAGGCCCCCAAGGAAAGAGGATAAAAGTTAATCGCGATTAGATTAGCAATTACTCCAGAAACAAAAAATACCCATAAAAATCTCCTGCTTCCAATAACACTCTCAAGAATTGTTCCGAACAAGGCAAGAGCAAAAAGATTAGAGACAATATGGGCTAAACTTCCATGCAAGAATATAGAGCTGATAAATCTCCAGATCTCATAAGGAAGTTTATCATTCAATACAAATAAATCAGTAAAACCTGGAAAAACTATCTGAAACACAAATACCACTAGGCAAATCAGACTAAACCAGAGGGCATAATACTTTATTTTCATGAAAACTCAAGAAAAATTATCTTTAAATAGGCCGTTATTCATCACTTTATTTATGACAGGCGAACAATCAGGACTAATGGAGAAGGTAGCTAATACCAAGCAGTCAGAACCTAGAAGATCGTCAAGATTAATATATAGCACGAGACTAGGATTTCTGGATCGCAACTTTGAAAAGATATTATCCTTAGCAGAAAAATATTTCCCAACACATAACCAAAACTATCACCCAATTAATGAAAACTGATTCTATAGCCTAACTAATAAGTTTTTTATATGCCTATTAATTGACTCTTCTATGGCGGATGTAGTTTAATGGTAGAATATCGGCCTGTGGCGCCGAGGACGAGTGTTCGATTCACTCCTTCCGCTTATCGTCCATTCCGAACATTTTATAAGCCTTAATTTTCATTTGGGAATAATGATTGACTCAATTTTTGAGATATTAGCAAAGATAGATTGGAAGAAATTGGTTGCTCATGCTGGTTGGATTCTATTAGCAATCATATTTTTAATACTAATATTTGTGCTTTGGAAACCCGAATACTTTTTTATAGCGAGGTAAACACAAAAGTAAGAATTAAAAACTCTCTTTCTTTATAATAAGGATGGGCTTCGGAACATTTTTGTTAGGGCTTACGTGCTGTTTAATCGGGATTATAATGATGGCTTTTGGTATGTTCTCTGGAAGCACGGGAACAATCGGAATAGTCGTTTTTGTTGTTGGGATATTTTTCGTAATTAAAGCGTTGATTAAAAAGGGATAAAAATTATAATGTTCGGAGTTAGCAAAACTCACTCCTTCCGCTCTTTAACAAAATGCCAAACAAAGTAAACGCAGCACATATTCTTGTAAAGACAGAACAGGAAGCTCTCGCTTGCCTTACTTACATGAAGCAGGGAAAATCATTTGAAGAACTAGCAAAAGAGAAAAGTCTTTGCCCATCAGGAAAAAGAGGCGGAAGTTTAGGCTGGTTTTCAAGAGGGCAAATGGTAAAAGAATTCGAAACTGCTACTTTCTCAGGGAAAAAAGGAACAATAGTGGGTCCAATCAAGACAGAATTCGGCTGGCATCTCATTAAGATAATAGATACTGAATAATGGAAATAACATTTATCAGACATGCAGAAAAAGAAGAAACTGGAGAAGATCCTTATCTAACAAAAAGAGGAATCAAGCAGGCAGAGCATCTCGCTGAAAGATTAGTAAAAGAGAAATTCAACGAGTTTTATTGCAGTGATATGAACCGCGCCAAACAAACTGCGGGAATAATCTCTAAAAAAATCAAAATGACTCCTAAAATAGAAAAATCTCTTAATGAATTTGAATCAAAAACAATAAAAGAAAGTAAAAACAAATGGGATAAAGAAGACATAGTTCATTGTAACAAATTAAGTTCTTTTCTAAAGAAGCTAGCTAAAAATCCAGAAGATAATAAATCTGTTCTGATAATCGCGCACGGAATCACAAATAGAATAATCTTGTCCCATTTTCTAAAATTGAATCTAAAAACGATACTTCCGTTTAGACAATCGGAAGGAGGAATTAATTCTATTCATTGGGCTGAAATATTCAAAAATTGGAGACTTCAAATTTGGAATGATAATACCCACATACCTAGAGAATTGAGGGTTAACAGATATTAGACATTCTCAGCCAGTTTTAACAGGCCCCATGTATCCAACTTTCTTTGATAACTTTTTATCATATCCATGAACCTTCAAAAGTATTAATATAACCCCAACAATTCCAAATCCAATTCCAAGCGTAATTACATTTCTGCACAATATGTAAGCATAGATTACTATTCCAACTGCTGCAAAAGCAAACAAAACAGAAGCAGCAGCAAGCCATTTCTTTTTCTTCTCAAAAACCATCGCTTTTCTGTATTTATACAAAGCTCCGCAATATAACAAGGTACAAAGTCCTGCAATAACAATTAAAAGCCAATTAGGCGAGCAAGTTTTATTAGCTCCATTACCAAATATTCTCTCTAAAAGAGAAGGATTTTCCTTTTCGGACACTGCCCCTCCAGATGAATAAGTGCATGTTTCTTGAAGCACAGGCATTAATGCCGTTGTTCCGCAGTTATTCAAATCCAAGCACGCTCTAGTTTGAACTCCAGATGTACACTCGCCCCATTCTCCGCACTCCCATGATTCAGTGCAGCTAGTTGAATCCCCGCCTGGTCCACTAGGTGGCGTTCCATCATCTTGAGCACTGACATTGCTATAAACACAGGCAATTGTCTGATATTCATAGAACGTCTGATTTGCAACTTCTCCGCAATTGTTCAAGTCATATTCTGTCAAATTCTTTCTTTGATATATTGTACTATTTGCGTAACAGCTGCTTATATTCTGCCAATTACCCCAGCTAGAATTTGTTATACTAGGAGTGCAGAAGTCACAAAATTCTATGTTCCTAAATTCAAAGAACGTTTGATTAGAAGCACAAGCGTATATATCATACTGTGTTAGGTTGCTTGTCTGGTTCATTGTATTACCTAGCAAACAAGAGATATTCAACCAATCACCCCATGAAGTATTCTGATATGTTGGTCCAACTAATTGATACTCGTAATATGTTATATTGCCAATCTCCCCGCAGTTATTCAAGTCGTATTCTATCTTGAAGCTTGATTGATTCATTTGATTTCCAACGCACGTTTCATTCTGCCATGCACTCAACGAACTATTTGTCATATTAGGTACACAGCTGTCAATAAAGAAAGTTACCTGACTAAAGTTAAAGTTCCCATTTGTGTCATTTGCATAAGCATAGAATGTATTACTTCCCTCACTGAATGTTACATTAACAGGAATTGTATAAGTTACATTATCCGTTCCGTTAAAGAACCATACATAATCTCCATCACTTGAGATGTTTACCAACAAAGTTAGATTATTGTAGGTTGTGTCATTTATAGGACTAATTATTGTTATATTGGGCGGAGTCGTATCGAGTTCAAAGACAATCGGCGTGTCTGTGAAGAGCGAGAGATTTGAGCTTGGGTTGACAGAAATAGTAAAATTACCATTGCCATAAGTTGTTGAAGTTAAAGTCACATTAACAATTGCCCAGCCACTTGCATTAGTCAAAGTTGTATTAATTTGATAACCTGAACTATTTGTAACGTTCAACAGCCTTCCAATCAAAGGATTCCCAATCATATCTGTAACATGAACTGGGAAATAGCGGTTAAGCTGGCCGAAAGCGATATAGCTGTTGCCAATGTTAACACCAGAGAAATTGATGTATCCAGACAAGGTATGCGCACCTGCCGGAGAAGTAACTTGAATCGAACCATTGACTATTGATTGTGGTTGGGAAAAGTCTGCACTAGAAGTATCTCTAAACTGGACAAGCCCTGTGAAGTTTGAATTTGCAATCGTTGTATTTGATGCGCCTTGAAGATAGATGGTCGATGAAAATGTGCTGTTAGATATTCTACTACGTGAGGATCCTTCTAAATACACGAAGTCTCCGAAATAAGAATTTGCTATTTCATACACTTTATTTCCACTTATGCGAATCTGAGAATTTGATACAGTGATATTTTCCAGGCTTCCGTAACCATTAAGGTATAAATTCAAATCGTATCCGGCAGTACTGTTTATTTTGGAATTAATTGCTGTAAAGTTTGCATTATCCGTGACATTGATTCGATAATCGGTCGCGGCGTCTATAAGCATCATATTGCTATTATTCAAAACAAACGTCGCCGTATCCGTTATCGTCACGTTGCTCTTGTTCAGCAAAATATTCTGCCCGCTACAGACAATGTTTTGCGTGCCATTGATAATCCAGTTTATGTTGGGCCCAGGATAAGTGCATAGGATTGTGACAAAGTCGCTTGCAGACAGTTGTTCGAAATAACTGTCGTTGCAAGAGATATTGTATGTCTTGAGGGCAGAGCCACTGTAATCATTGTCCTGCACAGGGAAGCTACGGTTGAATTCAAACAGTTGCCTGCTTGAATTCCAAGCCATATTCGCAGAGAAATTTGCAAACATTATGTTGCACGCCGCGCTCGCGCCGACAGATGCCCCGCTTGTAATGTTTGTGTAGTTGGCATAGAAATAAATCTGCTCGCCTGGTTGCGGAACATTATTTGTGAAGTAAGGAAATCCTGTATCTGCACTATTCCAGACAGAAAGATTCGCATTCGCGCCAGAACTGTAGTTCGAAAATCCTGCAACACTAAATGTAAAGTTGCCATTGTAGCTTGTAATACTGCATTGCAGAGGATTGCAAATAACACCATCTTTTAGCACAATAGGTGTCTTCTGATAAGGAAGGTTATACAAAGTCAAATCAGCTACCTGATTATATTGAGGCCAAGCTGCAGAATCCAGATATATCGAATTATTAGTTACAATAAACGCAGCAGAAATATTTACCATGTTAGGAGTTCCAATGAAATCAATTTTAGCGTAATCATTGCTTGCCCAATACTCTGTTGTACTAACCGCAAGCTGTGAGTTCAATGCGGCAAAAACCTCAATTCTCGGGTAGGTGTCTATTATCTTGCCTGTTCTCTTCAAAATAGACTCAACAACAGCTGCATTTGCTTTACGATTATTTAGCAATTTTTCATATTGATACATAAGAGCTGCTGCTCCTGAAACATGTGGAGCAGCCATAGAAGTGCCTGAACACGATTGAAAACCCGGGCCAGCACAACTTGAAGAGCCAGATGTTGCGGTCGATGTTATTGACTGCCCTGGCGCAAGAAGATCAAGATTTGCTGCCCTGTTGGTAAAAGTTGAGATAACATCTGCCTTTGTAGTTGAACCAACTGAAGTCGACCCTGAGATACATGCAGGAGAGTTAATTCCGCTCGTGCTTCCTTCATTTCCAGACGCAGCAACAACAAGTATTGCCATATTTTTTGCTAGATTTATTACACTCGCAAGAGTTGGATAACTAGAATCACAATCACTAGAATAATGGGAATTATCCCCGAGACTCATGGAAATTGCGCTAATATTAAAATATAAAGGACTAGCTATGCAATCTTCAATTGCCGATTCCATATCCGAAAAGTATCCATTGCCCGTAGAATCCAAAACTTTCATCGCAATTATTTTTGCATCTGGCGCAACTCCACGATATGTTGCATCGCTCGATGCAACAATGCCTGCAACGTGCGTGCCATGCCCATTATCATCCATCGGATTGTCATTATCATTTACGTAATCATAACCTCCAATCACTTTACAGTCCGTACCAAAACAACCTCCAAGCGCGGGATGGGTGTAGTTTACACCTGTATCAAGAATGCATACTATTTGTCCGGCTCCAGTAATGTTCACACCATTAACCTGCTTTTGCCAGACTTTTGTCGCATTTATCAAAGGAACGCTCTGGCTTAAGTCCACATGAATTGGAGTGTCAAACTCAATAGAAGCTATATTTGGATTATGCTGCAGCTTTTTCAAACCGCTTTTTGTCAACCTGCCAGAAAATCCATTAATAAGCGAGTAACGATGTCCAAGTTCAAAATCTGGTTCGTTTGGTTCTCCGGTTATTACATCTGTTATTTTACCTGTTAGGGAAACGATAGAATCAACTAGCGAGTTATTTTCTGATGTTTCGTTTGTTGTGTCAACTTCCAACAATGAAGAATTCTCTGTTTCCAAGACTGAATCATTAATCTCGATAGTATCTAAATTATTTTGCTCTTCTAGAACTAACTCTGACTCAGGTTCATCTTGTAGTACCTCAATTTCTGACGTTTTAATATGGCCAATATCAAGGCTAGCTAAAACAACTTCTTGATTTTTCTTGACTTTATTCTTTATTTTTTCTATCTTTTCTCCAACATCTTTATCATTTGCCTTAATATCAAAATCAGGCGCATCTTTTAGTGCAATAATAACATTAGCCTCACCATTCTGATTAATCTCAGTAATAACTTTCTCAGAAACTTGAGCTGCGGGGCTCTCAACAAGAAATCCAGTTATCCCTCCAATTAAAATTACTATGGCAAGAACAGCCAACACAGCCAATAAAACAATAAAAGGATTGTAGTGCAAACTAGCTGATTTGATAAGTGGTTGAGTTTTACCGATGTGAAAAACCTCTTCTTTCTTAAGCGCTTCTTTGTAATCTCCGCCGAGATAAATGCTCTTTACCCTTCCTTTTGCATCCCTCGCGCTAGTATAGAAATATGGCCCTGATAGCTTTCCCCCTCTTTTAACAAACTTCTTATATACCACTTAAACAACCTCTTTGGTTATATAGAAGTTGTAGTGCAACGTATATTTAAAGGTTTTTACATAAAAATATTAACGAACTAGCATGCAGAGCCGCTAGCAATCAGATTGCATTGCATGTAACGTCCATGCTAACGAGAAAGTCGTATAGCGTTTGGTTATATTGCACTGCGGTCGATGGCAGAATAGGTTTCATGTACTCTGGACCAGAACAACCGTTAATTACCGCATTCAAGCCATCAATCTCTGTTTGGGTAAGATTGTTTCCTGGTGCTAGATATTCATCTCCAACTTGAGCCGCATCGTTGTATCTATCAAATTCCGAGTATACATCAGGTGATGAAGCGTTTAGCTGTGTTGTAAAGTCAGTCTTGTACCAAGGTGCTCCTCCAATTCCAAATTGTGTATACAACGGCAGCGCTATGGAATCTGCGTCGTCTTCAGTTATCCAAACTGTAACATTAAATTCTTTGTATGCTTCATTACCAGAAGCGTCAATCGCAGTCAATCTTGTCGTGAAATTTCCACTCTCATTATATGTAAGGTTTATTTCTTGATTTCCTCCATAAGATTCCATATCTACCGCTCCAGGATTGCCAATTACATCCTTGTTTACTTCTATTTGTATGCTCGTATCTGGAATATTGCTAATGCTCTGTATTTGCATCACTAAGTCTGGCATGCTCCCTGGCTGAGGAGGGTCTCCTGACCAATATCCAACTGTTAAAGGTTCATTACGGAAGACTGTACTTGGCCCCCAAATATTAATTTGCGGAGGAGTATCATCAGGGATAACAAAGAAATTTCCAATCTTGTGCCAGACTTCATCATCCCAAATTATGTGAATGTCATATCTTCCCGCGGTCTTCGGGCATGAAATTCCCCAATCAAAGTATTTCTCTGACTTGTTTCCTGCGAGAGTTGTAAGACTCTGGCTTGGTTCGCTTATATTTCCCGTGTAAATTATTGGAGCATTTGGCCCGCCATTGCTTGTATGATCCTGAACTGCAAATGTTATTGTCTCGTCTGTTCCGCCGTTGTTCACTCCAAACATGACGAATCTTACCGACTGCCCGCAGGTGTATTTGTTTCCGTTTGTTGCGTCATTCTCGTCCCGCTTTTCATACTTTCCTTGATAAAGAATGTGCCCTTCTGCATTGAAGTTTGTGCTTACACAATTCTCATTAAGCTCGGAGTCTCTCTTCTTTGCTCCGACGCTCGAATTAATATTGACTTCCATCTCATCTTCACGGCTGCCTTTTATCACATAGTTCCAGATTCCATCAGCAAGAGCAACATAAAAGTAACCAGCCGCATCAGTTACTGCATCAGGAATTGCTTTTGGAGCAAGAGCCTGCCAAGTTTCATACATATAGGCTTCAAGCTGATTAACATCAGAATATTTGCTCTCAATTTCTGTATCTTGATAAAAGCTTAAGCTCTTTCCGGCAAGAGGCAGTCCTATCTCGGAGTCAATCACCCTTCCCCAGAATGTAACCCAATCTGCCTGCGTTACATTAAGCTGCCACTCTTTTGAAGAGCTTTCATTTGTTTCAGTGTTATTCGCAATTGCTTTTATTGTATGCGTCCCAATCAGCCCAAGATTTGCAATAAAACTATAGCTTGTGCCGCCAGTTTGGACAAGAGAGCTGTTAGCATACCACTTTATTTCGACTGAATTATTATATGGATTTGAGATATACAAATTAAATATCTGTGAAGCTGTACCTGGGATGCTAAGAGTGCTGTTCTCAGGAGTCCATCCGCAGATTAAAGAGAATCCCTCATCAATCAACCCATCGCAGTCATTGTCAAATCCATCGCAGATTTCAACCCCCCCATTTGTCGGAGCGCAAATAGTAGCAAAATCTATTGTTCTGCTTGCTGTTGAAGTCCAGGCATCTGCTTCAATTTCTATTTCAATATTCAGAGGATAAGTCCCATTTACAACGCCAAAATCATTCTGGGGGATGAAAGAGATTGCCGAGTTTGTCACATCTCCTTCCCCAACATTTAACGATTTATTTACGCTCTTGGTTTGACCATTCATGGTTGCCTTAATGACAGCACTAACATAATCTGATTCTTTCCAGCTAGGCCCCGTATTGGTTTGTGCTGTTATTGAGTGCCCAAGATTAATTATCACATTGTCATTTGAATTACCACTAGATGGCGAGACTGAATTCACACTTATCGTATTATACTTTGCTTGGTAATTAGTGGCTGTAACATTGTGGTCAACCAGATAACTTTCCTGAATTGTCTTTGTTTTGTAATTATCCTTTACTGCATAGATGCTATAAACTCCTGAAGGCAGATTGAGCGTAGGCGCTATTCCGGTTGCTGAGTCAAATAAATTGAAATCTTTGTATACTTCAATTGTCGAAGAAATTGGTGTTTCAGTCAAGTAATCATAATTGCTTATAGTTATTGAATAAGCGCTTATGAATGGAATACAAATTAACAAAATCAATATGCCCAAGCCAAATAAATATTTCTTAGTTTTCATGTTACCACCCATCATCCTTATCACCATCATCCCCTCCGCCGCTGTCTGGGGGGTAAGGAGGATTTGAACCGCCGCCTGAGGACTTCTTGTCTTCCTTTTTATTATTGTTTCTATAGATTGAATAACCTCCGCCAACAATAGCCAAATCGTGGATAAAATCAAGCGCACTAATTCTCTCTCCCCTGATTATTTTAGCTCCTACATTTATTGGCAGCAAAGGAACAAATTTCCAGCCAGAGCCACTTTCTTTTTTCTCCTCGATTGGCTTTGATTCCAAGTTTCTTAAAAGATAAGGATACCTTGGATTATAATTACTCGAGTTATAAGTTGCACAACTTGTTAATAACAAGGTTGTGCCTATCAAGATACCCTTAAGAAGATTTTCTAGCTTCATATCTGGCACTCCTGGCTGAAAGCCTCTAAAGTTTGCTTAGGAACTTCCCCGACTAATTTATCTCCTGTACCCGCACAAACAAATGCAGGAGTTGCTCCTGAAGTGCCAAAGCACTCATTGAAATCACTGTCCCAAAGCATGTCTTGCCAGTAAAATTCATAAGTCGAGCTAAGTTCTATCACGATGGTTTTCATTGCATCACTATGCGGCTCGTTTGCATAATAAAAAATGATTGTATTCTCGCTCAAGCCATAATCTTGCAGGCACTCGCTAGAAGTTGTTTCTCCCCCACTGGAAGAATCCTCTGGCTCTTGTCCGCCAGAATTTGAACCCCCGGAGTCGCTTTGGCTATTTGTTGCAGAAACATCATCAGATGAAGAATACGAGCTATCATGAGATTCGGGCTCTCCGACATTAACAAAATAATCAAGTATGCCCCTTCCTGCGGAGTTAGTAGTAGATTTGGCAGAACTAGGTTCTGAAACACTTAATCCTGTAATCTTATTCTCAGATATTGAAGAAAACACAAGCAAATTAACCAAGCTTAATGAAACTATCAAAAGCAAGCACAATACAACAATTATTCTTTTGTCGGCCATTTTATTTATTTTGTTCCATCTTAACCACTATTAAGTGACTAATAATTCAACTATATAAATGTTTTGAAAAGAGAGAGAAAATCTCATCAAGATATTATAAGAGCATTAAAATATATATAATTATGGAACTATGAAAGAGGGAATACACTAGATGCCTATCTCTTCATCCTTTTCTGTCTTGAAAATAGCGAAACAAGCAAGTCATCAAGCTTCTCTTTAGGAAGTGTTCCTTTCTTCAAGCTTAAAGTACTCCTTCTAAGGATATCTTCAATCTGTTCAGGAAGGGTAAGCATATTTCTCTTTGCCCTTTTTTCAATCAATTTTAACAAATCATTATTCAAATAAATTGTAACCTTGTTCTTGAAGCTAATATGCACTCTTTTAGCAGGGCGAAGTGAAAAGAAAGCGGCTTCAACCTCATCAAGAGGCTAGCCTTGTTTCAACAAAGGCGCTCTAATCTCATAATCATCAAATTCGCGCCTGCGAGCTTCTTTAATGAACTTAACTAAGTCAGCATTTGGTGTCATCTTACCCCCTTCTTCGCTCTTTTCCAGAATGAACATATTGCCCAGCCAGCAAAGAAAACCCCTATTGCAAAAAGCCACCAATTATATCTTGTTGGAACATGAGTTGTTAAGGCTTGCGTTAAATCTGGTATTGAATCCCTATTAGCAAGGTAAATCGCCGCATAATCCCAAATAAAACTTACAAAAGCGGCAATCGCTGCAATCACCAACATAACCCATTCTTTTGGTTTTATCTCAGCCTTTGGAAACTTGAGCAAAACAAATGCAAGAATTATCATAATTATTGAAATTATTACCGGAATAATCCAAGGCGAAGCCCAAACTGTTGGTATCAAAAACAATATGTCCCATTCCATTAAGCTTGCAGGCCAGTTTAGCGTAACTTTAAGCCAAATGTAATAGAAAATATCCCAGACTGCAAAAGCATAGATGAAATATGCGAATTTATCTTTAAACTTCCTTGCAGCAATGAATGCCACCGCCAGCAGCATTATGATAGTAAAGATCTCTCTTACCCACTCTAACCTAATCACTTCAGGGGTTATTGCAAGGTTTATTGGAAATAACGCACCGCCGGGGTAATATATTTTTCTTAGATAGTAGACACACATGGCTTCAACAAAAGCCATTGCTGCAGCAAATATTCCTATTAAAATTAGATTTCTTTTAGTTTCTTTTTCCATTTTTTATTTAGATTTTAGTTTACCTATAACTAGTCCAACAACTAGACAAATAATAAATATAACTCCCATGAAGAGATAATCTGCTGGAACAAAAAGGCGATAGTCAATTATGTTTCTAATATTTAAAAACCAGACCGATTGGTTGGCTATCTTTGCTAAAGCATAGATAATTACTCCGATTATTCCCACCCAAAGCCCTATTTTTGTTCCTTTTGAAGTTGAAGTTCCTTCAGATTTGGAAACTTTGCTGGCAATTGCGCCTATTATTGAAGCAATTATAAAAACAAGTATTATAATAAAAAATCCAATTGGCACTGCCGCACCAAATAGCATACAACCTTCTCCCTCACATGTAGACCAAGTAAGCACAAGAAAGATAATCCAGAGAATGGTTATAATGCCTGCTGCAATTAATCCGCTTTTTAACCAAGTTTTTGTTTTTTGAGGTTCAATTTCCTCAGATTTTTTACCAAAAATAGCTCCGATTATTGAAGTAATAATAAATACTAATAAAATTAAAGGAGGTCCATAAAAAAGAACGAAAGAACCAAAAAGTGCAGCAGTGCTGTTAGCATCACAACCCCCTGCGCAAATAATTCTAAAAATAATAAACAGCAATATCCAAACTACCACAGAAATCCCCGCAGCAACAAGCCCCCATTTTATCCAAGTTTTCATTTTATCTCTTAGGCTTGATGTAAACTTTCTGCACAGCAAAGCTCTTGTATATCCCTTCCAAGATGTCAGTGCCAGCATAACCTGCAAGCAAGGAGAGTCTCGTATCAAAATTAAATATAATTCCCACAAAAATTCCAATAATCAGAGCAATTAGGACAGTAATGGCATAGTAACCCCATAAAATTCTTCGTCGCAAAGATAGTGCCTTCAACAAGCCGACAAATCCCCTAGTTAATCCACCAATTCCGCCGAGAAGTCCAGCAAGAAATATTACATCCATTTTTAATTAAAACCCCTTTTCATAATGACGTAACCCAGTTTAGATATATAAAGGTTTTGTGAGGAGAGGGTTTTTAAAATGAATACTCGACCAAAATCCTTTTTTGGCATCTTCCACATGTAAAAGCATTTTCATTAAATATCGCCTTGTATATCCCCCCACAATTAGGGCAGAGTATTTCTTTTCCTTTGTGGATTGATATACGCAGGATAAATACTCCTAATGTTGCTATAAAGCCTGAACCTATTGCTAAAAAGAAACCAAACAATAATCCAATTATTGTGAGTATTAAAAGAATTGAATATATCATACCAATAACACCCGCAGCAGTAAAACTTAAACCTATGAGTAAAAGAATAATGGTAGCTATGATATTTCTTCTTTCTTTTTTTACTTTTACGACTAGATTGCCCTTTCCAGTCTTGATAATTTTCTTAGGTCTATCCTCTAGTTTATGACTTGCTTCCTTTTGTAAGTCATTCAATATCTTTGGATTATCTTTTGCGTCTTTCCGACAATCCTTACAGAGAGAATATCCTCCCTTTTGTGGATAGGATTTCCATAGTGATATTTCTTTTTTGCACTTTTGACAGATTACCATATTCCTCTCAATCAGCCCTTTTATTTAAATCCCCCGTTTGGAGGAGGGTTTTTATATCTGCAAGAAATAACTATCTAATGAAAAAGCAAACACTTCTCACAAAATCCCGCTACATAGAGGGGCTGAAATGCAAGAAGATGCTCTGGCTGGAGTTTAATGCCCGAGAGATGAAACCTAAAGTTGATGAAGCAACCCAGCATAGATTCGATGAAGGAAAGATTGTTGGCGATTTGGCTAAAAAGCTCTTTCCTAAGGGCGTTGAAGTAAATGAAAGATATCCTAATGAGAATGACTATGAGACAAGAGAGAGATTAAATGATGGAAAGATACTTTTTGAGGCAGGTTTATTGCATAAGAACAAGAAATGCTACGCTCGTGCTGATGCATTAGTTCCTGTTGCTGAAAGCGAAGGTGAATGGGATGTTTATGAGGTAAAGAGCGGAAATTCAGTAAAAGAGGACCATATTCAAGACGTCGCCTTCCAGAAATGGTGCTACGAAAACTCTGAGGCAGGAATAAAGATACGAAAGTGCTTTATTGTCCATCTAAACAATCAATATATCAGAGAAGGAGAGATAGAACCAAAGGAACTTTTTGTTATTTCCGAGATAACTGATGAAGTTGAATCTCTAATAGACCAAGTTGAAGGAAAAGTAAAGGCGCTCTTTGAGATTATTGCCTTGGAAAATTGCCCTGAGATGAAACCTGGAGATTATTGCTGCGGCAATGAGACAGGAATTCATGATGAGGATAAATTCTGGAAAGAACACCCTGAATGTAACATATTAGACCTTCATCGCGGAGGAGAGAAAGCCATTGAGCTGTTTAATTCAGGCGTTTTAACAATAAAAGATATTCCAGAGAGTCATCTGATTAATGAGAAGCAGAAAATCCAGCACAAAACCGAAAAGACAGGAAAACATCATTGCAAAGTTGAAGATTTAGAAAGTTTTGTAAATAAATTAAAATATCCTTTATATTTCCTTGACTTTGAGACATACATGAGAGCCGTCCCTCCTTTTGATGGCTTGCATCCCTATCAACAAATTCCTTTTCAATTTTCACTCCACGTAGTCAAGAAGAAAGGGGCAAAGCCAGAGCATTACTCTTTCATTGCTGAAGGAAAAGAAGACCCAAGACCAAAGCTTGCCAGAAGATTAAAAGAGCTTCTTGGAAACAAAGAAGATAAAGGAGATGAAGGAGATAAAGGTAGTATCATTGCTTATTTCATGTCATTTGAAAAAGGAGTTATAAAAGCGCTGGGTGAGTTCATGCCAAAGTATGCAAAATGGGCAGAAAGCATTGCAAAGAGAATGGTAGATCTCTATGCCCCCTTCGGCAATTTCGCCTATTATCACCCCGAACAGCGCGGCAGTGCCTCTCTCAAGGCCGTCCTTCCAGTCCTCACGGGAATGAAGTATGATGACTTTGAAATAGCAGAAGGCCAACAAGCCTCCCTCAGCTACTTGTTCATGATAAACGGCGATGGCGAAGGCAATATGCCGACGGACAAAGAGGCCGAAAAGATAAAACATGATTTAGAGGAGTATTGTGGATTGGATACGGAAGGGATGGTTATGATTTTGGAGAAACTCGAGAAACTTATTGAATAAAGTTTGTTTGAAGAAGAAATTTGCATTCTACCCTTTACATTGTTATATACTGATTGTAAAGGGTAAGATTTAAATAGCAGAACATTCTTGCTATTCTATGGTTTATATTTATGTCAAGCGAGTAGGTGGGAAGAAATATTATTATCTTAGAATGTCCAAGAGAGTAAATGGGAAGATTGTTGTAAAAGATGTTGCTTATTTGGGGGACGATTTGTCAAAGATGGAGCAAACCATTGACGCGCTTGAGAAGAAGTACAAAGACCAGATAAGGAAGAGTTATAAGACACTCAAAAGATTCCTAGATTCAAATATATATCTTGAGAAAATCAAGAAAATGAAGATTAAGAGCATCCCGTACCTAGAGGCAGATGAATTGGAACAAGTTGAAGCATTAAGACTTCATTTCAACAATCACTTCTTGAAATTGGACAGGGAAACAATAAGAGATACTTACAAAAACTTCCTTGTTGAATTTGCTTACAATACCACTTCGATAGAAGGCAACACCATAACCTTGAGAGAAGCAAACAAACTCCTTAGAGAAGACTTAACCCCAGAAGAGAGGAGCCCCAGGGAGATATTTGATTTGCAAAATACACAAAAAGTTTTCTTTCAATTGATTGAGAATGACATTGATTTAAGCCATGACTTGATTATTGACATCCATGACAAATTAATGGAAAATATTGATGCCAGAATGAGATACAGAACTCATGACATAAGAGTGTTCAAGTCCCATTTTGACGCTTCTCCTGCCAAATATGTAAAAACTGATATGGATATTTTAATAAAATGGTACAATCAGCATAGGGGTAAAATTCACCCTCTTGCGCTTGCTGGCATGTTTCATCAAAAATTTGAGAAGATTCATCCTTTCTCAGATGGGAACGGAAGAACTGGAAGAATGCTGATGGTTTACATGCTGATAAAAGAAGGTTTTCCGCCAATTATAGTCCAAAAGAAAAACAGGGTGGAGTATTTGAGAGTGCTTGCAATTGCAGACAGGTCAAGTCCTTCGGGTATAGAACCAGAGCATTTCAAGGGATTGATAAAATATTTCGCAAGCGAATATTTAGAGAGCTACTGGAACACATTTAACGTCTAATTTAACATCTAATTAAACCTCTAACACCAATAGACCTACCCCTTACATTGTTATATCTTGATTGTAAAGGGTAAGACGAAACGAGCAGGCTTCCCTCTCCTACCTCTTCCTAATCAACGGGGACGGCGAAGGCAATATGCCGACGGACAAAGAGGCTGAAAAGATAAAACAGGATTTAGAGCAGTATTGTGGATTAGACACAGAAGGAATGATAATGATTTTGGAGAAGTTGGAAGGGTTGATAATTACTACTAGATAAGATAAAAATTAAGGATAGGTATTTAAATAGAGAATGTCTACTTTTATAAAAGAGTGAAAATGACAGAGATTAAAAGTTTCGTTGATGGTATGGGTTTATTTTATTCTGCTTTTCTTAAATCCAGTTCAGAGAGTATTTTAATACTTGCAGAATTACAAGATAAATTTAAAGAAGAATATGATAAACTTAAACAAATGCAAAGTGACCCTTCTATCGCATTAGAGAGTTTAGATAAACTAAATGATAAAGACAAGGACAAATTAATAAGTATGTTTGTTAGAGTTGCAACATTGGAAAGAAAAATGCTAAAATTATTTGAGATGACTTCTGACGAAAAAAGAGTGTATGCTAAAGAATTAGAAGAATTTATAACTAAATTAGAGGCAAAAAAATAATGATAGGTTCTGAAGCGATAACTATGATGGTCACAACTGGTGCTCAAAAAGGGGCTTTATTCCCTATAAAGGCGATTAGTTGTTTACTAAATGGGATTAATATGTCTGAAATAGAAGAAAAAGAATTAAAAAGTCAAATTTTATTTTACATAAAAAGAAATAACAATATACAAATATCAGACATATCAGACTATTTTAAAATATCTGGAAGTGAAATTATTAAAATTTTGAAAGAATTAGAACAAGAAGGAAAAATTAGAAGAATAAATTAAAATGGGTTTTCCAAATCCTTATCTCTCTTTAGTTGGTAAAAATATAATTTGTGAATGTGTAAAACATACTCAAATTTCTAATCCGAGTCAAAATACTATGATAATCAAAAGACAAATTAAGGTTAATTTTACTCATAAATCACATAACAGAACGGGGAAACCCTGCTTTGCTTACGTAAATTCTAAGGTTAAATTTAATATACAACCAGGAACAAATTATTATTTCAGTTCAGAAGTAGACACCAATAATATCTTATTAAAGTTAAAGGAAAAATATAATCAAGATTATACTTTATTATTTGATGGCGAACTCTATGGCAAAAAATTAATAGGCGAATGTAGTAAGATAAATGTGCAAGATATAAGCCATTGGTCTAAGGTGCATGGGGGACAGAAAATAACTATGCAATGTAATGATTTTGTTCTTTGCTATGTAGAAATCCCACATGAAAACGCCAATTTGAGAGTTAGTGTTGTTTAGTCTCTTTATATTATTTGATTACTATCTTACTATTCTTCTAAACTATTTATACGGTTTGTTAGATTATCCAGAGAAGTTTTAATGTATTTTAGTACTAATTTAATCTCATCTGCTTCTAATTGCTCAGTAGAAGTATCCAATTTTCTTAATGCACTTGAAAGATTAACCATAAAAATATGTATTTTTAGAGTTTAAATAACTATTTCTTCCTCGTTAGTCGTATCTCCCCTTTCTTTGCCTCTGGAACTAACTCATCGCCTTCCTTGAACTCTGCCTTCTTGACTATCTCGTCTGAAAGAACTACAACATACTTATGATAACCCCTCTTATAATCTGTCTTTTGTTTTTGCAATTTCATCTATTTTATTAAGTATTTTAACTATTTAAGTTCTCAGGTACCTTACTACTTCAGAGTTATGTTTCGGGTACCAGAAGGTTTATAAGTATCGGGTACCTGATTAAGTCATGTTAGAGTGTGATTGGAAAGGGCTTTTTGCATTAGGGTTTATGTTTGGAGGGTTATTATCTGCTTGGATTGGTATATTCTTAGAGATAATAAACAATAAAAAGGAAGAACGAGGAGATAGATCATGAAAAAAGAGGAATTTATTGAACAAGTAAAGAATAAGATTATCTTAGGAGACTGCATAGAAAAAATGAAAGAATTTCCTGATGAATCTATAGATTTGATATTTGCAGATCCTCCTTACTTTATGCAAACAGAAGGGGAGTTAACCAGGCCGGAAGGTTCTAAATTCGCAGGAGTAGAAGACGAATGGGATAAATTCAAAGGATATAACCACTATGATGAGTTTTCTCTCAATTGGTTAAAAGAATGTAAAAGAGTACTCAAAAAAGATGGAACTATCTGGGTAATTGGCTCATTTCAGAACATATACAGGATAGGATTTATTATGCAAAATTTAGGTTATTGGATACTAAATGATGTAATCTGGTCAAAACCTAATGCGGCGCCTAACTTCGCTGGTACTCGATTTCAAAATTCTCATGAGACCATGCTTTGGTGTAGCAAAGATAAGGATTCTAATTATACTTTTAATTACAAAACGATGAAACATCTTCACGATGGAAAACAAGATAAAAGTATATGGGATATAGGGATTTGTATAGGCAAAGAAAGACTAAAGGGAAATGATGGCAAGAAGGCGCACTCTACACAGAAACCAGAAAAATTGTTATATAAAGTGATTTTATCTTCATCAAAGCCAGGGGATATTGTTTTAGATCCATTCTTTGGCACTGGAACTACGGGTGCAATTGCTAAACTATTAGGAAGAAATTATATCGGAATAGAAAGAGAAAAAAATTATATTTTAGATGCAAGAAAAAGAATAGAAGCAATAATCCCAGAAATAAATAACATTAATAAATTAGAACTTGAAGTTAAACCCCCAAAAGTACCCATGGACTTCTTAATTGAAAAAGGGATGTTAAAAATTGGACAAAAATTATATGATAAAACGAAGAAAGTTTCTGCTAAAATATTAGAGAATGGTCATCTTAACGATGGCCAAGAAACCTTGTCTATTCATAGAATGTCTGCAAAATACTTAAAAAAAGATAATAATAATGGCTGGGATTACTGGCATTTCATTGATGGGGCAGATTTGAAGAGTATAAATGTTTTAAGGGATGAATACGCAAAGAAGTTCTTTAATTAAGTTCTTTTATTTTTTTCATCTCTTGCTTAAGATATTCTAAATTTTCTTTCTGGTTTATTTTTCTTTCTTCCACTATCTTATTAAAATCTAATCCTAATAATTCACAAAGTTCTTTTCCAGTCATTGCCATGCTCTTGTCCAATAATCCTTTTGCGCCTTTTTCTATTTGTTCATGGTTTATAGCATTAAAACTACAAAATTTGATTTCTATGTTCTTTTCCAAGAGACCTTTTTTTATTAGATATTGCTTTACCAATTTTAGACTTTCTAATTCTCCAGCAACTTTTTTAGTATCAAATGTATCTCCGTCTTTAATTTCTATAAGGCAAATTTTGTTATCCTTTTCGATTACACAGTCTATTACAATCTTATGCCCCTGTTTTACTCCTTCAAAAATTCTTTTTTCTTTGTTAATATTTTGAATGGACACTCCTTTTGGATCGATTATCTTACTAGCAATTACATTTTCTAACTCATTACCTGTGCTGATAACCGCGGATTGCACCTTACTAATTAGCTTTCCTAGTTGACTATTTCCAAATAATCTTTCATACCCTGAAGGAGTTTCGTTATCCCTTCTACCTTTTGCATCTTTAATTAATGCCATACAATCGTAATTCTATAGGACTTTTTAAAGGGAGTCATATTTACATACTCCTTTCCTTCCAACTCCAATATCCTTCCTTTCCGATTATGATATGATCCAGAACCTTTATGTCTAAGAGCTCTCCAGATTCAATAATTTTTTGTGTGACTATTAGATCTTCATTCGATGGAGACGGATCTCCAGAAGGATGATTATGAACTAAGATTATTCTTGATGCAGAATTTCTAATCGCAGGTTTGAAGACTTCTCTAGGATCAATTACAGAAGCATCTATTATGCCTTTACTAATCTTCTCTTGCCCAAGTAGGTAATTTCTATTGTTAAGAAGAATAATTATGAAATGTTCTTGTTTTTCATCCTTTAATCTTTCATAAAATAATTCAAAAACTGCCCTTGCAGAAGAGATAAATTTTACAGATTTGTTTGAAGTTTTTTGTCTTTTGTTCATTTCAAATATTGCCTGAATTTGACAAGCTTTAGCGAATCCAATTCCTTTTATTTCTTGCAATTCTTTTAACGAACATTCTGAGAGTTTATCTAAACCATATCTCGTGATTAATCTATTAGACATCTCAATAACATTCTCTTTTTTTGTCCCCTTTTCTAAGACTAGTGCTAAAACTTCTGCATCACTTAGATTCTCTATACCAAACTTAAGAAGCCTCTCTCTTGGGCGAGAGTCTTCATTCATGTCTTTAATTTTCATAGGATTATGGGGATTTATAGAAATTTAACCCTTTCCATCATTACAACAATCTTTTAATAATCCAAATTTCTTGGTGCGTAATGCAGACTACAACTAATAGCAGTCAAGGAAAGTATGTTACAAGACTAAACCCCCAAGAAATTGGAAGTATCTCATGGATACCTTGCAACTCTTGTAACAATAGAACCAAGCATAAAAAATTATGGGGCGAAGAAGAAGCAACATCTGCTGACGAAGATAGTTTTGATGGTACCCTAGGATTTTTGCATGAAATACATGAATGCATGGGTTGTGGCAGTATTACTTATAAGAAAATTTTTATTGAGATGAACAGTGAAAAAGAGGTAGATAAAGAAAATTACGAGTTTATCCAGGATAATTTTTTGTATTATCCAGAAAGACAATCACATTTGCTTAGCCAGAAATTTTATACACATATGGGTCTTCCGCAGATAGTATCTGAAGCATATGAAGAAACCATAAAAGCCTATAACAATGGACTTAGAGTTTTATGTGCTATAGGAATAAGAACAGTAATTGAAGCAATCTGTATTTCTGAAAAAGTTAATGAAACTGATCTTAAAAAGAGAATAGACGCATTAATTACAAAAGGGGTTATAACTTCGAGACTAAGTGAGGGATTTCATTTAAGCCGTTTGTTAGGTAATGATAGTGCTCATGAGGTAAAATTATTTCCAAATTACGAGTTATTGACTGCTATAGGGCTAATCGAATCAGTATTAGACAATCATTACTGTTCAAAAACGAAGATAGATCTTCTTAAACAAAGTAGAAAATCAGATGATGAGAAGGTTTCTACAACGTAAACATAACCCTTCCTATCAAAACCCTTAAATCCCCTTCCCCCTTCTCTCTCCCATGAACCTCCGCACCCCCCTCATCGTCCTCATAACTATCCTTGCCATTTCCGCCTGCATCTTTTTTGCAATGAAACTACTTTCTCTGAGATAAAAGGATACGTACAATTTGTACTCTCCCATCAACATTCTTCGTCTCAATTATCTCTCCCAACAAAAGCCCATACTCATCCTTTTTCTCTATTCCTTTAAGCTCGACAGTCATTTCTGGCGCGTTTTTGGAATAACCATTCTTAAAGATTATTTTCGTGTAAGACTTGCGAGAACCATCAGAATTAAACAACCTCTTTGTCCAATAGGGTTTTATCTCTCTATATTCAATCTTCTTTTTTCCGCTCAGAATTTCGTCAAACCATTTTCTGTGCAAAGTTAGGTGAAGTGTATCTGTCATGGAATCATTAGCTACGAGAATCTTTTAACCCTTCCTATCAAAACCCTTAAATCCTCCGAGCCATTAACTCAATCCAGCCCCAAATTTCATATCCTTCAAGTTTAATTCTATGGATGTATTGCCATCCCATTCATTTAGTTCTGGAAAATAGGCAATGTGTATTTGTTTTGTATTTTCCATTATTTCGTTAAATAGGGTAGCCATATCAAACCCTATAGCCTTTATTGTTTCTGTTTTGTCCCAGAGCTCCATTTTAATGTGTTTTTCTTTTAGAATCCTTGGATAATCTTTAATATTAAGATTTATAGAGTAGAAAATTGGCCTTGGATTACCTATCCCAAAAGGAGGCAATTTATTTATTTCTTTAATCAGATTTAGATTAATATGTCCTATGTCTAATTTAACATCCAGATTCAAAGAAGGAATTAAATCTTTTGCGTTAATTTTATCTTTTGCATATTTGTTAATTTCCTTCCTAAATTTTTCAATATTTTCTTCATTAATCTTCATTCCAACTGCTTGACTATGCCCCCCATGATTTACAAATAATTTCTTACACGAATCTATTGCTTTAAGTAGATGAAACTTTGAGATACTCCTTCCAGATCCATATCCAATATCTCCGTCTATAGCAATTAAGATTGTGGGTTTGTGATATATCTCAACAATTTTAGAAGCCACAATACCAATTACCCCCTTGTGCCACCCCTTTTTTGCTAAGATAATACATGTTTCTTTGTCCATGTCAATCTCTTTCTTTATTTTTGATAATGCCTCTTCAAGTATTTTTTGTTGAATAGTTTGCCTATGCATATTTTGTTCATTAAGAGTATAAGCTATTTCTTTAGCCTCATCTTCTGAATCTGTTTGAAACAATCTCATAACTTTATCTGCTGAATCTAAGCGTCCGGCTGCATTAATTCTAGGGGCTAATCTAAAGGATATATGTCCTGGACCAATTTCTTTTCCCTTAAGATCTGAAACATCAATTAAAGCTCTCAAACCAATATTTTTAGTTTTCATTAATTGTTTTAATCCGTTTTTGACGATTATTCTATTCTCCCCATCTAAAGGAACTATGTCAGCTACAGTACCCAGACAGACCATATCTAAAAAAGAAAATTCATCAAAGTCTATGTTATATTCCTTTACTAATGCTTGTACTACCTTGAAGGTTACACCAACGGCTGCCAATTTTTTATAGGGATATTTACATCTCTTCTGTTTTGGATTAATGATTGCTGTTGCTTTCGGAAGTGGACCTGTCTGTTCATGATGGTCTATAACTATTACATCAATATTATTATTTTTAGCATAATTTATCTCATTGTAAGCCCCAATCCCACAATCCACTGTGATAATTAGGTCTATCTTTTCTCTTTTTGCACAATCTATTGCCTTATTATTTAACCCATAACCTTCAGTTCTTCTATTAGGAAAATAATAACTTGTTTTTCCACCAATTAATTCAATAGTTTTTGTCATGATAGTTGTTCCAGTTATTCCATCAACATCATAGTCACCAAAGATCATTATTTTTTCTTTGTTGGCCACAGCTTTCTTAATTCTTTTTATTGCTTTGTCCATATCTTTTAATAAATAAGGACTATGCAGATCATTAAGATCACAACTAAGAAATTTTTTAGCCTCTTCGGGATTGCTTATTCCACGATTGGTTAGCAAGGTAGCAATTATTGGTGAAATACCTAATTTTTGGACAAGAATTTGTAATTCTTTTTCTTTAATTGGATTAATATTCCACCTTCTTCCTACCTTTCTCGATTCTATAGACATAAATTTTAAATAAATGACACACTTAAGTATTTTACTAAAGGACGTTTAATCCAAAAATCCAAAACCCTTCCTATCAAAACCCTTAAATCCTCTCCCCCTTCTCTTACTAATACAAACATCTAAGGCAGATTTAAATAAACCATTTAATTAAAGAGAATATGAAACAATCAATCATTAGACAATTAAAAAAAGATGTCAAAAAGTTAGACCAAAAGAAAAGAGAAATAATCCTTAGGCAATTAAAAGACGCTGTCAAAGAGGCAAAAAAGCAGAAGAAAGAAATTGAAGAATTTATAAAAGAAAGAAAATCTTACATAACAAATTTATTAAAGAAAAAGAAGAGATGAACCTCCGCACCCCCCTAATCGTCCTCATAACTATCCTTGCCATTTCCGCCTGCATCTTTTTTGCAATGAAACTACTTTCTATAACTCCTGACTCAGAAACCCCCAGCACATCGAACGAGGATGAGACATTAATCCTTCGGGCTGTGGATGGAGATACTCTTGAACTGATTAGTGGAGAGGGTGAGACAACAGAAGCAATAAGACTGCTATGTGTGGACACCCCCGAAGAGGGCAAAGAGGGGTATGAAGAGGCGAAAGCTTTCCTTTCTTTGAAACTCTCGGAAAATATTCGAATTGAACGGCAGGGTTTAGATAACTATAATCGAACCCTCGCATGGGTTTATTTTGGGGAAACTCTAGTTAACAAGGAAATTATAGATAATGGATATGGAACTATCTTTCCTTATAACGGAACGAATTGCACTAGAGTTATGTAAGCAATTCGTCTATCCTGCCTGCCGCTTTAACTCTTCCGTTCTACAATCCGCATCTTCTCAGCTTATTCAACTCTACCTTGAAAAGAGAAACACTAGCTGGCTTGAGTATCTTGGAATGAAGCCTGTCCCCATAGTTATTTTCTTCGTAAACAATGTAACCATCAGTTTTAATCTTGTTATGATGTCTTACTACTATTTCTGTATAATCTGAAGTTGGATTTATCCTTGCTTCTATTGTAATATCTGGATTTAATCTTATGTCCATTGGAGCATCTGTTTTATTTCTCGCGAAATCCAATAAATACTCTTTGGACTCTGGGCCAAAATCGCGCTTGGTTATTTTAACAAAGCAATCCGCCCCCTTTGGCCTATAGACTCTATCAACATTGGCTTCTAAATCATTGATTTCGTCTATTCTCGCATCATTCAAAATATCCCAAAATGTCTGTGACCTTACTCTAACCTCAGCATCTGTCGTTGCCATCAGGTTATGTTCAAAAGTCGCCTTTTAAGGATTATTGTCTAAAAAGGCAACATAATAAATCTTATAAGGAAAGAATGACAAAAAAGTAAATGAGCCACTATGAAACTAGAGAAGAAAGACGAGTAAACCGATTAGTAGAACATTATCGCTCACTTCCGCTTCCAGACTTTAGCGACCCAGTGCAATATAAAGAATTATGCAGAAAGTTTAATGCCAAAGTAATCCCTGAAATGAAGAAAATTGACAGAAGACGCGCACATGCACTTGAAGAATCAATGGCTAGACGCGCTTCAATTAGATAGCTATAAAAATTATGTTTCGTTTCTTGTTGTCAAGCCCAGATGGCACAATGGTACTGCGTCGGTCTCGAAAACCGATTTCCGCAAGGATCTCCAGGTTCGATTCCTGGTCTGGGCGTTTTTAATAAAGGGAATGATAAAATGAGTATAAGTAGAAGAAAAGGCGTTGCAATTATAGATACTAAAAAGGGAATTCTAGTCGGAGCAATAACAGATACTTACATACTTCCTGGAGGAGGGGCAAAACCCTGGGAAAGCAGAAAAAGGGCAGCAATCCGTGAGCTATATGAAGAAACTGGATTAAAAACTAAAAAAGTAGAATATCTCTTTAAAGATGTTGGAATTAAGTGGCATAATCATAAAGGTAAATTAGTCCAAAATCATTCTAAAATATTTTTGATAGAAGCAGAAGGAATTCCCAAACCCTGCTCCGAAGTAAGAAAAATAGCATTCTACAAACCTGGAAGCAAAATCAAGATAGGAGAAGGAAGCAAGAAGATAATTGAGATTTACTTAAGCAAATACAAAAAGTAATGGGATCAGGATTTGGGTGTTCGATATAATTGCAGAAAAAAATAATCAATTACTTTGCTTCTGGCTTGGATTCAGAATCATCTTTTGATTCATCTTCAGCATCATCATCTAACTCATCTTCAGATTCATCTTCGGACTCATCTTCAGACTCTGTTTTAACACCATTTTTAGATTCTGCTCCAACTTCTTTTTCAGACTCTTCTTCATTTCCGTCTAAAGTCTCAGTCAATTCATCATCTGAATCTTCATCTTCTTCTGTCTCAACTTCTAAATTATCCAAAATTTGAATTATTTTATCAAGTTTTGCGTTAATCTTGCTGAACTGCTCTGAAGATATTCCTGATGAAGATGAACTGCCTCTATCTCTTGAACCAAAACTTCTGCTTGGTCCCTCGTTTCTAAAACATTCGCTGCAAAGAACAGGTTTATCTCCTGATGGTCTGAATGGAACCTGGCATTGTTTCTTGCATTTATCACAAGTAGCATCATGCATTTCAAGAGGTCTTCTTCCAAATCCTCCAGAATCTCTGTCTCCGAACCCCCTACCTCCGCCTCTGCCTCCAAAACGGCTACCGCCAGAACGGCTTCCTCCGCCGAATCCTCCTCTGCCTTCTGATCTAAAGTTTCCCATAATTGTTTACTTAAAGGTCTGTTTATAAACGTATGCTAACAGAAACATTTATATACATCTTACAGTTATTTATGTGTATGAATATCCGTAAGGAAGATATAATCAGAATAGCCAAAGGATTTGGGGGCAACCTAAGAAACTCTGCAAGCCTAGAATTTGCGCTAGATAAGCAAAAAGATAACAAATTGGGGGAATACAAGAAATTAGCTTATCTGCTTAGAGCAATATTAGTTGACCATCCATTTATTGATGGAAATAAAAAGACTGCTATGTTTGTCGCCTTTGCGTTTGCAGAAGAGCACAACAAAAAAGTTGATAATGAACTTTTGAAGCATCATATACTATCAATAGCAAGCAAAAACCTTACCGAAATTCGAGCAATCGAGGAGAGAATGAAAAATGCAATTAAACAATAAAGAAATTAAAAGAATATTTGGGAAGTACAAACAGAGTTTTATAGAAATGGAACATTATGATCAAACAAGAGAAATCCTCTGGGCTAGAAAAAGAATAGATATTACCCTTCAACAGAGAGTTATTAATAAGCTAAAAGAAACAAGCGCAAGAACAGGAAAGCCAATATCAAGAATAATTGAAGATGCATTTCTTAAAAACTGACAGATTTATAAATATCCTTTGATCTATTTGGTTATGGCATCAACACCACCTGGAGCAAAGAAAAAGAAGGTGGAGTATACCGTAGACCAGGCAACGTATGAAGATTTTATGAAAGCCTGCAGTAGAAAGGGATATGCACCCCAAGTTGTTATTGAGCAGTTTATGAGAAAATTCATCCAGAGCGGACAGATTTAAACAAGAGTAGTTAATTCAATAGTGCATATTTAACAATATAAATTCTTTTTAAAGTACATTTTGTGTTAACTTTGATGGCCCATAGGATAGAAGTTATTACAAAAACTGGAGATACAAGAGCAGAAGTAAAGAAAAGAAAAATACAGTCGATGGGCTTTAATGTTGATAGTGTAAGTCTTGTTGATGTTTATACACTTGATACCCCTTCTAAGGAAGATGAATTAAAGTCTGTTGCTTCTATGCTTTCTAATCCTGTAACACAAGAAGCTGGAATAAATCAGCCTAAAGCCCCTGAGAGATTTGATTATGCAATTGAAATAGGTTTTTTGCCAGGTGTAACAGACAATGTCGGAACTACCGCAAGAGAAATTGTAGAAGACCGTTTTAAAACAAATTTAGAAGGTCAAACTGTTTATAACTCTCAGGTAATGCTTCTATCTGGGAACTTAAGCAGAGAAGATGCCGTTAAAATCGGTGATTCTTTTTCAAATCCTGTAATTCAGAGGGCTTCTGTTAAGAGTTACGATGAGTTTAGAAAAGATGGAGGAATGGATGCAATAGTCCCAAGAGTAAGGCTTCATGAGGAATCTGTTGCAGGATTGGTAGATATATTAAATGCTAATGAAGAACAATTGTCAATCATTGGCAAGCAAGGAATTGCAAATCTTGATGGCACTAGAAGAGGGCCCTTGTCAATGGACTTAGCTTATATGAAATCTGTTCAAAATTATTTTAATGGTTTAGGAAGAAACCCGACAGATGTTGAGTTAGAATCAATTGCACAAACATGGAGTGAACATTGCAAGCATACTATTTTTGCTGATTCCATTGACGAAGTTAAAGAAGGATTATTTAAGACATTCATCAAAAAGGCAACAAATGAAATAAGAAGCAAAAAGGGATCTAAGGATTTTTGTGTTTCTGTGTTTACAGATAACGCTGGGGGAATAGTCTTTGATGATGAATTTCTAGTTTGTGATAAAGTTGAGACTCATAATTCTCCGAGTGCGCTTGATCCTTTTGGAGGCGCAATAACTGGCATTGTTGGGGTTAATAGAGACCCAATGGGCTTTGGTATGGGAACAAAACCAATTATTAATAGATACGGCTTCTGTTTTGCCGACCCAAATGATACAAGAGATCTTTACAAAGGAAAAAATAAAACTCAGAAAATGCTATCTTCGAGAAGAATAGCGGACGGAGTTATTGAAGGGGTTAATGTTGGAGGAAATTGTTCTGGAATTCCAACTCCCCAAGGATTTGTTTATTTTGATGAGAGTTACAGAGGAAAACCTCTTGTATTTGTAGGGACTGTAGGATTTAGTTCAAGAGAAAGAAATGGGCAAAAGATGCACGAAAAACAAGCAATGGCGGGGGATTATATTGTAATGGTTGGCGGGAGAGTTGGAAAAGATGGTATTCATGGAGCAACTTTTTCTTCAGAGGCAATTGATTCCGGAAGTCCCGCAACTGCTGTTCAGATTGGCGACCCTATAACCCAAAAGAAGATGAGTGATGTTCTTATTAAAGAAGCAAGAGACAGAGAATTATATAGAAGCATAACCGATAATGGTGCGGGAGGGTTATCTTGTTCTGTTGCAGAGATGGCCAAAGAATCTGGTGGATGTCATGTTAATTTAGATAAAGTTCCATTAAAATATCCAGGACTTGCTCCTTGGGAAACTTGGATTTCTGAATCGCAGGAGAGAATGACCTTGGCGGTTCCAAAAGAAAAATGGGACAGCTTCCATGATTTAATGGTAAAGAGGGGGGTAGAATCAACAATCATCGGAGAGTTTACAGATTCTGGGAAGTGTGTTGTTGATTATAATGGAAATCGTGTGATGGATGTTAACATGGATTTCTTGCACGATGGACTTCCCGCAAGACCAATTAAAACTACTTTTACAAGAAAAATCCACGAAGAACCAACCTTTGATTGTTTGGATGAATTAACAGATTCTTTGCATGGAATGTTGAAGAGGCAAAACATTGCAAGTTTCGAATTTATTTCCCAGCAATATGACCATGAAGTTCAGGGCGGAAGTGTTATCAAGCCATTACAGGGAAGAGGAAGGGTAAATGGCGATGCAACTGTTGTAAAGCCAAGATTAGATTCAGATAAGGCAGTTGTTTTATCACAAGGGCTTAATCCTTCTTATAGTGAAATTGATACTTATAATATGGCTGCATGTGCAATTGATAGTGCAGTTAGAAATGCTGTTGTGGCTGGAGCAGATTTAGACCATCTTGCATTATTGGATAATTTCTGTTGGTGTAGCTCTACCGAATCTGAAAGATTGGGGCAATTAAAAAGAGCATGCCAGGCATGTTATGATTATGCAACAGTATACGGCACTCCTTTTATTTCTGGAAAAGACAGTATGTTTAATGATTTTAAAGGGTTTGATGAGTCAGGAAATCCTATAAAAATTTCTGTTCTCCCAACATTATTAGTTTCGACAATAGGAGTGATGAAAGACGCAAGAAAGGCTATTTCTATCGACCCGAAATTCAAGGGAGATTTAGTATATGTTCTTGGAACCACGCATGATGAATTAGGCGGCAGCGAATATTTTGCAATGAAAGGAGAGCAAGAAAGAGGTAAGAAATACATCGGAAATAATGTTCCGAATGTTAATGCAAAAATTAATAACGATATGTATAGAGCATTTTCTAAAGCTGTTGAAGAAGGACTTGTTGCTTCTGCGATAAGTATAACCAGAGGAGGATTAGGAGTTGCACTTGCCAAAGCTTCTATTAGTGGGCAGTTGGGAATTGAAGCCGAATTAGGAAGCGTGCCAAATGATTGTCAAAGAAATGATTTTGCTTTATATTCAGAAAGCCAGGGAAGATTGATAGTAACTGTTAATCCGGAATATAAAGACAGGTTTGAAAATCTAATAGGCAAAAATGAGTTTGCAATAATCGGAAGAGTTAGGGGAGATAATCAATTTAGAATAACACAGGAGGGAAAAAGTATCGTCGATACGACTGTTGATAAAATAACTGAATCGTATAAATCGACTTTCAAGGGTTATTAAAATGGAAAATCTATCTTGGTCAAAATTTCCAAAAGTTTTAGTTTTAACAGGATACGGAATAAACTGCGATGAAGAAACGAAATTTGCATTTGAAAAAGCCGGAGCAGAGGCAGATTTGGTTCATATTAATGACCTAATTGAATCTCCAAAAAAATTAGGCAATTATCAAATTGTTGCTTTTCCTGGGGGATTTTCTTACGGAGATGATACTGGCTCTGGAAATGCCTTAGCCTGGAAAATAAAAAATAATTTGGGTATAGAAAGACTTACTAAACATGATAGATTAGTAATTGGAATTTGCAATGGATTCCAAGTTTTAGTAAATCTTGGACTCTTGCCTGCGCTTAATAGGCAATATGGGCAAAGACAAGTTGCTTTAAACCATAATGATTCTGCAAGATACTCAGATAGATGGGTAGATTTAGAATTCAATGAAAAAAGCCTCTGGACAGCTGGTGTCGGAAGAATTTCCTTGCCAATAGCGCATGGAGAAGGAAATTTTTATGCTGATAAAGAAACTCTCGCTGAAATGAATAAAAGAGGACTTGTTGCAGCAAAATACATTGAAGGGGAAATATGCAAATATCAAAATCTTCCTATAAATCCTAATGGCTCCTTGGAGAATATTGCAGGAATCACAGATGAGACTGGGCAAATTTTTGGCTTGATGCCTCATCCAGAAAGAGCAATATCATTTACACAACTGCCTAATTGGACATTATTAAAAGAACAATATAAGAGAGCTGGAAAAAGAATTCCTAGTGAGGGCCCAGGCATACAGATTTTTAGAAATGGGGTAAATTACTTTAAATAAAATGGTTTTAAAAGAATTATATCATCCAAGGACCTGCGCCGAAGGCAGCAATCAACAACTATAAAAATCCCTTTTATTCTTAGGCTTTGTCAAATATCTTCTGTACATCTGCTTTTTTCTTAAGAACTTCTTTTATTGGTTTGCCTAGAACATCGCTGAGTTCACGCGGATTGCGTAAAAGATACCAACATTCTCCCTCAAAGTATTTATTTATATCTCCTCTTGCATTTATTAGATTTATTCTATCTTCTTTTCCGCCTTGTCTTATATAGATTGCACTGCCAAGCGATTTTGTAAATGCGGGTTTTGGTTTTGTTATAAAACCTTGTTCTTTACAAGATTCAAGTCCATTGGAAATCTCTTTTTGGTAGTTTTCAGGAAATAATTTTAATACAGCATCAAAAAATTCTTGCGGCCTTGGATACCATATCCTATTGATGTAAAAGATTATCCTTTCTTTAGAAGGCAGCATCTTCTTTTCGTTTATCGCAACTTTTCCTTCTACATTGATATTTTTAAGACCTTTTAGAGCCGCTTCAAACACCTCTGGGAGATATTTTTCTGAAGGATGTATAAATAATTTCCAGTGATTATAATAGTTGTAATTTTTCTCCTTATCAAAGATAGGATCTCTTATGTTTTTGACAACGGCATCAAGAAAATGAAGCGTTTTTCCAGGCTCCCCCTCTAGCTTTGTTCCGCAATCAGTGCTATAACTCTCGTTATTAGTAAGATAGAGCCAATGCTTGCTGCCTTCGGTGTCTGCACTATAACCCTGTTTAGTTGCAACTGCCTTACAATTACCCAACCATCCTCTTCCTAGCGATGCCATACCAGACGACAACATTTTCTTGCATTTATAAACCTTCTTTTATTCAGAGACACTCAAGCAACAAATATAAAAACGCATTCTCGTTTATATTCCTATGAAAATAGAGGTAGATACGGTTAAGGGATTCCAGGACTACTTGCCCCCCGAATCTCTCAAAAGAGATGCCGTAAGAAGAATAATTGAGAAGAACTTCAAATTGCATGGATTTGTTCCTATAGAAACTCCCGTCGTTGAATTCGATGAGCTTATGCGCTCCGAGAATCCAAACGAGGAAGAAGGGGCAGTCTCAGATAGATTCAAGCTAAGCGACCGAGCGGGAAGAAATCTTGGCTTGAGATATGAATTTACATTCCAACTGGCAAGAATTTTCAAGCAAAATTCTACCATTAAGCTTCCATTTAGAAGGTATCAGATAGGAGAAGTTTTCAGAGACGAACCAACCGGAGCCGGAAGATTCAGGCAATTCACACAATGTGATGCAGACATATTGGGAGATAGCTCCATTGAATCAGATACTGAATGCCTTTTGCTCATAAAAGATATTCTTAATGACTTGAAGATAAAATTTGAGGTTAATATTAACAATAGAAAACTCCTCAAGGCAATTATAGAAAGCGTCCAGATGACAGATATAAAGAATGTAATGCGTGAATTAGACAAAATTGACAAGCTTGGAGCGGACGAAATAAAATCAAGCTTGAGAAAATACGCAGATCCCAATCAGATAGTTACTTTATTCAAAATTCTTGAGAAGGATTTGTCATTTTTCGTAGAAAATGCGTTTGACGGAGCAGCAGAATTAGCAGGGCTTATAGAAACATGCAAAGATTACGGAATAAAAGAAATAAAACTCAATCCTTTCCTTGTAAGGGGATTTGGATATTATACTGGAAATGTATTTGAAGTAAAAGTAGCTGGAGAAAAAAATACAATCGCCGCAGGCGGAAGATATGATAACACTGTTGGAAAATACATAAACAGACAAATTCCAGCAGTTGGTATTTCATTTGGCTTGGAAAGAGTTACCCAGCTTGCAAACGTCCCTGTAGAAACAACAAAAGCAATGCTAATCTCAATAGAACAAGACAAACATACAATAAAGCTGGCAAAAACACTCAGAAAAGAAGGAATTTCGTGCATTACCACTTCAGAAAAACCAGGAAAAGCAATGGAGCTAGCTAACTCTCTTGGAGTCCAAAAAGTAATATTCATAGGCGACGCAGAGATTTCTGAAAAGAAATTCAAGCTTAGAGACATGAAATCTGGAGAAGAAAAGTTGCTCTCCGAGCCTAGATTAATAAGTGCGCTTAAGAAGTAGATATTATAATTGCTAAATCTTTAAATTATTAATTTATATTGCAAATCCCATGAGAAATATAGAAAATAAAATAGTCTGGCAGCCAATATACAGACCTGGTATGTTCGAATTCGAAGTTGTCTTAGACAGAAATTTTGCCATGGAAATGATAAACACAAAAACACCCGTCAAAAGACAAAACCACATGAATGATTTGGCAACCGAGCTTCTCAAACTAACCGCAAATCCATATCAATTTTATAGAGATTCATGCTTTGTATCCCGACTTAATCTCGCTAACAACGAAGCCTGGTTGGAAGGAGACCGCCCCATAGAAAACTATTTTAGGAACATATCCAAGCCAATTAAATATTATTCCCACAATGCGGATGACCCGCATAAAACTTACCAGCTATTTGCGTTATTTAGTTTATGGATACGTTACGCAAATAACTTAAAAGGACTTAATAAAAATAAGAAGTAATCAGTCCTCGTCATCCCTGTTTTCTAAATCTTGGACTTGCTTTGGAAGCTTGCCGAATCCAGTAAGTGTGTCTGAGGTGGATTCATCTATTGTTTCTTCATCTTTCCACTCTTCGCTGTATTCTTCTGCCGCTTTTTCAAATCTTTTTCTTTTCTTTTTCTCTTTTTTTTCTTCTTTTTCCAATTTCATTTCGCCCCTTAATACTTCTTCTTCCTTAACCAATTTCTCAATTGCTGTCCCGGCTTCTTTTTTCATACTTGCCAATGTTTCCGCGTTCTGCTTTTCATAAATACTCTTGAGCAAAATCCAAATTTCTTTTAAATGTGCATCTTGTTCCAGCCATACTTTATGCTGATTGTCCAAATGCAAGAGAGGGATAAAAGTTGCTATCTTTTCATCATTAGTTTTGCCAGCAAATTCGGAAAATGCAATCTTTTCTTCCCTATTTACAAATATTTTTCTTAATTTAGAATGAACCTCTTGTATTTTATCTTTTATGTTTATTCTCTGCCTTGGAATAGAAAGTGCTGTCTCGAGCGCCTGCTGTTTTGCAACGATAACTTTCCTTATTCTTCTATTCTCAGTTTTTATCGCTTGTCCTAAAGCACTCATCAATTCCTCAAGAGTTACTTTTTTGAATCTTGGAAGAGGCGTTCTCAAAACAAGCCCAGGAATCTCTTCATCAAGCTCAATTCTCTCTTGAGTATACTTTTTCTCTTCAGGCTTCTTTCCGAATAATATTGCATCAAGGCTTGGGATGTATTGATCAAGCAAAATCTCAGATTTTAATCTTAAAAGCAATGAAGCCGCAAGCAAAACTTGGCTTGATATGAAGAAATTTGCCTCTTCAAGCGTCCTAACTTTGTCAAGAAACTTGTTCGCCAAAACACCTAAATCAATATCCCAAGGATCCAATTGCTCAGCTTTTATCAAGTCATAAATAATCTGCTGCCAGCTTAGTTTTTCAACAAAAAGCAGGCCGTGTATCTGCTCCTGCCCCACTTTATCCCAATTTTTACCAAAATTCTCCTCTTCTTCCATTGAAAACTCTACAACACATAGCTTTAAATTAGTTATTACACTCCACAAAGTACTACATTGGAGAGCACAGAAGTGTCTTCATTACTAAGTTACAACAAAATAGAAAGATTTAAATATTACCTTTCTCTAATTATAATATCACCTCTTTTTCCCGGAAGAGGACGTTTAGTCGCTCTTTTTGATTGATTAAACCTCCTCTTTACGGGTTTGTTAAAAGCGTTAAAAATTGGAGGATATGAAAAAGGATGACATAATCCGGTCTAAAATCCGGCACGAAGATTTCAATTTCTACCTCTATTTTTACCCTTAACTTAATCCTTGTTTAAACACGAAAGAAATATGCTTTCCGAACGTGATTTTATTCCCATTTGTCAATGGATAGAAACTATCCCCTATTTTTTCTTTCTCAACATATGTTCCATTCTTGCTCCCTAAATCCCTGATTTGATATTTTTTATCCTCAGTCATTGTTATTTCTGCATGCCTTCTTGAAACTTCCCCGCCAAGAAGCAGCTGCCCTAACTGAATATCACATTCTTTCTCCCTCCCAATGATATAAGATGGCTTTCCACCAAGTTCAAATTCTAATTCTTGCGTCTCGGATTCAAGTATAAGAATACCTACTTTCCCTTCAATACCCGAGCCAGTCATAAAATTGATTAAATTTATGCCTTAAAAAGAATTGTTGTGTTAGGATTGTCTTATCTTAAAACCCTAAATTCTAATCCTAATTTTTTCTTAAGGGCAGATTTTGTTACCTTAATTCCTTCATTTTCTCCGCTAAATTCCACTCTCCATTTCGGTTCTCTTAATGTATTATAAATTCTAACTTTTGTATCTCCATATTTTCCGCCAAAATCAAATGTGGTGCGTCCCTTAAAGAAGCTAGATTCCACGCCATCATAAAGTACGCTTTGCCCGCTAAAACATTTCATTATTTCAGTCTCTAGATATATAACATTATGAAGCTCTAATTTAGCTGCATTTGTTATTCTGTACGTTTTTGTTTTCATTCACTTAGAACTAAAACATGCTCTTTTAAAGATTACTGTACTAAAATTATTTCTTAGAAGTAAATTCTGTGTACTTGCACTTTCCGCAATGAACTCTGTCCTTGTGAATTGCTAAAAATACTCCAGGTCCGCATCTTGGACAACTCTTGCCTTTTTTTCCATCAGCATATTTTTTATATTTCTGGCTTGTAGGCTTGTTCTTGTGCGGCTTCTTGCCTTTCTTTTCTTTCGTTGAACCACCAAATGAAGTTGGCATTTACTTCTTGCCTCCAGTTGCAGCTGCTGGAGCAGCTTGTTGCTCGCCTTCTTTCTTCTTTATTTTCTTTTTTGGTTCTATTTTGTCTTTATCTGCCTTAGAATCATAAACAAACAATTCTATCAAAAACGTATCTCTTCCAAAGCTGCTCTTTAATTCTCTTAATGCAATATTTTCTTCTTTTGTCTTCAAGTGCTCTGCAATCAATTTAGTAGAGTTTGCCAATCCAGGATTTTTATCTGCGCTCATGACTACCTTAAATTCATTTCTTTTCAGCAAATCGTTTCTAAAATTTTTAATTGTTTTCATTTTACTTACCTTACTTTTATCGCAAATGTTCCCTTCTTAGTGATTTTAAGGTTCTTCGCAACTTCAGATTCCTCTGGTTTTAATACGACAATCTTTCCTTTAAATCCATCGGTGAACTCTTCAGAACCGCATTCAGGGCATTTTGCGCCTTCAAAAACTTTCCTGCATTTTTTGCACGCTTTTTCTTTAGTTACCATATTTATTTCTTCGCCCCCTTTTCTTTCTTCTCAGATCTCCTTGCAGCAGCCTTAGTTGCAGCCTCTCTCTTCTTCTTATCTTCTTTTATCCAATCAAGATTTCCAAGTCCAGGCTGCCTCATTGTCAAGCCTATTTTTGGCTCGCCAGCCTTGAAACTTATTGCAACAACTCTTGCCATGCAATCATCTCCTTTGGAAAGATTTCTCTTGCTCGCCTTTCCAGATAATGTTCCTGTCTTGCTTAAAGAAACATAATCCTCCATTGTCTGAGAAATATGAATCATTCCTTGTGCCGGCCCAATTTTTATAAATGCTCCAAAGTTCGTAATGTCTGCTATTGTTCCATAGACAAGTTCGTGCAATTCAGGCCTCCAAACAAGCAATTTAAAGCTAGAATTGTAAAATGCAGCCCCATCTCCGGGGATTATAACGCCTGCATTAACATTATCAACAGAGACAAGAGAGACTACAAAACCAAGCTCTTTTGTGACTTTGTCTACAAAACTCTCATTTATCTGCTTCTCAATAGCTTCTTTCGTGGGCAAGCCAAAGTGTTTCGGCTCAACTCGTACGTGATCCTCAACTTCTAATAGATAAAACATATTAATACAAAAATCTAAACAAAAAATGCTTTAAAAAGGTTGCGGAATGGCAAAAATCAAGCAACTAACATTTTGCGATAGACTTGATAATTCTCTTCCATTCTTGAAATTTGTTATGCATAAAATCCTCAGCCGAACTGCTCTTTTCTAGCGCATATTGAAAGTCACGATTATTCATAACATCTTGTGCCTGTCCCCAAAAAGGTATATAATGATAAGGAGTATCCGGAAAAGGTGTATAGTCTTCAATCCACATATACTCCTCGCACGAGTCCATCAACGGCCTTATTTTCTTATAGTCTCTAGAGAATTTTATGCCAGGATGAATCTTTTCAACAATTGCCTGGCATGGCTTCTCCAAAACATTCTTGCATAAATAAGCCGACATTTTTGGGCTTAAATGCATTCGTTTAAATGCTTCGAGATATGGACAAAAGTTTCTTGATTCTATTTCAGCAAAATAAAGCTTAGATTGGGAGTCATATAACAAGAATGCCCCAACACTATCCCATAACGGATGCGGACCAGGATTCAGATCCATCACACCTGCAAAAAGAAAAGTGAGTGCCTTAGTTAGGGGAGTTTCACTTGGCAGATAAAGGAAATCATTCTTGGATCTGGCCTGAAAATAATTTACACCATTTTCATACCGCGCCAACCGCTTCTCAACAATCTGCTGCTCAATTCCCTTTAAGCGTTTTTCAAACTCCCCCTCTGGAATTCCCCTCTCAAAGGCAGGAGAGAAAAGTTTTATCTTGCGCGCTATCGATTCGTATTGTTTCTTCGTAAATCCCATAGTTTACGTTCCTATTCTAAGATTTTTAAGAATTTGTATAGTTTAAACTATCTCCCCGTAACCTATTAATCTCCAGTGATTGTTGACATTCCTCGCGATGCTTACGTTATCTCCTTTGAATGGTATGACTGGAATCTTCAATGAAAGAGAGATATTATCCTTTTTTATTTGCTTTACAACACCAACAGTAACTGAAGTATTAACGCTGAACATAAGCATCTCAGATGGTTTAATTTGCTCTACCTTGACGTGCCCGCCAACTCCAAATACCTCTGGAAAAAGCTCATATTTTACATTAAGGCTTGTTGTCATTTCAGGCAATTTTCCTGTAAGAGAAGCCACATTCCCTGAAAGGACATCAGACTTTCCAAGAGCCATGTCAAGCTCTGTCTCTATAGACATACTTCCCCCTGGGCTAAGCTCTTCAACAGATTTTGAGCCATTAAATAATTTTACCATCTTTGTCTTTAGAGTGTAATAATGAATTTGATTAGCTTCTTTCACAATTCTTCCAGGTTTTATTTCTATTTCTTCGCCGACTTTCAATTTCCCTTGTTTTAATGTCCCCCCCAAAACTGCTCCATGCAAATTTTCTGGTTTTGTCCCAGGCCTGTTTATATCAAAACTTCTTGCAATAACAAAAATAGGAGTTGCATTTTCATTTCGGTCTGGAAGAGGAACATTTGCGATTGCCTCATAGACTTTGTCCAGATTAACTCCTTGCTGTGCAGAAACTGGAATTATTGGAACGTTGTCAAACTTTCCTTTTAATAATGCTTTTATCTCAGCATAATTTTTCTTTGCTTGTTCCAAGTCCACTAAGTCAATTTTATTCTGAACAACAATAAGATTTTTCACTTTTTTAGCTTGCAACGCAGCCAAATGTTCAATTGTTTGCGGTTTGATTCCCTCATTTGCAGCAACAACTAAAATTGCAGCATCAATCATTGCTGCCCCTGATAACATTGTCGCCATAAGCATCTCATGCCCAGGAGCATCAACAAAAGAGACATGTCTTATTTGTTCCCCTTTTCCTTCTCTATTATATCCCTCCTTATCCTTTGAGATAATTGTATCTGCATAACCTAATTTTATAGTAATCCCTCTTTTCAGTTCCTCGGAATGTGTGTCTGCCCACTTCCCGCTAAGTTTGTATAATAAAGTTGTTTTCCCATGGTCAATATGCCCGACCATTCCGATGTTTATTGTTGGTATTTCCTTAGTCATAGAATTATCTAAATATCGGGATTTTAAAAGGTATGGTTTATTATTTCTTCTTTTTCTTTAGGGATTTTACTTTAACATTGGCAGAACTAACTCCAGCAAGAGGAGGCAATATATGTGACAAGAGTTGTTCTGCAGTCATAGGACGAACCTTCCCGTTAGGACAAGTTTGTGTCCAACCTTTCTTGTCTCTTTTGTAAATTTGGGTATAACCGTTTTTAGTTGAGATATAGATTAAGCACTCGTTATTCTTCATGGTATTTAAAAAAAGCGTTCAAATCTTCTTTACTCAACCTATAAAATCTATCACTTTTTTGCTTTAAATGCCACGAGAACTTAGTTTCAAATCCGACATTTTCTACTCGTTTACCCTTTTCTTTAACTGCTTCAATTGCTGGCACAAAATCTCCATCCGTGCTTACCAATATCGCCGTATCATACATCTCATTATATGCAAGTTTTACCATATCAACTGCAAGATGTATGTCATCTTCCTTAACTTCATATATAATCTTACCATCTACTTTTCTTTTCTGCATCCTGCAAAGAATCAGATGAAACTTAGGAATTCTCTGTATCATATCAAAAAATCTCTGTTGTTTCCTGTATCCCTCTTCGTCCTTATTTCTATCAAGAGGAGAATTATAGTAAAACACTCCAATTAAGTCTTTATCACCAACCAAATATTCTACAAATTTTCCAAAATTAAAATTAATTGGTTTTTTATCATTAAAAATATTCTTTAATATGTGATAAAGATTACTTCCATCAATAAAAATAGAAACTCTCTCTTTTTTCATAATTAAAACCCAGGGTTGCAGTACAAACCTGGGGGGTATATAATTACATTACATTTCAAGCATTTTTAATTCTATCGTTTTAGAAGTAGTTATTATATTCCTTAAGCCACAGCTTCAGGAGCTTTCTCTTCTGCCTTTGGAGCTGGGAAAACTTCTGCTAGGGGTTTCTTCCCTGCTTTTAGAACCTTAATATTAACTTGTGCAGTTGTTTCTGAGAGTATTTTTCCTCTTACTGTTTTTCTTAATCTCAAACCCTTTTCGGCGTTTCTCATTCCCCATCCTTTCTTTAGAAGTAATCCTTTCAATCCAAGCCCTTCAACATCTTTTGACAAAGGAAAACCAGCAAGATCGCTTCCGCCAGTTATTTCCAGTTCATAGCCTTCTAGCTCTGGCTTTATCTCTTTGCCGTCGAATTTATCCCCAATTGACTTTCCAGATAGAACTTCCTCTGAAACTTCTAATTTCCAAGCCTTTCCTTTCTCTGATATATTAAGTTTTAATGGCATAATAACTCAATTAAAAAAGCGTTTATAAAGATTTGCTATGCAATCTCGACCTTCTTGAAAAACGCCCCAAGAAATGATGGTACTCTCTATAATGAGAAACAAGTTTGGCTGGATCGTAACCTCTGTCTATTGCAGTATTCATCAACTTTCTCACTTCTGTCTTGCGCGGAAAATCAACAAGATAAGAAAATAATGAATCTAATTTCTTTTGATAAATCTCGCTAACTTTCACAAGCCCATTCTCTAATCTATTCCTGGTTTCAAAAAGGTTGGGGTATTTAATTCGTACGCTATCAAAATACTTATGCAACTCCCGCACTCTCTTATCTATACTCATTTTTCCAGTCTTATCATTTAATTTTCAATTTTATATCTGCAACTTCTTGTAAAACTCTAAGTTCATCGCCTGAGAGGAGTTCTTTATTCTCCTTAAACTGCTTAGCCTGCTTGTCAGAAATATATACATAAAGATATTTTATTCCCTTTAATCTTCTCTCGAAATTAATTCCAGGCAATGCTATTGCTAGTTCATCGCCCTGCTTTCCTTCCACAACAGAAGCCTTTTCCAATTGTAATGACTTTACTCTTGCAACTTCTTCTCCATTCTCATCCATTAAAGGCAATCCGACTTTGACTTTTCCAGCAACAACACGAACCCCAAATATCGCAGGATTTGAATTTCTGAATAAATACTGGGGCAAAATCTCCAATTTGCAGATAGTCGCCAGTCCAAGCATTTTCTCAAGCTCAATTTCCTTCGCTTTCTTTGTTCTCCACTCCTGCAATTCTTCAATAAGCTTGAATATAACTTCATGTGTAATAATTTTCACATTTCCTCTTTCTAATCCTTCTTCCACTCCAACATTAAATCCTAAAATAATAGCATCAAGAGGATTAATATCTAAATTCGCTTTTCCAGAAACAATGTCAAAATTTCCAATCTGCCCGATATCTGCTTTTATTATCTGGATATTCTCTTTCTTAAGCAAATAAATCAAAGCCTCCAAGCTTCCAAGAGAATCTGCCTTTACAATTATCCCTTGCTTGTCGGTTTTTATAATTCCAGAAACTTCTTTTTTGAATTCAGACTTAATTTTCTCAAGATTTTTATTAATTGTTTGAAAAGGCATTCCAGATGTAACTCCTTCCTTGCTTTTCAGCTGCATTCTTACTCCAGTTGCAGCAATAGCACTCTTTACAGGTTTGTATTTGAAAGATAAAGGCAAAATCTCTTCAATTGCCCTTACTTTTGTGACAATCGGTTCTCCGAAACTTGCAATTGCAATCTCATCTCCTTCTTTTAATTCTCCATCATATAAAATTGCTTCAATGCTTTCTATCCCTTTTCCTTTTTTTAGCTCAAGAATTACTCCCTTTGCTTCTTCTCCTATCTTCAACTTTTCTTTTAGAAATCCTTGAGATAATCCGCACAAAACAAATAGCAACTCTGAGATTCCTTCATTCGTTCTTGCAGATGTTGGGACAATTGCAATCTTTTTCGTGAAATCTTTTACCTCATAATACAAATCAGAATCAAAACCATGCTCCCTTAGACTGCCTTGAAAAGTCAGAAGAGCTTCATCAAACTCGTTTTTTGTGTTTATAGATTGACTCTCAATAGACTCTCTCAGATTATCTCGCTTCTGCCAGCCAGAAATCATGTCAACCTTGTTAAGAGCAATCAAGAAAGGAACCTTATTTGCTTTCAATATCTGCAAAACCTCTGCAGTCTGAGGCTTTATTCCATCTTTTATGCTTACAACCAAGATTGCAAGGTCGGCAAGCGCACCGCCCCTCTTCCTCAGATTAATAAATGCAGCATGCCCCGGAGTATCAATAAACAAATAACCTGGAATCTCAAGTTTAATCTTGTTTTTCTCGAGAAGAGGACACGCAGATTTTATCTGTTCAAAAGGATATTTCGTAAATGATATCTTCTGAGTTATTCCTCCAGCCTCTCCTTCTTGGATAGAGCTCCCTCTAAAAGCATCGAGAATGCTTGTTTTCCCATGGTCAACATGCCCGCATACAGTAACGATTGGCTGTCGAATCTTAGTTATCTTGGTTGTGTTTGTCATACACAAATAACAGAAATCTAACTTAAAAAGCTAACTAAGAACTAATAACTCTTGCCCGCATATATGTTGTAAGCCGCAGGAACTCCGCAAATTATGCACTTCGCACCCTTCTTGACTTTCTCTTCTGAAATGAAAAGTGCCTTTGCACCCTTTGTATCTGCTTTCATTTGATTTTCACACGCTTCTTTATTGCAAAGAGGAACAATTCCAACTTTCTTATTATCAATTATCCTCTTCAACCCGCCCAATGTATCCGCCTTTTCAACCTTTGACTCAAATAATTTCTTTGACCTTGCAAACAAAGATGTTTGAATGTCTTCAAGAATCGCTGGGATTTTCTTTTCCAGCTCAACAATTTTGATTATTTCCTTCTTTCCAGAATCTCTTCGTACCATTACCACTTGATTGTTCTGTAAATCTTTAGGCCCAAGCTCCAATCTTATTGGAATTCCTTTCATTTCCCAATCATTGAACTTAAATCCTGGATTATTTTCTCGCTCATCAACAAATGCCCCAAATTTAGATAATTTGTCTTCCAATTCTTTTGCCTTCTTCAAAACTTTTTCTTTTGAATCATCAAACAGGATAGGAACAATAACAATTTGGTTCAAAGCCATTTTTGGAGGAAGCATTAATCCCTTGTCATCCGAATGAATCGCAAACATAACTCCTAACATTCTTGTTGATATTGCATAAGTGTTCTGCCAGGCGTAGCTTTCTTTCTCATTCTTGTCAATGAATTTTATATCATACGCCTTAGCAAAGTTTTGTCCGTCATGATGGAATGCTGCACCCTCGATTGCTTTTCCGTTAGGCATTATATAATGTATTTTTTCCGTGAAAACTGCGCCAGCAAACTTTTCCTTTTCTGTTTTTCTTCCAGTAAGCCCATAAAGAGCAAGATAATTCTCGCAAACATCTTCATAACTCCCCAAAAGTTCCTTACCCTCAGCAAGCGCTTCTTTTTCTGAAGCAAATGCAGAATGCCCTTCATTCCACAAGAACTCTCTAGTTCTCAAAAAGGGAACCGGATGTGTAAATTCCCACCTGACAACATTATTCCACTGATTTAATCTTAATGGCAAGTCTCTCCACGAACGAATCCATTTTGAATAAGAAGGATACATTATTGCTTCTGAAGTTGGTCTAACAGCTAATCTTTCAACTAATTTTGTCTCGCCTGCTTGAGTAACCCACGCAACTTCAGGTGCAAAACCCTTTACATGTTCTGCTTCCTTGGAAAGAAGCTTCTCACTTATGAACAAAGGAAAATATGCATTCTTTACCCCCAATTTCTTAAATCTCTTGTCGCACTCGGCTTGTATTTTTTCCCAAATCGCATACGAGTTAGGTCTGAAAACAATGCATCCAGAGACATCCGTATAGTCCGCAAGGTCCGCTTTTATCATCAATTGCGTGAACCATTCAGAGAAATCATCCTTTTCTGCAGTTATTCCTACATCTTTCTTAACTTCTTTTTTAGCCATTGTAATATATCAATAAACCATTCTCATATTTAAAAAACCTATCTTTATGATAATTTAGAAGCTTAAAACTCTAATTCGTTATCTGTTGCGGGCTTTGATGCCGGTTTTTGTCCTGTTTGCCCTGTTTTCTTTGCCAAAAAAGCCTTGCTTTTTTCAATAGCTTCTTCAGAAGGTTTCATTTCTGCAAGTTCCTTCTCATCTATAGAGTTTATCAAATCTTTGAATACTTTAAAATTCTCGGCCAATATTCTCGTTCCTGCTTTTGTAAAGCCAGTATATCTTTCAGATTTAACAAACTCTCTTATTGTTAATCCTATTTTACCGCCAAAATCATCAATTCTTACAACAATGTCTGTATCGTTATTCTTAGGAACTCTTCCAATATCTTTTTCCATATTTTCTTTGAGTAAGGTTTATATTTAAAGTTTCTTGTTCTAGATTATGACAATGGATAAACTAAAAATCGGCAAAATAACCCTTAAGAATAGATTATTTCTTGCGCCAATGCTGGATATCACTAATCTTCCTTATCGTCTTGTGTGCAGGAAAGCAGGGGCAGCAATGGCATATACTGAAATGATTAATGTTCCTGCGATAATTCACGAGAATAAAAAGACTAAGGATATGATGAAAACTTTCAAGGGAGATTCCCCTCTTGGAATACAAATAACTGGAAATAATGTTCAAGAATTTAAGAAAGTAATTCCATTCCTAAAGAAGTATGACATTGTAGATATTAATTGCGGTTGTCCTTCTGAGAAAATTTACTCAAATGAATCAGGAAGCTATCTTCTTAACAATCCTGAAAAAATTGCCGAGATGATAAAGCTTCTAAAGCAAGAGGGTTTAACAGTTACCGCAAAAATCAGATTGGGATTTAAAAAAAATAATGTTTTGGAAGTTGCAAAGCTAATTGAAAAAGCTGGGGCTGATGCAATTACTGTTCATGCCAGACTTGCAACTCAAGGTTATGATGTTCCAGCAGATTTAGAATGGATAAAAAAAGTCAAAAAAGAGGTTTCAATCCCCGTTATTGGAAATGGAGACGTTTTGAGCGAAGAAAAAGCTGCTGAGATGTTAAAAATTTGTGATGGCGTAATGATTGCCCGCGGTGCTATTGGAGACCCATTAATTTTTGATAGGATTTTACATTATTTAGAAACTGGAAAGAAAAAGCCCTTCGATTTTAAAGATAATATCAAAGCATTTCAAGAATATCTAAAATTGTGCGAGAAGTATAAAGTTATCAATATTCCAATTATCAAACATCTAGGCACCAAATTCATCAAAAACATTAATGGAGCTTCTGTTATGAGATTTAACCTGATGAAATGCAAGGACTTTAACGAGATAAAAGCTTTTTTCAAGAGAATTTAATCAGATATTTCAGAGAACAATTATCTTTAAATTAACAATAAACAAGAAAATTGAATGGTAGGTTACTGTCTTAATTCTCAGGAAATAAGGAAAAAAATAAAAAAAGGTTTGATAATATCCTCTGGAAATGCCGAAGAAATTAAGAAAAGAATTCAGCCTGCATCTTTTGACCCAATAATTGGGGGTGATATATTCATTCTTGAAACTGAAACAGGGGGATTATTCAGGCCAAATCAAAATGAAACTGTTTACAGGACTCTGCTGCAATTGCCGAATAGGCAAAGACAAAAAAGAAGCACTGAAAATTTTGAAATAAAAAAAGGTTTTACTTATCTAATCCCGTTGGAGGATAGATTAACCCTTAGACAAGGAGAGGCTATAAAATCCTCTCCAAAGAGCAGTATCGGAAGAAATTTTCTAAATGTCAGATTATTAGCAGATTATAATCCTAATTTTGACGAAATTCATGACAATTACAAGAAAGATACCAACTTAACGCTCTGGCTTCTTGTGCAACCGCTAGCATTCAATGCGATTATAAGGCCGGGGTTATCACTCAACCAATTAAGATTCTTCAAAGGTTTAGATGCCCAGCTTACTAACGCAGAACTCGCTAAAGAGCTAAAGAAAAACAAAATAATATACGAGAGAATGAAGAATGGAAAACTAAGAGCACTAGAGCCGATTCTTAATGACGGGATACAAGTGCATCTTGATCTAACTGGGAGAAACACAGAAGGAGTAACTGCACTAAGAGCCAGGCATAATCCGGACCCTATAGACTTGTCTGAAACAGAACATTACCAAGCTGAAGATTTCTTCGAGCCAATTGTGAATAGAGCTGGAAAAATAAAGATAGAAAAAGGTGAGCATTATTTGTTTTGTTCTAAAGAAGTATTGCAAATACCATCACATTTAAGCGCTGAACTAAAAAGAACATCCAACATAGGACTAAGAGGGGATATCCATTTTGCAGGTTTCATAGACCCAGGATTTAAAGGAGATTTAGTTTTTGAGGTTAAATCTGACGAGCCTAACGATGTTGTTTTAACAGACGAGTCTATCCCTCTAAGCTCGATTCAGTTAATCAGAAACAAAAAGCCAGATAAAGTATATAGCGAAGAGATAGGCTCTCATTACGTCTTCCAATTGGGCCCAAAATCTTCAAAAGTCTTCAAGAAATTTGATTACGCATTCGCAGCAAGAAATTATGATAAATTGTCCAACCTTGTTCTTGTTCAAGATGCTAATGTATTGCATCAAATTAGGCGTACTAAAGAAGGATTTGAACCTATTTCCAAAGATTCAATAGGCAGGCTTGAAAAAATGATAAAAGATGGATTCTTCCATGTAAGATATGACTGCGAAAAAGATGAAGCAGTTCTTCAGATAGTACCTTACATACTTATCTTTGATAAGAACCACAAGATATTTTCTTATGTAAGAGCAAGTAACATAAAAGATTACGGAGACGAAAGACTTTTCGGAAAACATTCAATAGGTGTTGGAGGACATATCAAATCCAGTGATAAACCTTACTTCTTGAAAAATGGGATTTATAGAGAACTGGAAGAAGAAGTAAAAATAACTGGCGCAAGAGAACCTAATTTAGTTGGAACTATTATGGCTTATACAAAGGATGTAGATAAAGTGCATTTTGGGTTGATTTATACTCTAAATTGTCAAAAAGTCTCACTAAAAGAATCGTCTATGATATCTGGAAGAACTTTGCCTATTGAAAAACTAGCTAAAGATAACTATCAAAAGAAATATGAAACCTGGAGCAACATCTTAATCCCTCATTTACCTTTATTAAAAGAGTTAGTTAAAAAAGCGAGTTAAACTAAATTAGTATCTTCGTCCTCTAGAACCGCCAAATGAACGTCCTCGACTGTAACCGCCGCTGCTTCTGCCTCGGCTGCCGAATCTGCTTCCGCCGCCACCAAAACTTCTTCCGCCTCCGCTTCTACCCCCAAATGAACGTCCTCTGCTAAATCCACCACTTCCTCCTCCAAATCTTCTTCCTTCTCCACCTTCACTTCTTCCTTCACTCTTTCCTATTCCAAATCCGCCTCTGCCTCTTCCTTCTCCTCTTCCCTCACTTCTTCCTCCAAATCTGCCTCCACTTCCGCCTCTACCACCCCCAAATGATCTTGGACCTCTTCTTACATTAACCTGCATAAATGCTCTCTCAATATCTTTTGGCAGCTCTTCTTGTTTTATAGTGATTGAACTATCCTTTAGAACTTCATTAAAATTATTATAATCTCTTTGAGAAACTATGCTCACAGCAATTCCTTCAGCGCCGGCTCTTGCGGTTCTTCCTATTCTATGAATATAATCCTTTGAATTTGGAGGAGAATCATAATTGTAAACGTGAGAAACACCTTCAATGTCCAATCCTCTTGCTGCAACATCGGTGCAAACCAAGGCATGAACTCCACTTGACTTGAAAGCTTCCATTGCCCTTGTTCTACCGCCTTGTGTTAAACCTCCATGAGTCACAACTGCGTTTATATTGTTCAATTTTAGATTATGGGCAACAAAATCAGCATTATGTCTTGTGTTGCAGAATATCATCACCGGGCCTTTCTTCTCGTGCTTTAATAGATGAACAAGCAAAGAAAACTTTTGATCTGTAGGAACGTCGTAGAAAATCTGCTTTAGTTTTGAAGGGTCTACATGCTGCTCAAGAGCAATATCTATCGGATTTTTCATGTGTTTCTTTGCAATATGTTCAAGGTCCGAAGTTATAGTTGCGGAGAACATATATGTTTGTCTTTGTTTTGGGCATTTGCTTATAATTGTCTCGACATCTTCAATAAAACCCATATCTAACATTCTATCTGCTTCGTCCAAAACAAGCGAATTAACTTTAGTTAAGTCTAAAGTTCCGTTTCTCAAGTGGTCCAAAATTCTTCCAGGAGTTCCAACAACAATATCCGCATATCGCAAATTGCTGATTTGTGGCTGCATTGCAACTCCGCCATAGACTGCACAAACAAACAATTTTTTATATTTTGAAAATTTAGCAATTTCCGAAGCTACTTGTTCTGCAAGCTCTCTAGTTGGGGTTAATATTAATGCTTGGATTCCTTTTCCAGGAATAGTTTTCTCAACGATTCCTGCTCCAAAAGCCAAAGTTTTTCCGCTTCCTGTTGCAGAACCCCCAATTATGTCTTTCCCAGCCAAAGCTAGAGGAATTGCCTTCTCTTGTATTTCTCGAGGAGCCTCAAATCCTTCTTCTTTGATGGATTTCAAAAGCTGCTCGCTTAATCCTAATACTCTAAACTTTTCCATTTTCTTGTCTAGTGATTAACTGAGAAATAGTCATGTTCCCTATGGAATAGCTATTTCAAACGCACATGTAATGTGTTATTTTCGTTAATTATATTCTCATCAGAAATTATGGGTATTTAAACTTGATGAAGTTCACAATTCCTTAAGAAAGTCCTGGAATAATAAATTTTCTAATTCCTTTGGAATTTTTGGCATATCAGATCCATATTCAAAAATGCACAATGGATTAAACGGATGAAAATTAAGAAGGAGCCTGTCCTCTCCGCCTTCGTGCACTTTTTCAGACTTCTTACTGAACATATTCTCAATTTTAGGTTTTTCCCTATGCAAATCGTTGGTTATTACAATAATCGAACCCTTTCTGTCATCGTCTTGATTTGGAAGTGCCCTATAAGCATAAATGTTTTTTGGATAAATAAGATATCCTTGCATATTCGGGCAGGTAATCCAAAGCTTAGTTCTTTCATTGGGATATTCCAGAAAGTTAATTCTGCTTGAAAGCATTTGTTTTCTGTAGTCCGAGACACTCAACCTTCCATCTACCTGGTCAACTGAACGCCAATAAAGGTCAAGCAGGAAATTTTGTTTATCCTTGAATTCAGTTAGTTTTTTTAAGCCATCAAACGAGATGCCCCTATCCTCAAGACAAGCATCTAATACTGCTCTCGAATCGAACCTTGTCTGACTATCAACACTTCCATCCTGCCCAAAAGACATTTCTTCATCCATTTTATTGTTTCTCCGGGTATCGGTGATTAAGGCGAGTATTTAAACATGTTTAAACCTGTGTGAAAACATTAAGATTAAATATTATGTTTTCTATCATCGAGTATGTTGAAGTTGTACAACACTTTAAAGAGGAAAAAAGAGGAGTTCAAGCCGATATCGAAAGATAAAGAGATTGGGATGTATACTTGCGGACCGACAGTTTACTGGTTCCAGCACATAGGCAACATGAGGGCTTACATTTTTGCAGATACTCTTAAGAGAATCCTTCAATACAATGATTACAAGGTAAAACATGTAATTAATGTAACTGACGTTGGGCATCTAACTTCAGACAGAGATGAGGGAGAGGATAAAGTTGAGCAAGAGGCTAAAAAAGAAGGCAAGAGTGCAAAAGAAGTAACAGAATTTTATTTTAGCATTTTCAAAGAAGATCTGAAAAAATTAAACATTATTTCCCCAGATGTCTGGCCAAGAGCAACAGAACATATCAAGGAACAAATCGAGCTGATAAAAATACTTGAAAAAAAAGGTTATACATACCTGACAAATGATGGAATTTATTTTGACACTTCAAAATTCAAGAATTATGGCAAATTTGCAAAATTAAACACAGAAGAACTAAAAGCAGGTGCAAGAATTGAAATGCGCGACAAAAAGCATCCAACAGATTTTGCTTTGTGGAAATTTTCTGAAAAACCAGGAAGAAGACAGCAAGAATGGAACCCAGAGGACTTTGGAGCAGACTGGCCGATTGGTTTCCCTGGATGGCATATAGAATGCTCTGCGATGTCTATGAAATATTTAGGAGAACATTTTGATATTCATACAGGCGGAGAAGATCACATTCCAGTTCATCATACTAATGAGATTGCACAAAGCGAATGTGCAACAGAAAAAAAATTCGTAAACTACTGGCTGCACAATGCATTTTTGACATTTAAAGGAGAAAAAATAAGCAAAAGTAAAGGTGGGCTGTTTACACTATCAGACCTTGAAGGTTTGGGCTACAAGCCTCTCGCTTACAGGTACTTTTCTCTTCTTACACATTATAGAAAACCGCTGGATTTCTCTCTAACAAATTTAGACGCGGCAAAAAAGACATTTGAGAGAATGACCAAGAAGGTAATAGAATTAAAAGAAAAACCTATTAGAGGAAATGATTCGACTAAAGAATACCAGAAAGAATTTGAAAAAGCAATAAACGACGATTTAAACACTCCCAGGGCAATTCAGGTTTTCTTAAAAGCTTTGGATGATTTGGATTTTGGCTCAAAGAAAAAATTGAAGCTATTGGAGAAATTTGATGAAGTTTTTGGGCTTGGAATTAAAAAAATGAAAAGAGAAATCATAAAAATTCCAAGAGACGTTCAAAAACTAGTCGATGCAAGAGAGAGGCTAAGAAAAGATAAAAATTGGGCTGAAGCAGATATAATAAGAGAAAGAATAAAAGAAAAAGGTTATTTGATAAAGGATACCCCTCAGGGCCCCGAAATAGAAAAAACAGAATAAAAAAGAAAAATAAGAATAAAAAATTTACTCTGCAGGTTCAGTTGCTAGAAATGCCCACCAAGGTTTCTTTGTTTGAACGACTTCTCCGTTTTCTGCATCAACCTGTGTTTGTACTTGCATTTTCTTAGCAAAAATCCCCAAGATTCTTGAGTGTCTTTCCAATTGAACCTCGTAAGCCGCTCTTGTTTCATTTCCACTTCCGACTTCTTTTAATTGAATAGTGCAATTATTTGATTCGTTGCAAACTTTCAATCTCAATCTAGCAAGTGCAGTTTCAGAAGCTGTGCTTGGCATTATCTTTATCTCCGCATTTCTTCCATTAGATAACTGAACATTAAATCTTGTTCTGTTTTGAATTGTTTCTTGGGTCATATTCAAAAGAATATCCCTGCTTCTAAGCTTTACACCATCTGCCTCAAATGCAACAACTCTTTCCCCGACTCCTTGCTCAGTTGTTATCATTGAACCTTGCCCAGATTCGTTACTTGAATCGTCATCGAGTCCCGTTTGTGCGCCTTGCGCCGCAAAAACAAGCGAAGCTGCAACGATTGTCAATAATACAAATGTTAAAATTCCTTTCATTGTAATACCCCCTTTCATCTCCTATTGCCCACGAAGAACCCCGCATATATAAGTTTTTGGTTAAATAAACGCCCGGACCAGGATTCGAACCTGGGCATCCTTGCGGAAACTTGCTCTCCAAGCAAGCGGAGTAACCACTGTCCCATCCGGGCTTAAATTAAAGGAACAAACCGCATTTTTAAACTTAATTTATCAATCAGAAAACCTATCTCATCCGTCTACTAATAACTGCACGAGCATGAAGAGTAGACCCTATCCCATTCCCTTTATACGGATCAGCAACATAAAAACAGCCTTGCCCGCCAGACGCCTTTTCACCATCATAAGCAATGATCACACTCTTTAGTTTAGCAGCATAAATTACGCCATTGTTATTAATTAATTTCCTTGCAGTATCTCGCATCATCTTATTAACTAATTTTCTTGGGACACCCTCTAATGTTTGAGGCAATCCAGCATTCGACCTACTGTTTAATGTCAGCTCTAACTTTGCAATTTCCTTTAAATTTGCATTATCTTCTCTAAGAGGAACCTTCGTTATCGCATAATCTAATCCTGCACGCATATGGATATAACAAAAACCACCATTTTTAAACTTAATTATTTATGAAAACTACTTTAATTTTTCTCTTAAGAAATCAGATATCTTTGGCTCAGGCTTCCAATAATTTGGCCCTTTCAGAACTTTTCCCCTCTCGTCATAAATTGGCTTTCCATCTTCTCCAAGTTTACTGAAATTGCTCTGCATGATTATCTTTAAGGTTTCATCAAGATCAATTCCATGTTTTGTAGCCTCACTCGCAATGTAAACAACCATATCTGCAAGCCAATCCGATAGTTCGGTAAGAATTTGCACCCTTATTTCCTCGGGGACGTTATTCCCAAGTTCCTTGTATTTTGTGATTATTTCGTCAACTTCATTAACTTCTTCAAGAAGAACTTTTTTAAAATTCTCAAGCCTCTCGATTCCAAGAAAGGTTGGTTTTTCGTTAACTGGCAATTTATACAGGGCATTGAACTCTTTTATTGTGCCATAAAAATCCTTTTTCTCTTTTTCTTCCATATCATTAATCAAAACTAGATTTATTTAAAGATTTAGATAATTAATCCTTCATCTCAATCTTTATCTGGACAGTTCTTGGAATCTGAAGCTTCATAATTGGATGCAAAACTCTATCCTCTGCAGGCAAGTCCAAAATTCTTCTATGAACCCTCATCTCAAATTTATCAAAAGTAGCAGTCCCATTTCCACAAGGAGATTTCCTAGTAGTTACTTTTAATCTTCTTGTCGGTATTGGAATAGGCCCCCTAATAGCAACACCTGCTCTATCAGCAATTTCTTTAATAGAAGCCATGACTGGGTTTAATGCACCAATGTCTATGCTGCTTAGTTTTATTCTTACCTTTGCCATGATTAACTTTGTTAAAATCGGTTTTTAAATCTTATTAAACTTAAGCTTTAAATATTCCCTTCTTTTAACTAAGGTATGCTTGACATAAAGCTAATAAGGGAAAATAGAGGGTTGGTAAAAGAGAACCTAAAAAAGAAGTTTCAAGAAGCAAAATTACCGCTTGTAGATGAAATCAGAGAGCTTGACGAAAAATGGAGAAAGCTTAAAGCCGACTCAGACACACTAAGAGCTGAAAGAAACATAGTTTCTAAGCAAGTAAGCGAAGCTAAAAAAGCAGGAAAAGACGCTTCAGACTTGCTAAAAAAGGCAAAGAGAATTCCCGAGCAAATAAATGAAATAGAAAAGGAATCCGATGCCTTGCAAGCAAATATAAACGAGATAATGCTCCAAATTCCAAACATAATATCTGATGAAACCCCTCTTGGAAAAGATGCATCTGAAAACAAAGAGATAAAGAAAGTTGGAAAAGTTCCAAAATTAAAATTTGAAATTAAAAATCATGTTCAACTTGCTGAAAAATTAGGAATTGCTGATTTTGATGCTTCTGCAAAAGTTTCAGGAAACGGATTTTACTATCTTAAGGGAGACCTCGCGCTACTAAATCAAGCATTGATTAGATTTGCAATAGATTTTATGACAAAGAAGGAATATGAATACATAGAACCTCCATTAATGCTTAATGCAAAATCAATTTATGCTTCAATGGACAAAAAGGCAATAGAGCAATCAGTTTATGATATAAAAGATGAAGATTTGCATCTTATTGGAACAGCAGAACAATCAATTCTCGCAATGCACTCAGGTCAAACATTGCAAGAAGTCGAACTGCCTAAAAAATACTTTTCTTACTCAATGTGCTTCAGAAAAGAAGTCGGTTCCCATGGGATTAATGAAAAAGGTTTGTGGAGAACTCATCAATTTAATAAAGTAGAACAATTTATCTTTTGCAAGCCTGAGCAATCTGAAAAAATGTACCAAGAACTCATGAAAAACTCTGAAGAAATTCTAAAAGCACTAAAATTGCCTTATCGAGTTATAGAAATATGTTCGGGAGATTTGGCAGATTGGAAATACAGAAGCGCAGACCTTGAAGTCTGGAGACCTACAACCAAAAAATATGAAGAAATCATGTCTCTTTCAAACTGCACAGACTATCAAGCAAGAAAATTAGGAATCAAATATTTCAACAAAAAAGGAGAAAGAGTAATAGTTCATACATTAAACAATACTGCCTTAGCCACTTCAAGAATAATGGTTGCAATCCTTGAAAATTGCCAGCAGAAAGATGGCACGATAAAAGTTCCTGCTATTTTAGTAAAATATCTCGGAAAGAAAGTTATTGAAACTCCAATAAAAGAAAAACCAAAGAAAGAAGCCAAAAAGAAAAAATAAAAATTCTAAGCTTTAGCCATCTGCAAATTCCTTACGGCATCCAAAACTCTCGAATCTGGCGAGAGAACATAAACATGGTCGTCTTCTGAGCGGAGAGCGCGATATATTCTCTGGAGAAAATCTCTTCTTGCCTTGTCTCTGTAAAAACTCCAATAATATTCGGGGTGTGTTTTCTCAAAAATCTTCCAGAAAATTCCCTTAACATTAGGATTAGGATATTTTGTGAATATAACTGAATTGCAAACATCTCCCGGGAAATCAACCCCTCTCGAGCATTTTGTTGTGAACAGAGAATCGGACATCTTGGACTTAAAGAGAGAGATTAATCTTCCCGTTTTATCATCGGCTTGAAGCATTTTTAATCTCTCGCGAGACATAACTTCATGAATGCCCAGCTCAGCAACTTCTATCTCTGAAGGCAAATCATCAAAAGCATTAACATGAACAAGAATTGGTTTTTTGGCTCTGGAGATACAAGAAGCAAGAGCTAGCAAATAATCTTTTCTTGTATGCTTTTTAGCGACAAAATTAGCGTATTTACAATCAAACTCTCTCCCAGTTCTCATAATCTCAATAGAACCTTGATGCAAAGTCTCTGCTTCAACAATTTTGAACCCACTAATCCCAAAAACATTTCTCAAAACTTCTTCAGAATGTAAAGTCCCAGACATCATAACAAGCGCCTTATTTTTATCAATAATTTCTTTAAATCTTTTTGATAAATTTGCAGCAACAATGTGAACATACAAATCTTTCTCTCTTCTTTCAAAGGTGACATAACTATCTTCAAGAGAGCCGTCAAATATTCTTGCAACATCGATTGCACGATTGGTATAATTGTTCTCATCAAGAGATGCCTCTGCTTCAATCCGAGGATTTTCCAAAAACAGTCTCAATATTTTCCCAACTTTTGTCTCATCTATCTGAAAAATAGCAGAACTATCAATTCCCAAAGCCTGTTTGTTTTTCTCTTCAAGTTTAATTAATTCTTGTACTTCGCTGATTGCGTCTCTCGATTCATGCTCATCAGGACTAACCACGTTTAAAGCATTTAATAGCCTCGTAAGATTAATATCCTCTTCAGTTGAAAAATTATCAAGAAATTCGTCAGCTTCATCAATTATTTCAACCTCTGTTGAAGGTTTTCTGTTCATAGCAACTTCAATTTTGTATTTAGCAGAATTAAAAATGAGAACATCTGCGTCAATATAGGCCTGATATTGGTCATAATATGAGCACCCTGTCTTTCTATGCCAAAAAACAAATTCTTTCCCGTTTAGACCCATATATTTCTTCTTTTTAGCATCTCTCAAAGGAAGTTCATAGGTTGCAGGACTAATCGGACTCCAATAAGGGTTAGCAGGAGCAATTGAAATTCTTTTCAATTTACTAATTTCAGGCATGTCTTTTCCAGAAATCATTGGATTTTCAAGATAATACTCTTTAATTTTATCATAATTTTTTTCAACTAATTTAATCATCTCGGGCAAATCTGGATTAGCACACGAAACACCTGGCTGAATTATAGAATCATGATTATCTCTTCCAGTAATCATCGCAATCTTCATTTTCTTTCCATTTTTCTTCTTCAAATACTTTTTAGTCATATAATCCTCTTCGTACTGCCTCTGCAAACCCTTCACAGGAACTACAATGGAAGTTCTTCCAAGAAGTCTAGCAATGTTCAACGCAATTGCACTCTTTCCAGTTCCGCACATTCCATGAATTAAAACAATTTTGGTCCCTCCTTTTATCAAATCGACAACCTCGTTAACAACATCTTCCTGCGTCTTGCTGTTAGAAAACCTCAATGGCTCTAGCTTCCCACCCTCATGATGCAAACTCCAAGAAGAGTTGTCTATTATCTCCTCAAATTTTCCCTCCTCTTTCAAAAATTCCAACTCGCTAGACCTTTTTAGATGAATTTTATTTTTTTCATATTCATCTTCACTTAGAGAATAACTATCTAAATTTGCATCAACACTTTCAATTCGTCCATCAGAATTAAATCTCATCCTTCCCATTAAAATAACTCAGAAAGCACGTTTAAAAAAACTATTATGTTGGATTCGTCTAAATGATTCTAGCTTCTTTCTACAATCAGGCTATTCGAACTCTCTTCTATTACAACCTTATTTGGTACAGACCTTTTTATTACTGCATCAAGTGTTGCGATATATGCACCTTTCTTTCCCATTTCAATTAAGCCCTCATCGGGTGTCCTTCTGTCCCCCAGAGTAACATTCTTTACTTTCCTCTTCTCAAACATTTCCGAGGCAAGCAAGCATGCAACTCGAGTCTCTCGAGCAGAATGTAAACTCAAATCCTTAAGTTCTTCGAAAACTTCCTTGGGCAAAAGAACCTTGAAGCCCATTCCTTCAAGTTCAGAAATAAAATCTATCTTCTTCTTAACGCAAGAGATTATAAAACTGCTATCGAGCAAAACTTCCATAAAAGATAGAGAGATTTCTTATTTATTAATCTTGCCCTCAAAGTTTAAATATATCTTTTGTCTCTTTTGTTCATGGAAGAGGTAGAGCATATAATAGAAGTTCTCGAAGAAGTTAGAAAGTCAATAAAATCGGAGGATGTTTCTAGACTGAACGAGCTTTCAAACGAAACAATACACACTGTAACAACTCATCAAGACACCGGAAATATAACAATGGCCGTGATTGTCTATGCCTTAAGCAAGCTAATTGAAAGAAAAGACTCTCTTAAAATAAAAAACTGGAATATGTTCATTAAAAAGATAGATTCCCAATTCGCGCTTGCAATCAAAGCTCTCAGGGATAACAAACCTGAAAAATACGGGGGATACATGGAGCTGACAAGAAAGTCAATAACATCAACCTCATTAAACATAAAACATTCTATTCAAGACGTTCTAAGAAAAGCATCTATAAACAAAGCGTCAAAAATATACGAGCACGGAATTTCTTTAGGACGAACTGCCCAAATTCTTGGCATAACAGAATGGGAGCTCTCCGAGTATACGGGACAAACAAAAATCCCAGATGTTAAGTATAGCATGACGATAGACGTAGAAAAAAGGGCAAAAATGGCCCTGGAGTTCTTCTCATGACAAAAGCACTAATCTTCGATTCTGGCGCACTAATAAACCTTTCAATGAATGGGTTGCTCGACATACTTGAAAAACTAAAAAGTGAGTTTGATGGAAAATTCTTGATAACAAGAGATGTAAAATATGAAGTAATTGACAGACCTATAGGAATCTATAGATTTGAACTTGGGGCCATAAGGATTCAAAATCTCATAGACTCGGGGGTTCTAGAAATGCCTTCAAGCATGGGGATATCAGATGAACTAATCGCAAAAAAGACAGAAGAGTTAATGGAAATAGCAAACCATTCCGTCCAAGTCAATAACAAATGGATAGATATAGTGAGCAAAGGAGAAATGTCCTGTCTCGCTCTTAGCAGAGAATTATCTGAAAAAGAGATAGAGAATATGATAGCGATAGATGAAAGAACAACAAGAGTTTTATCGGAAAACCCTGAAAGCCTGGAAAGAATTATGTCTGAGAAGATACATCGCAGAGTTCACGTTGATGAACAAAAACTAAAGGCATTTTCAAAATTCAGATTTATACGCTCCTCTGAAATAGTCTATTCTGCTTACAAAAAAGGGTTAACTGATGTAAAAGGAAAAAGAGCTCTAGAAGCTTTATTATACGCAACACGATTCAAGGGCGCAGCAATCTCTTTCGAAGAAATTGATATTTTGAAGAAGATGTAAAAATGGACCTGGAGGGAATCGAACCCACGACTTTCGGTTACTCCGATTTTTTCTAAATGCTGGAGCCGAAGATTTTACCACTAAAATACAGGTCCATGTATTCTGGAATCTTACTCAATTCAGATTCAAGTACTATAAATATTCTATTTTCTCCAATTAAAAAAGTATCCCTTTTTGGTTTTTTAAGGCATACTAAAAATCCAAGCGAAGTATTAATGTCTTCCATATATCTATTAAGCTGTTTTATCTGAGAAATAGATATCTCGTGAGATTTGTAATTCTTTAATTCAATAGCAATTTTCTTGCCTTTCCTCTCTAATATTATATCCGCAATGCCCCTTTTTGTTCTTGCCAGTTTATTTACGGTTCCATATCCGGAAAGTTTTCTCGCAATATCTTCTTCAAACTTTACTGCAGCATCTTTGACTTCTTTTAGCACTGTTCCGTGCAATTTTAATCGTTTATAAGGAAATGGAACGCCCGCTTTTTCGTATGCTTCAAATATGCCTCTCTTAAATAATTCTTGAACTTTAGTCTTACATACTCGGTTTATTTCTCTCTGAGTTGCAAAACTGCTATTTTTTATAAATTCGATAACTATTTTTTGTTTATTTAGCTTCCTTTTCAAGCCCTTATTAATATATTTAACACCTGCCTCTTGATACAATTTTTTAATGTCATGAAAATGATGATAAAAACTTATTTTGGACTTCTTAATAATTTCTTCTGCGGAGATGAGAGGGTCATCTTTTATTATCCTAACCAGAATATCTTTCTTCTCATCCAAACTCCTCTTCTTAAGAAGATTATTTTCATTTCTTAAGTAAGGAACTCCTGCGGTCTTAAACATTTCTTCAGTATTTTTAAAAATAGTTTGGAAATTAATTTTCGTATTTCTCATGATAGTATGCCCGCCAGCAGTAGGATTTTTTTTAATATAATCAATTATTATTTGTCTCTTCTCATCTTGAGTCATTCTATTGAATGTTCTTGGAGGGTTTATTCCAGCATCGCTGTAAGCCTCTTCCATACCCCTGGCATAAACATTATTTACTTTTGTGTGAAGGTTTTTCTTTATATCTTTAAAAGTAGCCCTAGGATTTTTTCTTAAATATCCCCCGATTAATTCTTTCCTCTTTTCTAAATCTTTGTAAAATTGCACAATAAATTAAGGATACGGCAATATTTATATCTTGCTATTAAACTATAAACCTTAAAAAGCTAGCAAATTCGATCATCAGATAATATTTATAAACGGGCTGCCCCTATTTTCATCATGCCAAAAAGACATAAAAAAGGGGTGAATATTGTTAAGATACAGGTTGAAGCTAAGAATCCTCCAAAGCGCCAAAAGAAAATTGTATCAGTTAAAGGAGGCATTCCTAAAGCGCTAATAAATAATTTTGTCGGTTTGCAGAAAGTACAAGCAAATCTCGCAGAAAAAATAGATGCCTTAACAAAACAACTATCAGAACTTCTAAAACTATTCGAAACAACAGCAAAAACATTCGCAGAAAATCCCGCAGTTTTAACATCAGAACGAGACCAGGAATTTTTGAGCAAAATAAATCAGCTTCTTGAGCAAGACAGAGTAATCGCCAAGGGAGTAACATACATTGAAGACAGAATGGATGAAATAGAACGTGCGGCAACTGGCAAGCCATTTCCCCAACCTCCAAGAGTTTAAATCTCAAAATGAATCAAACTTTAGATTTTAGAAGTCTATTTCTTGAAGAATTTATTAAAAGGATTATTATAAAATCTGGTCCGCAGCGCCCAAAGATAGAAAAAAAAGAAGTTTTGCTTGAAAAATTAGAAGAAGCTGTTGTTTCTCCTCCAAAATTGGTGATAGAACATAAAAAAATTGAACCAGTAAAGAAAATATTCCCAATTGTTGCCAAAAAACCAACACAACCAACTTTTACACCAAAAGTTATTAAGATTGGAACTCCAGAAATACCAAAATTACCTTCTACTAAACCGATAATACCTCAAGCTAAACCGATAATACCTCAAGCTAAACCGATAATACCTCAAGCTAAACCGATAATACCTCAAGCAAAACCGATAATAACTCCAACTCCGCAAACACCAAAAGTAACAATAATGGATAGATTGAACAGAATTTTTTCAGATCCGGGAGTTCAAGTTCTGAACTGCCCTGGCCCAGATAAGAATATCACTATAACAAGATCGGGAATGATGCAGACATCTCCTTTTTCTTTCAATGAGAAAGAAATAAAAGAATTTATGAACGAACTGTCAGAAAAAACAAGAATTCCCTTAATACCCGGAATAATCAAAGTAATATTTCAAAATTTAATAATAACTGCAGTCGTGTCAGAGTTTGTCGGCACCAAGTTCATTGCAGAGAGAAGACAGCAAGGCCAACTTCAAGCTCCGCCAAGAATACAATTTAGATGATTAAAATCCAGTAAACTTCTTAATCTTCGAGTGATACTTGTATATCTCTTTCAAAATAACCTTCTTCTTTGCATTTCCTTCGATTTGAATATACTTCCATTTCATCTTTCTAAAATCGCTCTCAGCTTTTTCTCTATTCCCCGCTTTCAAAGCTGCCTCTCCGGATTTAACCAGCGCATGCACATCTCGGATTATCATATAATCCTCGAAGAAGAATTTCAAAATAGGTATAAGCATCAGCAACGAGAGAACTATCAAACTAGCGCTTATAGGAAGAGTACTTTCAGGCAATTTGCTTTCAGACTTGCATGATCTGCAACTTTTACCGCAATCCACATTCTCTTCATCGTCGTCTTTAACACCATTGTAGCAAGTCGGACAATACTCCGCCCTCTGCTGCGTGAATGCAACATCAAGTTTATTTGCATTCCACGACTCAATATCTATGCTCGTAACAGGCGACTTGCTTGTTTTTTCAAAGAGTGTTAATGTACTCTTGTCACAAACATCTTCTTGTTCAGTTTCTATTTGAACTTCTGAAGTGCAGCTCGATCGTTCTGTATATATCCCTGCACAATTATTCAAATCTGTGCACTCCCTTTCCTTGAAACCTTTTTCGACTATCACACCTTGAAGAATCTTGCTCGCATCACTATCATATTCGCACTCGCTCCAATCGCCGCACGAATAATTAACACTGCACCCTTCTTTTCCTAGTTCAACACCGCACTCTTTTGTCTCTTCAGGCCTTCCAACTTCACTGCCGCAATTATTAGAATCTGTGCATGTTCTTGTGATAGTTCCGCTTACACAAGAACTAAAGGATGTGCAACTCCATTCAGGAACACAAAGCACACACGCCTGGCTCTCAGTTGTTGTTGTGCCACAATTCGAAACACACTCTCTTATCTGTTCATCATTAGCACACTCACTCCAAGCTCCGCAAGTAACTGTCGTTTCTATACAACAAGATTGAGTTTCAGTTCTTGTATCTCCACAACCAGAATCGCAAGTTCTTGTTTGTTGACTTCCGACACAGCTGCCCCAAGCACCGCAAGTCCAAACATCCACACAAGGAGGAACAGGAGGGGCATTCACTGTCAGACTAGCAGATTTATTAGAAAGAGTATAATTTTCATTCCCAGTAGTATTGTAATTGTAATAATAAATTCCCGCTTCAAATTTTCCTATATCTGGATTTGAAACATTAATATTATTTCTATAAAGCAGACAACTCAATTGCGCAGGGCAATCTAACCCAGTTACATTTGTTTGTGTACCTCTAAATACAACATTAGATGGAGCAATATTAATTGTCAGATTGAATGAGGCCTTGTCTATGAGATAATATGATATATCGGTCTGATTTGTATTTCCTACACTGTCATTTGCAATCCATCTATAACTATAATTGCCAGCAACAAGCTCTGAGACGTTAAAGTTGTAAATTCCGCCTCCAAGATTATTAGTCGTATAGTTTGTGCCATTAAATTCAAAGATTACACTTTCTACTCCAAAGTTGTCAGTCCAAGTGGCATTGAATGAATAATTCTGCCCAGGAAGATAACTAGTTGGAGGAGTCGGCAACGCTGTCAAATTATCGTATATTGGGAATATTGTATCAGTACTAAACACAACAGATGTTGAATTGAGATTTCCAGCAGAATCATTCACATAAGCATAAAGAGTGTTGCCTCCTTCATCGAAAGTCACGTAATCGGGGGTTGTATAAGTCACATTTTCTGTTCCATTGAAGAACCATGTTGTATTTAGATTAACATCTGACGCTGAGATGTTTACCAATTGTGTTCTATTATTGTATGTTGTATTTATCGGGCTTACAATTGTTATTGCTGGGGCAATTGTATCAGCCGTAATCGTTCTATTTCCCCCCTCCTGCACACCAGTATTTACTATGTTGCTCATTACATCTAAAACTTCCCAGAACCAATTGTAAACTCCATCAGCAAGCCAGACAACAATCCCCAAAGTATATTGTATTGGTGACCCTGTAAATGTAAATGTAGTCTGATTATACAAATCTCCCGTTTCATTGTAGATGTTTAACGTTGCATTAGCAAGTCCATTTTGATCAGACAGATTTATCGTAAAGTTAACATAGCTTCCATTAGTTATTGTTCCGTTCTCCGGAGCAATGATTGTTGCATTTGGAGGAGTTGTATCTGTGTTAAACACAACAGATGTTGAATTGAGATTTCCAGCAGAATCATTCACATAAGCATAAAGAATGTTGCCACCCTCACTGAAGTTTACATAAACTGCGTCTGTATATGTCTCATTATCGGTCCCATTGAAGAACCAGATATTATCAATATTCAATTCTACTACACTTAGATTAACCAAAATTGTATTGTTGTTATAAGTTATATTTTGAGGAGATTCAATTGTTATCAAAGGAATGATAGTATCCTTGAAGAAAGTCACAGAACTATAATTTACATTCCCTGCAGAATCATTTGCATAAACCACCCATGTATTGCTTTCCTCATTGCTTGTTAGCCCGCTAGCATTATTTCCGCAGGTGATAGTTGCATTATTTGCTCCTCCATCAAGAGAATACCAACACGCCTCTAGATTTGTATCTAAGGCAGTATAATTCAGTTCAGAGACATTTATGTTGTAAGTCGTATTCCCAGGATAATCTATTGATACCAAAGGAATTGTTGCATCAACCATGAAAGTATGATTGTCAGGATGCCATCCTGCATTGTTAATTGAATCGTTGCACCAGACATTCCAAATATAACTTCCATCTGAGATATTCTTAATTACATCGAGTGTGCTGCCGTTTGTAATACTTGTGAATGTCTGATTGTTATGCCAGACTCCAGTCCAATTGCCCCATAACTCACATGTATCCATTCCGCTCTCATCAACTACATTGAAACTAAAATTAACATCGCTATGATTCAACCAGCTGCCATTTTCAGGAGTCAACAATAGTATTGAAGGGGTTGTTGTTGAAATTGTATAATAAACAGAATCGGAAGCTATATTGCTTGCGCTGTCATTAGCCCAGAGATAGATTGTATTGTCTCCTTCAACTGTTCCTTCTGTAGAAGAGTTTACTGTGGAATTTTCATAGCAAGATATTGTGACATTTTGCCCGTCATTTAATCTCTTCCAACACGTATCCAATCCGCTGGTATTGTCATAAACTGAGAAGTTTAATGTTTGATTATGATAGTTGTAAGCTATCGGCAATGGGAACAATATATCCAATGCAGGAGCAGTTGCATCAGCCGTAATCGTTCTATTTCCTCCTTCTTGTATGCCCGTATTCACTATATTACTCATCAAATCTAAAACTTCCCAGAACCAATTGTAAACTCCATCAGCAAGCCAAACAACAATTCCTAGAGTTGTTTGGAACACCCCTCCAAGATTTATAGTTGTCTGATTATACAAACCTCCTGTCTCATTGTAGATGTTTAACGTTGCATTAGCAAGTCCTGCCTGAGCAGAGAGATTTATTGTGAAGTTAACATAACTATCATTAGTTATAGTTCCATTTCCTGGGCCAAGAATAGTTGCATTTGGCAGACTTATTGGCCCAAGTGGAGCAAATGTGCTTCCGAAATCGGTAATATTTGCGTAAACTACTTTATTTGTTGTGTCAACACCATTATCTGCAGAGGTTGTATTTGCAAGAACCCAATCCGTATTGTTATATCTATAAAGTTTGAGTGTGCTTTCTGCAACATCTAAAGGAACATCAAATGTTTCATCATAACTAACATTGAGATAAATCCATCCAGTTGCACTGTTGTTTGTTATATTAAGATACTTGCTAATATTCTTATAGCCAGACAAATCTAGGGGAACACCTGCCGTTGTTAGTCCCTTAAGTGAGATGTCCTTGCTTGTGAAAGAGACAAGATTCTGTTGAGTTGTAAGATTTGTTATAATATTGCCAAGCCCGCCTCCCTCAGAATAGAAATCAGCAAATTCGTTTCCGCTCGCATTATTGGTTTCTATTTCATTATCATTACTTGTTAAAAGTTGAAGGCCGTAGTAATTTGCATTCATTCTGTTGTCTCTTATAATGCCAAAGCTGTTATCCGCAAGCAGAATTCCTGTGCTGAAGTTCATGATTATGCAATTTCTGATTGTAGCGTTATCAAAACCTGAAACATTAACGCCAATCCCGCTGCCATTGCCAGTTATACTATTGGAACCGCAATCAAGAATTGCCTCGGTGGCATTTATTAATATACAATCGCCTTCGCTTGTAAGACTCTGGTTAATTATGTATATATCACTCTTAGTTATATTGTACGGACAGCTTGAAATAACATTGGGCACAAGTTCACAACATATCTTAGTGCTATAGTTTTCTACACCACAGCCGGCAATATGCGCGTCTGTATCCCCAGAAATTGTAGCAAGGCAGGTTTGATTTCCAACACAGCTTGTTGAATATGAACAGCTTACGCCTCCTGATGAAGCAGAAATATACGCAGGATAGCTATAGTTTGCCCCACTAGACTTCTCAACATGCGCGTCAGTATAGTTGCTCAATCTCAAGAACAGCGTTCCAGTATCATTTGTTCCTATTGATATCACATCAAGTGCATCTTTGCAACAGATGGTATAATTATAATCAGTTGTGGTATTAGCCAACTCTGCGTGTGCATTCGTATAATTTGACATATGAAGCACTTCCGTATAGTTGACATCGCAACTTGTTTGGTTCACAACACAAACAAGCAACCCTGTCAAAATTTCGGTGCCAGAAAAACCAAGCGGCGCAAATGTGCTTCCAAATTGAGTTATATTTGCATAAACAATCTTAGTCACCAAATCAACTCCATTTGTTCCAGGAACAAGAGCCCAATTGCTAGCATTGTATTTGTAAATCTTCAAGGTTGATTCATTAACATCGACAGGAACATCTGTTTCGTTATTGTAACTAACATTGAGATAAATCCAGCCTGTCGCGGAATTATTTGTTATATTAATGTATTTACTGATGTTATAATAACCACTCGGGTCTGCAGGAACACCAGTTGTTATTCCTTTCAGTGCAATGTCTTTTGATATGAACGAGACGAGGTTTTGCTGGGTTGTGAGGTTGGTGACAATGTTGTTTAGCGAGTTCCAATACGAATAGAAGTCCCATTGGCTGTTGCCTGTTGCATTATTATTAGAGAGGTTGTTGTTGGAGCTGAAATAGAGGTAGATGCCGTAGCTGTTTGAGCTGGCGTTGTTGTTCGCAATGCGATTGTTGTTTGAGATTGAGTAGAGGTAGATGCCAAAAGAGTTTGAGTTGGCATTGTTGCCTGTTAGATTGTTGTTGTTTGAGCTTGAGTAGAGGGAGATGCCATAGTTGTTTGAGCTGGCGTTGTTGTTTGTAAGGGTGTTGTTGGAGCTAGTATCCAGATAGATGCCACGCTGCCCGTTTGAGTTGGCTGTGTTGCTTGTGAGAGTATTGTTGGAATTAACATTAAAGTAGATACCAGAATAAGTATTTGAGTTGGCTATGTTACTCGTAAGGTTGTTGTTGGAGCTGGAGGAGAGCCAGATACCATATTCGCCATTTAAGTTTGCTATGTTGTTCGTGAGAACGCCGTTATTGGAATTAGAACTAAAGGCGATACCATAATAAGTATTTGAGCTGGCGTTGTTGTTTGTAAGAGTGTTGTTGGAGCTGGAGTCGAAAATGATACCAGAGCCAGTGTTTGAGTTTACAGTGTTGTTATCAATTATACTATTATTTGCGCCATTGATAAAGTGAATACCATTGTAAAAATCAGTTATGATGCAATTCTTAATTGTGACATTGTCATAACCCCCTGTATTATAAATTCCATAATCATCTCCGCTATCATCTCCGTCAATCGTATAACCCTGGCAGTCAAGTTCAACATCACTTGCATTTATTGTTATACAAGTTGCAGAACTGTTTATATCCTGAATAAGATAGTAAGTACCGTTGCTGTCTATGCTACCACAGTCATTAACTGCTCCTCCACCCGAAAACGAAGTGAAATGAGCAGTTGTAAAAGAAAGATTTCCTCCAACACCCCCCGTATAGGTTACATTAGTGCATATGCTAGTTGGGCAAACAACAAATGTTCCATCATCTTCAGGATCCCAGTATGGATAAACAGGAGAATATGGAACATTGTAGATTGTTACATTCGCACTTGTATTAAAGCTAGGATTAAGAGCTGAACTATTGACTCTTACAAAATTCGAACTAATATTTACATTTGTATCAAAGTCAGCTCCGCTCGCATTTACGCTTCCATTCCAAACAATCTTTCCATACCCTACTTTCTCAAGAGTTGCTCCAGAAACATTCTCAATATTTTCTACGCTGTCAAAAGGTGTTGTCGAACCCCCAAATGTTAAATAATTTGCGCCAGGCACGCTAACTTTGGTAAATGTCCAGTTCGCATCTCCCCAGTCGCTCTGCCCTGCGTTGTCAAACGCCTGCACATTCCACTTGTAAGTTCCGGCAGGAATATTTGCGAGTGTCCAATTAATTGTCGCATTTCTTTTCTGATACAAATCTAAAATCTCGCTTGCTGAGAGGGTTCTATTATAAATCACAACCTCGTCAATTGTTCCATTGAAATGATAACTAGGAGTTCCTGTAGAAGCTAATCTGCCAATCCAAACTGTTCCTCCTGTGCCATTATGGCCAATTGCCGTAACAACTCCGCTTGTGTTAAGGTTTGTATATGAAACATTCTGGCCGTTTATGTAAATCTTTCCGTTCAAGAACTTATCACCCGCACTATAATTCCACGTACCAGCAACAAAATACCAAGTATTATTTGCTAAAGATTGCGTAGATATCCAATAGATATAATCTCCTCCGCCCTCAAACACACTCCCTTCAGACACTGCAAATGCAAATTTATTTTCGCTTGACAAGCTTATATCATAAGACTGCCAGCCTGTTGCATTCGCCGGACCGTAATCTTTTTCTATAATCTCTTGCGCCGTTGTCCTTCCCCCGGTTCTTATCCATGCTGCCAGAGTTATTTGGGTTGTTGGGCTTCTTAATGAAGCTGAATCCTGCACTTCAACATAATCGTCAATCCCATCAAATTCAATCGCATTCCCAAACCTTCCAGTCGTCCAATCTGTAAACTTGGCCTTTCCGGCATTATAATGCGCTAAAACTTCGCTAGCACTTAATGATTTATTGTAAGCTGCGAATTCATCGATTGTGCCGTTGAAAAATTGCTGGGGGTTAGAAGGATTATAAGCTCCTATCATAAACTGTGATGTGCTATCTGTATTCCATGGACCTTGGCTTGTGCTGTTATCTAAAATGCCATCAACATAAACTTTCAATGAAGCGCCTTCTCTTGTAAATGCAACATGATGCCAAACCCCATCAGTTAATGTTTTGTTACCAACAAGAGGCCATCTCGTAGTCCCAAAACCACAACCACCGGTACCGCAGTCGCTTGCAGCAGCCCAAATTTTACTATTATAAATACGAATTCCATAAAAGTTGAAATTTGCTGTTTCTTTTTGCTTATCAATAATAATTTGATTTGCTGATGAAGAAGTCTTTACCCAAGCCTCTAATGCAAAATCACTAGAGCCAAATTTCAAGCTTGCCGCATCAGCAATACTGACATAATCGTTAACTCCGTCAAAACTCAATCCAGTGTTTGACTTTCCTGCTGCCCAAGTCGGCCCTGCAGGAGTCGTTGATGTCAAGAAAAAGTAATCCATAATCACATCGCCAGCTGAAGTGGTATAGGATGATGCTGTTGTGAAGAAGCCCATCCCAGTTGCTCCAGCGGCTGCCAGATTTGGCGTGCCAAATGAGGCGGAGGGACTGCTCGTATCGAAAGATAGGAGATTCCAACCAACACTTAGAAAAGACTGGGAAAAGTCTTTTCTAATCCACCAATTAACAGGAGGATATTGGTCCATTACATATACAAAAGGATAATTTATTTTTCCAAGTGCTGTAGAATCTTTCACATAAATCCACAAATTAATATACCTATTTGACATATTCGTGCTTGGGATGTTTTTATAGGCATAGAAAGAAGTAGTGTCTGTAGCTCCCTTTATAAGATTAATCGCATTGCTTCCTTCTTTGAAAACAGTAGTGTTTAAGCTGATGGAATTGCCTGAGGGTCCAACAGTCCATCCGGCAGTGGAATTGCAGTTTTCAACCAAAGTTCTAGAATAATCGAGCGTCCCATTATTCCCATACAGGCCCGCCGCGTCATAAGCAGTTGTTCCTGTGTTCTCATCAAAGCGCCACAAGCTGACTGTATTTCCATAATGCGTTCCGTCATTTGTTAAAGCAGAATCTTCTGCTGTCTTGTTGTCACTTTCATCAAAGTGCCAGAGCCCTTTTGTTGTCGAGTCAGGAGT
>Ga0315273_10000042_pt1 | contig 104196 bp, 98 predicted proteins | sample YL17G02_0_MG_FD_205753 | JGI IMG/M metagenome (GOLD analysis project Ga0315273, IMG submission 205753) | Sediment microbial communities from Yellowstone Lake, YNP, Wyoming, USA - YL17G02_0 | ecosystem: Environmental > Aquatic > Freshwater > Lake > Sediment | place: USA: Wyoming | collected... | reverse complement strand
ACACTGGTCAGACTGTCTCCAGCATCTACAGCCATCGCTGCCTCCAACCGCTCCGATCGTGTAAATTTCGTCATAAAAACTGCACCTCCTTAGTTGGTTGTGTCCAACTTTGGGGGTGCAGTTCATGCCGGGATCGCCTCTTGATATTTCAGCTCATGCATGAGGTCGTGAACTTTTATCTATCTGTATACAGGCAATTATTGCACTTTGGGTGCACCTGTTTGCGCGCTACCCTGTAATACCTGTACCAGTTCTGAAGGTGTGGCCAGGATCATGTCCGCCCCAACCTTTTCGAGTTCGTCCCTCTCACCAAAGCCGCATAAAACACCCACTTTCTGGGCTCCGGCGGCACTCCCGGCGCGCATATCCACGCTGGTATCACCCACCATCAGGCAGGCTTCCGGCGATACTTCCATCTTCTCCGCAGCCCACAGGATCGGGTCGGGGAATGGCTTGGTGTGTTTGCAGGTCTGGGCAGTAGCGATGCACTTGAAAAATTGCAGAAGGTCGAATTGTTCCAAAAATAAATTTGTGGAGCGCATATCGCGGGCGCTGACCACTGCCAGCGGGTAGCGGTGGGATAGTTCTGCAAGCATCGGCTTCACATCCGGGATCATCAGGAATTTACCGGGCTTCTTCCTGGAATTGCGCGCCAGCCAGTCAGACAGAGCAAAGACTGCGTTATCCAGTCCGACCAGATCGGGGATGCCGATCAGGAAGTTGGCAGGGGCTTCGATCGCCATGACCAGGCGCCGGGCGGTGCTGGCAGTGTTCTGTTTTGGAAACAGGAAATGAAAGGGCTTGAGCAGGCCGGCAAACTTTTCGACCATCACATCGTCGGTGTCACTCAATGTGCCGTCCACGTCAAAGCAGATGGCGCGGATGCGGGAAACCTGCAGGGGCATTGAGACCTCTGAAACGCCGGGGATCGGTATGGATCACCGGTCTTATTTTTTTGAAACTATTTATCTTCATCTGCCTGCAAACCTCTTATCACTTCGTCCATCGTGCCCCCTTCCTTTCGCATCCCTGGAGCAGGTGTGCCACAATACGGGCAGATATTCCAGGGCAGATCCATCAGCCGCCCGCAGGAATGACAGGGCTTGCGCAGTTTCGTCTGGCAGGCTGGGCAAACCAACCATTCGTCCTTGATGCGACGTTCACAACCAGGGCACACGCTCTGGTCCTCAATGGCCTGTAAAAGGGCTTCCTCTTCCAGCGTCTGCTGGTATTCCTCTTCCAAGGTGCGGGATGGGCGCAGGACGAAATAGACCAGCACGCCCGGAAGATTCAACAACGCCACCAGCGCAGGTGCCAGGAAATGCACCAACCGGTCACGGTGACGGGCCCGAATGTCGCGATAGGTCCACACCACCAGCGCTACCCACAGGGCCACCAAAAAAGCTCCGGTAAAACCGGCCAGGATCAGGGTAAATCCGCTTAAGAAGGTGGGATCCAAGATCATTAAACTCCTCATCCAGAAGGGCAAATAAACGCCCTCGATCCTTCGCCTCGAGTTTATCACAGTTGGGGTTCCAGCCGAAAGGAACCAATATTCTGCAGTTCACCTGGCTGCCCGGATCCAGCGGTTGTGCAGGTCAACTATGGGCGCCTCAGGGTGAATTGTTCCGTAGGCAACAGATGCTGTACCGGCAGATCATTGGAACAAATCTGCAGGGCTGACTGCCGGCAGGTCGTGTATCCCGGGGTCCCGACCAGGGAAGAATGCACTTATGCCCGAAGCGATATGATATGGAATAGTGTATCTTCCCGGTGTGATGGTTTTGAATTTGCTTTGGAGGGTTACAAAGCCAGGCGATCATCGAACCTGGCGCTCAAGCGTGCGGGCGATTACGCGGTACAGCCTTGAACCCCTGACCACCGCTAACTAAATCTTAAAAAAAAGAAACGTCCAGGTTTCTGGACGTTTCTTTTGCGTTAATGAAATATTCCTTGAAGGAGATCACTTTGACAAGGAAACATCAAATTGATAATCTAGTGGGTCCTGGTCGGTCCAAACCAGGAGATCTCCAAATTTTGTATTGTAATCTTTCGCAACGATAACGATGGTATAACCAACCTCCAGGGCCAATTTTTCAGAAACGGAGTAATTTCCCTGGTTATCGGCCTTGGCGAAGGCGAATATATCCGCATCGGCTAAATTATTTGCCTTCCATTGGGCAAAAGTAATGCCCGGGTTGAGAACAAATATTCCAGCACCAGGCAGGGGGTTACCACTGTCAGCATCCGTGATCTGGCCGAAAAGGGTTACCACACCCTGACCGGAGGGCTGGCTTGGACCGCTGTTCGTGCCTCCAACGACAATATCCGATTGGGTCAGCAGGTCGAGGTTCTGGCCTGCATACAGTTCGAGGTGATAGTTTCCTTCGGGCATACCTGACTGGCTGTTATACAGGCAGGTGGATGTGTCGCCCTGGCTGCCAGAATTCCATGAATACTGGCTGCTGTATAATATTTCGCCATCAACCTTCCATTCTTCTGCCCAGGGTTCACCGTCGGTCATGCCGTTGAAATTGAACGCGGCCGCCATGGCAGTGGTACCCGCGGGGAAGGCATCCACCGAATCCTGTAACTGGCAATCTGAACCACCCGAAGCGGTGTACCAGGTGATTGAACTGAAGGATTCATTCCCATTCCCTTGCGCCGTTGGCTGGGAACCCCCGCCATAGGGGCTGGCATATTCCTGCCCCATTTGGGCAGCCTTGATCAATGGCAAAGCTAAATTCACAGAGCGGAGGGCATTGATGAACCCGCCGATCGGAATGCAGGTATCTCTCGAGTCCAGGGTGCCATCGCCATTTGTGTCCTGGATCACCCGGCAATCCGTGGTATCGCCACCGGTTCCCGCTGAAGCGAGGGTTGGGACCCCAACGATGTAACCTCCATCATTGGCCGCCAAACCGCCAGAATTTCCACCCGCAATGGTCGCATTGGTTTTTATCCAGGCGCGATCTCCGAGGCCTTCTTCAGGTGTAAAACCGGAGACACTTCCATCGGTGTAGGTAATGGTATCGCCGCCTATGCCGGGAAACCCAAAGATATTGATATGGTCTCCCACGTGCAGGTCGTCGGAATTACCCAGAGGAACAAAAGGCAGATTCAGGCTATTGGAGTTCACGTCAGCCCCGTCCATGGTTGAAGTGATCTGGATCACAGCCAGGTCGAGATATCCGTCCACTGCTTTTACTTTGGCAAAATACAGGAAAACAGGCGGTTTGTCTTCCTTATCCATCAGGCCGATTGCCAGTTTATCGGGTTCCATATCGGGTTCACCCTGGGATGCCGGGCTAGCAACATGCGCATTGGTCAGGATCAATCCCGTGGAGCTGATGATGGTTCCCGACCCGGAATACCTGGGTGTCAACTTTCCATTCTGATCAAAGAGGGCATAAATTTGAACGGTCGCATTAATCAAGTCGGCCCGGGTGATGGAGGGTTGACCGATTTTTGAGGGTCCCGGATCTATTGCTATCGGTGTCGGCTCTATTTGAGGCGCCTTTGTGGGTGCCGGCTGGATGCCAGTTTCACCGATACAAGCCAGGATGACCAAAGCCAGTGCAGTAAGAATGATCCAGATGCGGTAATTGGTATGAAGTTTCATATTCATCTCCATTAAAACTTCAAGCTGCTAAGAAATCGTTGAAAGCGGCCCAGGTCAGATTCGAACGATTTATCATCTGCCCAAAAGGTTGCTATGACGGCATGATCGCCATTCAGAAAAATATAATCCAGCCCCCGAACAACATTGGGGATCTCATTGTGGGTCAGGTTGGGATTGGATTCCACATATACATATCCCAACTCGTAGGCTGCCTGTCCAAAAACAGTCACCTGTTTCTGTTCAAGAACACGAAAGGCTGTCAATGCCTGGCCGCGTTGCAAGGACAGCAGGCTGACGGCCTGGCCAACCGTCGCATCCGCGGCTATCGGGATATTTTGGATGATATAGGTGGTTCCGAAACCGGTTGAGAGCAGATTGGTTACGTGCAGGATTTCATCCCCCTGGGCAGTGGTCAGTAACCAGCCCTGGGGAGTTTGAGCGGATATTCCCGAACTCTCAAAAGGAACACTCCGACTCTCCACACTATTTTTGATAAGCCATCCCGCCAGCAGGGCCAAGACGGTTACGGCGATCACTTCCCAATCTGCAAACCGGGTACTGCCGGAGGCGGTTTTGGACGGCAGGGTAGATGCATTCATTTTTCAAGCTCCAATTTCTCAGCCAGTGCTGTACGGATATTGCGGCGGATGAGCCATAGGATCATCCCCAGGGTGATCAGAGCAACCACACTGGCCAACGCGAGGCCCATCCAGGGATTTGTTGTGGGACCTGTGAGGCTGATCCCTCTCTGGACGATCCGTCCGCGCAGCCAGTTGAACAAGCCATTGCAGACCGCAGCCACGGATAAACCAAATGACATCCACCACCACGGTTTATTTTCAAACCTGGCCCGACCAAGGAAATAACCGGTGATACCGGCAAAGCTTGCCTGTGCCAGTGCCACAACCGCCATGCGAATAACACTCGAACCCAGTACCACCCCCCCGTTGGCGATCACAAATTGGAGATTAAGCACGGTGGCATATCCAAGACCGGCCGCAGTTGCATAGATCACACCATCGGTGGCTTCATCAAATTCTGCTGATGGAAAAACGCTGAAGCGAACCGCAGCGTACTTCAGGAATTCCTGGATAAAGCCAACCACCAGGATGCTCCCCAGGATGGTTGTTGCGGTATCGGTGTAGATCCACTTTGAGACGTGGTAGAGGTTCTCAACCAGTGGAATGCCGACCGCGGATGCCAGTAATGCTCCCAGCAGGAAAACACCCAAGATATACCCTTTAGGTTCAGGCTCAAGCCGATCCTGGAGATAGAAAAATACCAGCCAGAGCAAAGCAGGAACAAGGGCCAGGATCACACCCGCCAGGACCAAGCCTATGCCGGTCAAGGCAGGATGCAAAACAAGGTCAAGCGCATAGACGATACCGACAAACACGACCAAACCCACCACCAGCAGGATTGACATCCTCCAGGTATGCGGACGTTCACGCTTGGCAGATTGGAAGTGTTTCCCGCAGAACCAACGCTGGCCGATCAGATCGGAGGCAGGGTCTCCGCAAACGCAACAAACTTGATCAGGCATGGATTATCCTCCTTGGGGATAAAGGATTATTTTCACAACAATTATCAGCATTATATCAAATAATTCAGATAATGGACCATTCTCAAACGATATTCATTCCTTTTGCCTAGAAGATGATCAGGGATCCAGGCAAACAGGGTACCTTCAGACCTTATGCTTGAGGGGCTGCTTAAGTGGTGGGTGTGGGTGTCAACGAATTCGCCGGGGCAGCTCCACAGGTGGAAGCCCCCAGGGTGATGACGCACACGAACGCGATCCACCAGGTGTTCTTATGCGCACTGGCAGGGGGGAATAAAATAATTCTTTAACATGGTGATCTCCCAAAGTTGATACTATTCACTGTAAAAGAGTGTTAATAGGTAAAATATATCCAGTTTTACAATTATATCATGAAACCCACCCAAGAAATGCACCTGATTCATAAAAGGCAGGTTCAGAAATTTTGGCAGGAAGCAGTATAATGACTCAGTAACGACTTCGCGTTACTACGAACCATATGCCTATCACCCGCTCAAAACGCTCACCCAGGAAACCCTCCCCCCGCTCCGGCAGCCACAACCCTTCTGACCAGGAACTGCAGCCTGTGCGCGGTACCTCGCGATCCTTCCTTCCGAAGGGATCCTCCTCCCGCTCCCGAAGTCGCAGCCCTTCCGTCCCGGAACCAGGGCCTGTGCGCAGTTCCCATCCCCGTGCCGGAACCGGGATGACCATGCGAGCCTTCCAGCCCAGGCGTTCTTCCTCCCGACCGGGTGCCTCGCCGGACCGATTCTCGATCCTGTCCAGCATCTCGCCCGAGCACAAAATGGATATCCTCGGCGTGGGCATGGCCATCCTCGGCCTGCTTACGTTGCTCAGTCTCTTCTCGGCCAACAAAGGCGGCCTTACCAGTGGCTGGATCAGCATGCTTGCGCTGGTCTTCGGCTGGGGTGTCTACATCCTGCCGGTTGGACTGCTCGTGCTGGGTGCCTGGCTGATGGCTCGAAACGTGGACCGTCTCCCTCCGCTCAATATCGAACGCATCGTTGGCATGTTGCTCCTGTTCGTCGGCCTGCTGGTGGCATTCCATGGCATCAACGGCCCGACCACCACCGCCATCGATCGTGCCCGGGATGGCCACGGTGGCGGTTACCTCGGCGCGCTGCTCCAGCAAGGACTGGTCGGAGCTATTGACGTGCCCGGAACGGTCATCGTGGTGATTGCCTGGTTGCTCATCGCCCTGGCAATGACGCTGGACCTTTCATTACAAGAAATGTTCAAATGGACCGGCCCGCTGGGGGCGAAACTCAAAGACCGGCTGAACAAGCAGTTGCAGAAGGAAGCACACCGTCCGGCCGGCATCCAGTTGTCGGAAGAAGCACTGGACGATTTCACGCCGTTGGAGCAGCTGACGGCCGCCCAGCCGGATTCTATCGCACCGCCCGGGGTTACCATCAAGACCAACCTCCCGTCAACTCCAGTGATAACCTGGGTGTTGCCGAAGGTGAGCGATATCCTGGAGCCACCAGAAGCGCCCAAGATCAACGAGGAATTTATCGAAAAGCGTGCCCGGCTTATCGAGGAGACGTTGGCATCCTTTGGCGCTCCCAGCCAGGTGATCGAGATCAGCCGCGGTCCCACAGTCACAATGTTCGGTGTGGAGCCGCTCTTCGTCGAGTCCCGGGCAGGTCAGACGCGTGTGCGGGTTGGAAAGATCGCTTCACTGGTCGACGACCTGGCCCTGGCTCTGGCTGCCCCTCGCATCCGCATCCAGGCCCCGGTGCCGGGACGCGGATATGTAGGCATCGAAGTGCCAAATGAAGAGATGACACTGGTGGCGCTGCGTGAAGTGGTGGAGAGCGAGGTGTTCACCCGCAACAAAGCACCGCTGCGATTTGCGCTTGGCAAGGATGTGGCCGGGCACCCCAAGGCCGCCAATCTGGATACCATGCCTCACATGCTCATCGCCGGGACGACTGGCTCCGGCAAGTCGGTGTGCGTCAATGCCATCCTCAGTTGTCTCCTGTTGAACAACACCCCCGACGACCTGCGTCTGATCCTGGTGGACCCCAAGCGAGTTGAACTGACCGGTTACAACGGCGTCCCGCACCTGCTGGCCCCGGTGGTGGTGGAGATCGAACGGGTGGTCGGCGCCCTGCAATGGATGACCCGTGAAATGGATAACCGTTATCACAAGTTCGCCGAGCTCGGTGCGCGCAACATCGCCGATTACAATGCCCGCCTGGTCTCGCAGGGCGGCCGGAAACTCCCCTACCTGCTGGTGGTAATAGACGAACTGGCCGACCTGATGATGATCGCCCCTGACGAGACTGAGCGCACAATCACCCGTCTTGCCCAACTGGCGCGTGCCACCGGAATCCACATGATCATTGCCACACAGCGCCCATCGGTGGACGTGGTCACCGGTCTCATCAAGGCCAACTTCCCGGCCCGCATTGCCTTCGCCGTGGCATCCAACACCGACAGCCGCGTCATCCTCGACCAGCCCGGCGCCGAGCGTCTGCTCGGGCGCGGGGATATGCTCTTCCAGGCTCCCGACTCTCCCGCGCCGGTGCGTTTGCAGGGTGTCTTTGTCTCGGATCTCGAAATTACCCGCCTGGTGGACTACTGGAAACAACAGGCGGGTGCATCCAGTCCATACGCCGCCGTCGGGACCTCGAACCTGCCCGACGCCTCTCTGCCACAGGGTGTGCCCTTGAAACCCCCAGACTACGGGGGCAGGCAAGTCCCCATGTTCGAGGATATCACCGCCCTGCAGGGTGACCCACTCCTGAATGACGCCATGGATACTGTTCGCCGCGAGGGACGTGCATCGGTCTCGATGCTGCAGCGCAGAATGCGTATCGGCTATACGCGTGCTGCACGTCTGGTGGATACAATGGAAGAGAATGGCATCGTCGGTCCTCCCGAACCGGGTACCGGTGTGCGCGAGGTGCTGGATTACGGTCCGGCTGCCCCGCCAAAGGAGGATTAATTTAGTGTCCCCAACCCACTGGTGGACTTCATCCAATCGGTCGTTATTTGCATTCCAGGCGGGATATCGTTATCAGAATATCCGGTTCCAATTTCAGCAGCCCGGATTCGCTCAAAAGCCTTTTGAGTAACTTTTGCTCACCTGCAAGAGCAACGTCTATCTTGTTGGGCTTGCAGGCGCCTTCGAGCAAGATCTTTGGAGTCCGTTTATTTTCCTTTTACTCGAATTTAGAATAGCATAGGGTTCCGCGTATGCTTTGCAATATGGTATGATTTCCCCTACTATGGATGACAGTATCACCATCATCGAAGGTCCACCCCCCGTATTCGAACCCGTCCAGGATGGCTGGGCGCTCAGTATCGGCGAAGGTCCCTTCCTGCCACTCACCTTGCTCACACGCCTGCGGACTTTTAATGGCCCGGCGCTTGTGGAACGTTGTTACCGCCGCTGGCGCCTCAATCAACCCATCCATCTGCACTATCGCAATGACCTGGGGTTGGAAGAAAAAGCCCCCATCCTAGCAGCGCGCACGCTCGAGACCGGAGACGGGCACATACTCCTGCTCTGGATCCAACTTGACCCGCAAAAAGTCCGTCTTGAGCTCGATACAGGGGATGATGAGCCCGACGAGCAGTAGTCCGTCCAAGACTTTCAATTTTTTCCATTGCGGGAATTCTCAAAGACCTGTTGATATCCAGCTACCTGAGATAGTCAGGTGGCTGGGTTCTTGTTTGTGCTAATAATCACGAAATTCATCACGCCCGGCTATGGATTTCGTCATATTGACGCAGCATTAATAATCGAGTACCTTTAATATGAAAGTGTTCCCTTGGTGGAAATGCTTATGCTGGAATGGTCGGACATGGCATAGAGAAGGGCGGGCCTCCCATTCGGGGTGCCCGCATATATTTTCACCGTAAATCAATCTTCAATGGAGATGAACATGTCAGGACAGATCAATGCTTTCGAAATGGCGCAGAAGCAGTTTGACGGTGTCGCCAAACAGCTCAACCTCGACCCTCAGGTGGCCGAAGTACTGCGCTGGCCGATGCGCGAATACACCTTCCGTATCCCGGTTCGCATGGACGATGGCTCGCTGCGCTTATTCCAGGGTTATCGCGTCCAGCACAACGATGCCCGCGGCCCGAACAAGGGCGGTATCCGCTTCCACCCCGCCGAGACTCTGGATACCGTCCGCGCCCTGGCCACCTGGATGACCTGGAAATGCGCCGTCGCCGACATCCCGCTGGGCGGCGGCAAGGGCGGTATCATTGTCGATCCGTCCACGCTTTCCGTTGGTGAGAAGGAACGCCTGTGCCGCGGTTGGGTTCAGAATATGTGGAAGAATATCGGTCCGCGCCAGGATGTCCCTGCTCCTGATGTAGGTACCACTCCCCAGATGATGGGCTGGATGATGGACGAGTATTCCAAACTCTCCGGCGTATACACCCCCGGCGCTTTCACGGGCAAGCCGCTGGGCGGTGGCGGTTCGCAAGGCCGCACTGAAGCGACCGGATACGGCGTCATCTACACTGTCCGTGAGACTTTGAAGCATCTGGGCATTGACCCAAAGAAATCTGTGGCTGCCATCGAAGGCTTTGGCAACGTTTCGCAGTATGCTGCCATCGGTTTCATCGAAATGCTGGGCGGAAAGGTTGCCTGCGTCTCCTGCTGGGACCGCAATGACAAGACTTCTTATACCTACAGCCACAAAGACGGTGTCAACCCGCGCTTTTTGCTCACCATCGTGGACCAGTATGGGACGATCGACAAGAAGAAGGCCGAGGCCACTGGTTACGTTGTCGAAGACGGCGAGAAATGGATCGAGAAGGATTGTAACGTTTTGATCCCAGCTGCCATCGAAGGCCATGTCAATGTTGAGACAGTTAAGAAGGTATCAAAGAACGTCAAAATCGTGGCCGAAGGTGCCAATGGTCCCTGCACGCCAGAAGCAGATGAATACTTCAAGAAGAACAATATCTTTGATATCCCTGACTTCCTGTGCAACGCCGGCGGCGTAACCTGCTCTTACTTTGAATCTGTCCAGAATGATGCCAATTACTACTGGCCAAAGGAAGAAGTGTTTCAGAAACTAGATCAGAAGATGACCACCGCCTTCCACGCAGTGTTGGAGATGTCTCTCAAGCAGAAAGTATACATGCGCGATGCGGCTTACATGGTCGCAATTGACCGCGTTGCAAAAGCCATGCAGTTGCGCGGCTGGATCTAGTCCAACTATAAATTTCGAAATCCAGTATGAATTTCACAAACCCTCGCCCTGGGACGGGGGTCAAGAGTTTGGGGAAACCAGGCTTTTGCAAGGTGCTGTGTAAATGGCAGTAGACCTTGTCAATGCCCTGAAAGAACCCTGGCACTTGGTGTACCTGGCGTCTTTCATTGTTGTTGTATAATAAGGCAATTCACTGCGATAGTCCCGGTTCCAGCGAAACAGTCCCGGTTCCCACATATCATCCCCGTTTTTAGGGGGCATCGTCCCAAATCTCTTTTCGGACGGGACGGGGCGCGTACCAGAGCGAGAGTGAAATAATGGACCTGCCAGATGTGACCCCTAAACCGGAAGAACCCACCCGCTCGGATAATACCTTCCCCGAAGAGACGATCTTGCCGGAGGGCTTTACCCCGCTTGGTAGCCTCGCCCCAGACGGGCACCGGGACTCCGCCCACCTGCCACGCGCCCGCCGCAGAAGGGCGCAGCGCATGTTGGTCCCGCCTGCTGCGGACGAACGAGCTGCCTTGTTGGACGTTCTGGCGCGGCGCGCCTTTCCCTCCTTTGAATTCTTTGTCTTTGCTTTTCTGTGCGGGGTCATTCTAGGGGCGGCATACTTGCTGAATGCGCCTGCACTGCTCCTGCTGGGGATATTGCTCGCTCCGCTTCTGACCCCCTGGGTGGGTCTGACTTTGGCCGCGGTTACCGGCTCTTGGCGTTTTTTCTTCCTGACCTTGGGCGGGTTGTTGGTAGCCGGGACGCTGGTATTCCTGACCGGAGCGCTGGCCGGGCTGGCTGGGCATCTCTGGGTTAATTTACCATTTTTCTATGCCAGAACCCATGCCCAACTTTGGTGGCCGGATCTGTTGGTAGTGGCGCTGGGGGCGGCTCTTCTTGCGATCTCCTTCATCCGCTCCGAACAAAAACCAATCCTGGCAAGTGTGATGCTGGCTTACGGATTGTTCCTGCCGGTCAGCGCGGCGGGCATCGGGTTGGGCATCGGGAAGAATATCGATGGCGTGCCTCTCTGGCCGAACGGCTTGCTGGTCTTTCTCGTCCACCTGGCGCTGGCTACGCTGGTCGGTGGGTTTGTTCTGGTTGTATTGCGCTTCAAACCGATGAAAACCAGCGGATACTTTCTTCCTATTTTCCTCGGATTGTTTTCCCTGGGGGCACTGATCATTTTGACCGGGCTGGTACCGTTCATCCGGGATGGTGTTACTGCCGCCCGTCGCATTGCACCGACACCCACAATCCTTATCCTGCCTTCCGCCACCTCGACCGTTTTCAAGACTCCCACGCCGACCCCCACCAACTTGCCGAGTGCCACACTTTCGCAGTCCCCAACCATCCAGCCGACCCCGGCATACGCTGTAATTGCCGCAGACCCGCAGTATGGTGGGGCATTGGTCCGCACCATGCCAGGTGGGGGAACTCAGTTGGCCACTCTGATCAACGGCAGCATCGTTCAGGTTCTGCCTGACATTCAGGACATTGGCACGGAAACATGGGTTCTTATACGCGTAAACAATATTGAGGGCTGGATCTTGGAGGCAGTTTTGGAAGCTACAACACTGGCTCCGTCTCCAGTCCCGACAATTACACTTACAACAACCCCTTAGGTTTACATTTCATATATTTGGAGTTCTAATGACCATTCATTTTGGTACAGACGGCTGGCGCGCCGTCATCTCAGACACGTTTACCTTCAATAACCTGCGTATGCTGACCCAGGCCATCGCCGATGCTGTGGCCTCCGAGACCTGGGACAAATCCGGAAACGGCGGTTCTGTTCCAGACCCGAAAAAATTCGTTGTCGGTTTCGACACGCGCTTCCTCTCTGACCGCTATGCCGGAGATGTGGCGCGTGTCATGGCAGCCAACGGCTTTACTGTCTTTCTCGCCCAATCGGATGCCCCTACTCCTGCCATCTCGTATGCAGTCAAAAACCTCAATGCCATTGCTGGAGTGATGATTACCGCCTCTCACAATGCCCCGCGTTATAACGGTGTCAAACTGAAAGCTGCTTATGGTGGTTCAGCCCTGCCTGAGCAGTGCCGCCGCGTGGAGGTTTACCTGAATGATAACGAGGAACGCGCCCGGGGTCCGAACCTGATGGACTTTGACCTGGCACGCGAACAGGGCCTCATCCAGAAATTCAATCCACTCCCGGCATACTTCGAGCATTTGCACAAACTCATTAATAGCGATGTGATTGCCGGAAATCCTCAGCGGTTTGTGGTTGACTCGATGCACGGCTCCGGGCGGGGTGTGATCAAGGCATTCCTGCAAGGAACCGGCTGCGAGATCGCCGAAATTCGCTCCGACATGAACCCGGGCTTTGGTGGGGTTCACCCCGAGCCGATTGCCAAGAACCTGGGCCCGTTGGTCGGAGCTATCGGTGCAGGGATGGGCAATTTTGGCGTGACAACCGATGGCGACGCTGACCGTATCGGCGCCATGGATGAATGCGGAAATTTCGTCGACCCGCACAAGATTATGGCTCTTGCCTTGCGCTACCTTGTTGAGCAGCGTAACTGGAGCGGTGCTGTTGTGCGGACCGTCTCAACCACGCGCATGGTGGACCGTCTGTGTAAACGCTATGGTTTGAAACTCTATGAAACACCCGTTGGCTTTAACCACATCGCCGATTACATGATGACCGAAGATGTTCTTATAGGCGGTGAGGAATCGGGCGGTATTTCCTTCAAGGGAAATATTCCCGAAGGCGATGGACCAATCATGGGCCTGCTGCTGGTAGAGATCATCGCCGCGGCGAAGAAACCACTAAATGTGCTGGTGGACGATTTGCTTGCTGACGTTGGCCCGGCCTTCTACGAGCGCACGGATCTGCGCCTTCATCATCCGGTCGCCAAGACCGAGATGACCAATTTCCTGGTCAATAAAGCTCCAGCGGAAATTGGCGGGCAGAAGGTCGCTGAAATCAGCAACATTGACGGTGTCAAGTACATCATGGCCGACGATTCCTGGCTCCTTATTCGTCCCTCCGGCACCGAGCCGGTGTTGCGTGTTTACGCAGAAGGACGCAGCACGGAGATGGTTAAAGCCTTGCTTGACTATGGCGAAACCGTCGCTGTCAGCGTGACTTAAACCAAAACGTGGGCCCGGATAATCGGACCCACGCGAGGACAACCAATGGGAGCAGACCTGTTTGTCTGTTCCTAGTAATTTATTTTACCGGGGATTTTCTCATACGGCGTGCCAGGAAGATGACGACTACCAGGGCCAGTGCCAGGATAATCATGCTGGGAAGGCCGACTTCGTCGAAGAAGCCGGTGGCTGGCATTCCTCGAGCAGCAGCGGCCGTGGAGGTCATTTGGTATGCCAGTTGCGTTTGCATGGCGGCCAGAGTAGCTTGGTTAATGGTGGCTGTTGCAGCCGGGCTATTCAGTGGAATGGCAATGACCGGTGTGGAACTGACCGTCGGCGTTCCTGGAACAGAGGTACTGGTCTGAAAGGGTAAGGGAGATAACGCAAGAGTCGCTGTCACCAGACCCGCCTGGGCCGTTAATGTCGCCTTTTGAATGTTCTGAGCATTCTGTGCCTCTAACGTTGCCACGGCAGAATCTTTTTGTGCGGTGATGCGTGGCGCGATAACCAGGATATAAATGGCTGCGCACACCAGGGTCAGGAAGACCAGGCCTGCCATAACTCCGCCTACGACTAAGAACGTACGGTTACTTTTCTCCTCAGGCGGCGGGGCGTCGGGAGTTTCCATATCATTGAGAGCATTACCTTCATCCAACATCGCTGCTTCCTCCTTATTAGAATTATATTACCCTAGGACTTCCAAATTGGCAAGCGGAACTACAATTTGCTCGCCAGAATCCAATCTTACTTCTGCAGCCGCCACGCGTAACCCGCTGTTTATGACCGTCAGACCAGGCAGCAGGCGGGCCAGGGTTCCGACCTCTCCAGCATTTGGAGCACGCGTCAGCCGTACCGGTTGGTCGGGGGCGAACGTCTCTACTTCGCTCGGCAGAGCTGGTTCTTGCGTCACCGGCATGGGAATGAGGATTTCAGGCCGCACGCCGGTCATCCGGTTAAACGGTTCTGCGTTGAGTGTCACTTCGCGCTTGGCGTTGGTGATCAGTAATTTATAGGCGGCGCTGTCCATCGGTTTACGACCAAACCCATCTACAACGACAATTGGATAATTCATCTTCCCGGCCAACGAAATGAGAGCGGGCGAGAGACTGCCCAGGATCATGCCGCGCACCGGTAGATCGCCGGCTGCTTCCAGCGCCGACGGATCGCTGCAATGACCTGCCATCAGTATCGAGCCGCGCAGGCTGATATCTATTTTGTTTAATGAGAGCAATTCGTCCGGGGAAGTAGTTACGGGCAGCATCAGGCCAAGGCCCATCTGGCCGTTGCCCCATACGCCCTGCACCAGAGCCCCGTTGAACGTGATTTCCACGCCGCGTTCGGGAATCAGCCGTGTGACCCTCCCTGGGATCCAGGCACGCAGTTCGAACGTTCCCTCCCCGGCTTCCATAAAAATGCGCCCACTGCCGACCAAAATTACCCGTCCATTGCTCGGTGCACGCATGATCTGCGGTACAAGTCCCATTCCCCGGGCAATGCATTGACCTTCAGTGACAATATCCCCGGCTTTGACCTGGATCAGCCGTTGAGTCGCTTCTGGCTGGACCCCAAGTGTGCGGGCCACATCAATCAGAAGATGTTCCTGCCCGTAGTGCGCCTCAGCCACCACATCCAACGGTGTCACCTTTTGGTCTACACGAACGACTACACGACCCGGCACTGGCAACAGGCGTTCGCGCCGGAGGGTGGTCAACGCGAGGATATGTACAATGGGTGCCAGCATGGAGAGTCTAGCCTCCTAAAGTCCACAGCCATTTTTTGATGATCTCGCGCCGCTGAACGCCATCTGCCGGGAATCGCAGCGGGCGTCCGCGCGCGTCGATAACCAACCCCAACGCCGTCCCGGTGATGGGGATGCCGTTTTTACGGGTAAGATCGGGGCCAAAGCCTAGATCGGCATGGTGTAAAGGTTGCAGATATAGGCGTCCGGATTGACCAATGGGCAAGGGCATTACTTCAAGCGCTCCTTGTTTCACTTCAACCTGGCTCTCGTTGCCATTCTGGGAAATGAGGCGTGCACGCAGGACAGGTGTCCCGAGACGGGCATTCACATATGGTGCGACCACGGTCGCCAATCCGAGGAATGCGCCTGATTCCAGAACCTGGATGGGTAGGATGGAGTTGTGGCTGGCGGCTGCGCCTAGTGCAGGCAGCAAGTAGTTATGGTCCAGAATCACGGTGGTGATCCCCACCGGTTGGATGGCATCCAGCAGGATCAGCAAACTTTGGCCGAGGGCGGGGGCGCGTGTGACCACGCTTCCTGAAGCCAGGATTGGCTCGAAGTAGGGTGTCAGGCCAAGTGCTGCCCGGCGGACCTTGCGGGGAAAATCTTTGCCAGCACTGTTCAGAGCAACGCACAGACTCTGCCGTGCCACAGCCTGCTCAATGGCCAAATCTTCGAGGGTAGCGGGCAAACTCGCCGGGTAGATGGATTTCTGATACAGGTAATCTCGCACTGCCTCGGCGGGAATGTCGAGCGGAATCCATTTTAGAATATCCTCCAGATTGGTATAACGCAGCAGGTTGGCAAGGCCTTCGCCAAGCCCCAGTTGGGGATACACACCCAGGGTTAGTTCGCCACCGAAGGCTGCCGCGACGGTGGCCGCAGATGCGCCCAAGTCTACACCCAGGATACCTTTGCTTGAATCATACACCTGGCTAAGGAAGCGAATAATCCGCCCCTCGGCGGAAGCGGTTGGCATCAGTGTGTTTCCAGCCCAGTTGTTGAGTTCATCTACTCCATTCATCTGAACGCGGCGCACATGGGTGTAGAGTTCGGTCAGGGCTTGCTGGGCAGGCTGGAGGTCCTCGGTATCAATACCGGGACGCAGGTTAGGGCTGATTCTTAAACAGGATGTCAGTGGTTGTAAACTTTTTTTGACTTCGGCAGCCAGTCCTTGATTCCCGGCGAAGAGCAGGGCGGGACGCTTCTCGACTGGCAGCAGGTAACAGGCCAGGCCGACGGTTTCCATCAAACGGTGGACGGAGCGTGTGGCTCCGCCATCCGTTCCACCGGCGATCAGGACCAGGTCCGGCTGGAGGCGCACCAGGCTGTCAATCTGCTCATCCGGCTTGCGCGCATCGTTCAGCCCGATTGTCTCTACCACGTGAGCATAGATGCTGCGCGCCAGCCGCTGAGTGCTTTCCAGCGAGACATCGTTCAATAGGCCAACGACTGCAGTATTGATGGCTGGACCGGCAGAAAACGTGGCGGCAAAGGTGTCCACCCCAAGTCCTTCCGAGGCGGGCATGATCAGATGATGGCCTTCATTGAGGAACTTGCGCTGTGTGACAACTTGCAGGTTTTCAATGGCCTGGTGCACGCTCTCGCTGACATCTCGAGTTGGCGCGGCAGCTGTCGTGGGAGCGTGGCCGGATGCAATGAAACGATAGTGGCCTTCCACCACGTCGAAGAAGGCGGCACGGGTGGTAACTGCGCCAACATCTACAGCCAGGAGGGAATCGGCTTCAACTTGCGATTTCGGCATAAGGGTTATGTCTGACCAAAAGGGTATTGCGTAATTATCTGAACAAGAATCTCATAATAAGCGTCGAATTTTACATTAATCTGTTGAGATTAATCCGCGTGGCAGTAACGCGCCCAAAAGGTTTACAAAGATGACAAAAAGGTAATTATGAAATTCAGACGCTCGATGAGAGCGGTCATGGCGGCCACAAAGACACCGGCGAACAGGACACCAAACGTAATGGCGATGAAGATCTGTCCCACCCAACTCAGCGCACTGACCATTTTGCCGCGTTGCGGGCCGCTTGTGGTGGCTTTCGCTCCGAAATGGAAATAAACCAGCGTCGTCAGAGTGCCGACAAGCATTACGACTCCTTCACCCAGGCGTTCCAGCCAGTATTGTCCTGCATCCGACATGTCGAGCGCGTTCATGGACGCACGGGTCTGCGGGAAAAGGGTCCCCATCACTGCCCCTCCGACGGCTACTGCCGCGCCCACTCCCACCAGGAAAGCCATTGAAGGAGCGCCCAGCCGGGAAGTCCGTGGCGAGAGTTTGAGCAGGAGCAGCAATCCCAGCACCAACGGGACAATTGTTAACAGACGGTCGGCCATGCTGCCGGAAAGCAGTGTCCTGATAAGCCTCGGATACAGCACTTGATGCCAGGCCACCGCAGCGGCATATCCGGCGGAAACGCCGATAAAAATATAGACTGCCACCCGGAATGCCGGGTTATCTCCAATGAGATAACTTAACACCATCAGAGTAAGCAAGAAACTTATCCCACCGGCAATCAGGTCAACAATGTTTGCTGAGAAGATCGCGGACATGGTCAGGCCTCTTTTCCAGGCTTGTCGCGGCGGGCCTGCCAGCCTTTAATGCCGCTCCACAGTGCACCGACTACGATCAATATTTCTGCAACCAGTGTCCCGGCGCTGAATGAATTCCAGTAGCGTTGTGCCAAACCAGTCTGTGCATCCGGGCGGACGAAAGTCTGTCCATAAGCTTCGCCTCCCGCCAGTCCGGTAACCAGACCTTTGATCTGCCCCGAATCGTAGTAAGGACGCATCATTGGTTCCGCCTGGGCGGAGATGACCATCAGTATGGGTGTATTGCCATTCGGAGAACCGGCTTGCTCAATCCAGACGCGCCCGCTATCGGCATTGTCAGTTAATACAATAATGACAGCAAAATCACTCAATTGTTGGATTCCTTGCAGGGGTGGCAATTGCCAGGCTTGTTGACCGTCCAGCGTGAATGGCGCTGCTTTTGCAGGGGAAATGGCAAAATACAGCACGCCCGATGAACCTCCCGCCAGGTACCCCAAGTTCACATATTGCTGTCCGGCCTGGTAATTGTGCCCGGCGACCAAAGGTGAAGCGCTTGTATCGTGCAATAATCGTTCAGCCAGAACCGGCCCGGTTGGGTTTGTGGAGATTAGGGCCAGACGCGGACCCTGGAGTAGCAAATGATCCATTAGTGGAGCGGCAGCGGCTTCCAACTCTCCAGAGAGAGCCGGGTCATAATCGAAAACCACCATCACCGGCGCGTTGGATGGCAGTCTGCCAATCAAGGTGAAGGCGTTTACCATTTCAGGTGGTTTCAGTTTGCTGGCCTGTGTGACCGGAATCCTGGTTATGAGAGGCAATCCGACCGCCAGGATCAGGAGAACAGCGATCAACCATCGCCACAACCTGTTCGTGCCGAGCCGCGTTCTCGTGGCCACCTGCGGCTGTGTCTCGCTGGAAATCAGCCGTTCAATAGCGGCAGCATATCGCTGCTGACCGTCGGTTACCTGGAGTATGGTGGAATAGGTCGGAGGCTTGCGCAGCTGTCCTAAACCGGGGCTTATCGGAAGAACTCCGTGCAGACCCGCCAGCGGGCCGCTTTGCTCGGTGACCTGGGCATAATCTTGGGGAGTGGTTTTGTCTTCGGTCACCACCGATTCCACCGGGCGCATCGCTTTCACCCAGGAAGGCAGTTCGGATACTTCAAGATTTTCCGGTGTAGATGGATTCGCATCCCCTTCAGGAGTTTTTTCTGCGGCCTGTTCTGGTTTGAAATTGGAAAGCCAATTGGGGATTTCCATTGAAAAGGCCGCGCCGTCTTTTTCATCGGGAGCAGTGCCATCATCGTCGGAGATCAGTGCCGGAGTCTTGTCTGAGGGGGTCGAGGCACTCTTGATTCCTGCAAGCCAATCGGGTAGCAGACCTTCTTCTTTCTCTGTTTCTGGTGACTGGAGAGCCTTCTCGTGGGTCTCTTTATTTGATTCCTTACCCTCTGCCGCGTTGACATCTGCCTGGAACTCGGGCAACCATCCCGGTGTTTCATCGCGGGTTGCGCTGGATGGTGGAAGTTCTTTACTGAATACTTCCGCTGACGGCGCAGGCTTTGGACCGGACTTTGTTTCCGAATCTGACAGCCACTCCGGGAGACTTTCTTCCGTGGCTGCCTCGGGTATCCCGGGTTTTGACCTGAAAGTGGAAAGCCAGTCCGGTAAATCGGGCTTCGCGGCTGTTTCCTCATCCCTTTGCTGGGGATGTTCCGAATCGGTGGGTTTCTCTTGTTGTTGATTCAGCCAGTCGGGCAGGTTTTCTCCCAGGGTATAGTCAGGCTTTTTTTCCTCCGAAATGCCGGGTAGACGAGATAGCCAATCAGGGTTCCCGTCAATTTGCGGCTCTGCAAGTTGTTCAGGCGTATCGGGTACAGGTACTTCTGGTTTCAAAGAATCCAGTCGGTCGAGAGATTCTCCTCGGCCCAGCAGCCCATCTTGAGGTGCGGCTTCCGGTGATGCGGATTGCGGCTCGTTGCCATGACTCACCAACGATTCTGTATCGTCGGGGTCGGAGGATCGCCTGTCAGCTGCGTTCGAGGCGGTTTCCAGCGTTGGCACAGATGCCTGAGCGGGCTTGCCAGCCTCACCACCGCGCAGGTTGGCCAACCAGTCCGGGACTTCTTCTTCGTCTTCAGAGGCAGCTTTACTGAGGCCGGAGAGCCAGTCCGGCCGGTCGCCGGAAGAGTCTGAGCTGGTGGTCGGCGCTGGTCCGAGCGGCAGTCCCTGGTCAGGGAATCCATCCACCGTGGGTTTGCTTTCAGCAGGATCCTGGCCTTCACGCAGAGAACGCAGCCAGGAGGGAAGCGTCGATTCCAGTTCCGCAGTTTCTTTCATCGTGGGAGCTTCGCCAGTACGGATAAATTCTCCCGTGGTGGTTTTTACTTCTTCAAATTCAGAGATGCCATTCTTGACCGGATTTTCACCCACCTTTATAGGCTGAGAATCGACCGGTGTGGAGGCTATTAGTGGCTTCAACCTGGCATCACAGAACTGGCAATTCTCCAGTTCTGCAGGGTTGGATTTTCTACACATCGGGCAGTTTACACCAGCCATTATCTATTCCCCCCGTAGGGACGGTCGGCGCCGAAGAGGATGCGCAAACCAGTGGTCAACGTGCCAAGTGCGACTCCGAGCAGGATGCCGCGTGCTCCCGCGGCAGCCATCACCTGGGCAATGAAAGGACGCACCCAATCGCTAAAGCCGGGTAAGTCACCCACGAAGGGGAGGGGAGCGGTGCCTAGCAGGATGAGCAGTGCGGTGACAAGAAAGATGATGGAAAGAAGGTTGAGTCGGCGGCGTAGAAGGCGGATGCTGGCATAGGTGAGTGTGATGGTCAGAAGAGCCATCAGGCTGGATTCCACCGGCAGTTGGAAAGTGGTGAAGACGATTTCCACCTGACCGGGCTTTATCAGACCGAACAGGAATGTAGCAGCCAGGCTAATGACCAGGAGCAGGCTATAGACCGATCCTTTTTGTTTTCCCTGGATTTTCTTGAAGTGGACCTGCAGCATTGAAAAGATGCCGATGAAAATGGCAAAACCAGCCAGGATAATTGCCCAGTTAAGCAGTGTCAGGCGGATTTGTGTCAGCAGGGAGGTCTGGCCGTTTGCCTTTTGAGTGAAGAAGTAGCCTGCCAGGACAAGCGCACCGCTGGCAATGGCGATGGCTGAGCTGGCGATGGCGATGGCTGTGTAGAACAGGCTCTTACGGTTCACAACACCCCTGCCAGTGCGAGCAGCGCCCCCACCAGGATGACGGTGATAATCAGCCAGCGCAGGATATCTTGTACGATCAGGCTGGCAGCGTGCAAAGGGCCGGATTCTACGTAAGCACCTGCCGCGTATATTTCTTCGCCTATGAGGGGTTCTTGAGCACAGGCATAGATAACTGCCTGGGCGGTCAGATTGTCACTGCCAGCCAGAACGAAAGCATTTTCGCGTTCAACGGCGTCGGTCAGTAAAGCCACTTCAACGCCGAAATTGCCCATCAGTAAATTGGCCGAAACGTTTTCGTCGCGGATGGCCGGGATTGCTCCGGCAGCGTACGAGAAGGGGGTCAGACCAGTCAATCGTCCCGTCGTAGGGTCGAATGCGGCCCTGTCTGAAAATTTTGCCGCGGCTTGCAGCGCATCCTGTGAGAGGATGGCCAGCGTTCCGTCACCAGAAGTGGCAATCGGTGGCTGGTCGCCGGCGGAGGTCAGGTCGGCCAGGCGGCGTAATAGAGCAAGCCCCGCCAGGGCCGAGGCAGATTGAGGGGTGGTTATTGCTCCGTGCCCGAGCGAGATGTGGAGGCGACTGCCATCTTCGACGACCAGGCCCACTGCCTGGCGAAGGCGGGTTAGGGCAGGAATGTCACGGAATACAGAGGGCGCCTTGCGTTGCAGGAGCAAAAAAACCACCATCATTGCTGCGCTGAAGAATACTACCCCAAAGCCGGCCAGTCCAAGCCAGATGATCATGAAGAGATTTCCTCACGCAAATAGGCTGTAAAAGCCAGCACCTCGCTGTGATCTTCCAGCAGACCAGCTAGCTCGTCAATCTGTGCTTTCGAAAATGCCGGGCGCAATAGTGGACCCCCAATGTAGAGCGCCTGTGCGCCGAGCACTGTCAGCGGGTCGGCGGCTTCCAGCGCCCAGGTAGCCAGCCTTTCCAGTCCGTGGCGGCGGAGGAATTCAGCCCAAGTGGACCAGGAAGCGCGCCCTTGGGGGAGCGAATCAGTCTGCATCTTGATATGAGTATAGCACAAGTTGTGAAACAACAGAGCAAAGGAGCAATGGCTCATTTTATTACCTCACGCGCGGCTGGTCAAGGATAGTATAATCAAACCACTTACCCATAGTCCTTGTGTTCTTTTTTTTCACGGAGAAACCCATGCTTTACGGGAAACGCATCCGCTTACGCGGCAACGAGCGCAGCGACCTATCCAAATTTGTCGAATGGCTTAACGACCCGGATGTCAGGCGCTACCTCTCCATGTCAATGCCCATATCGCAGGCTAGCGAAGAGCAGTGGTTCGAGAACATGCTCAAGCGCCCATCCGATGAACAATCCCTCGGTATTGAAATTAAAGACGGGGATGGCTGGAGATTGATTGGAAATTGCGGTATCTTTGACATTAACTGGCGTGCCAGTAGCGCTGAAGTTGGTCTCTTCATCGGAGAGAAGTCCTGCTGGAACGTGGGCTATGGGACGGAGGTGATGCGCCTTCTGTTGAGTCACGCTTTCGGAACCCTGAACCTGAACCGTGTTTTCCTGCGCGTCGACGCAGAACACCTGGGCGGCATCCGCGCTTACGAAAAGGCCGGGTTCGTCCACGAGGCCCGCCTGCGCGAGTCGAGATTCCGTCAGGGTAAGTATTGTGACGACCTGATTATGCGCGTTCTGCGCTCGGATTGGACTCCTGGAGAATAGGCAGCAAGATGGCTCAATTAAGCGAACTGCGTGTCTATGGTGGTATCAAACTCTATGCAGGCACAGCCAGCCTGGAACTGGCCCAGAAGGTGGCTGATTACCTGGAAGAGAAATTGTGTGGACGGGATATCGTTGAGTTTCCCAACGAAAACTTGTTCGTCAAACTGCACAGCAGCGTTCGCGGCCAGGATGTGTACGTCATCCAGCACACAGCTGCACCCGTCCATCGTAACCTCATGGAACTTTTGATCCTGCTCCAAACCTTACGCCTGGACTCGGCGGCGCGCATTACAGCGGTCGCACCCTACTTGTGCTATGGCCGCTCGGACAAAAAAGACCAGCCGCGCGTGCCAATTACCGCACGCTTGGTGGCTGACATGATCCAAATCGCCGGTGCGGACCGTTACATGACACTCGACCCTCATGCCTACCAGATCCAGGGTTTCTTCTCCGTACCCGGTGATGTTCTGAACGCCTCGCACATTTTGTGCGATTATGTTCTAGAGAATCTGCGCCCACATCTCAATAATCCGGTCGTAGTGACCGTGGACCTTGGTTATGCCAAGAAAGGCCGGGATTTCGCGGCGCGTATAGACACACCGATTGCGTTTGTCGAAAAACGCCGGGTTGCCAGCGATGCCAGGCCCGAGGCGCTGACGATTATTGGTGACGTGAAAGACCGCGATGTCGTTTTGGTGGATGACGAGATTGATACCGGCCGATCCATTGTTCAGGCAGTCAATCTCATCAAAGAGAACGGCGCTCAACGCATCTATGTGACCTTTGTGCACCCGATCTTCTCGGCTGATGCCGCTCCAAGGCTGGCAGCCCTGCCTGTCACCGAATACATCACCACCGACAGCGTCCCTATCCCGTGTGAAAAAAAGGAGGCGTTCGGTAATCGTCTGACCATCCTGACCGTTGCTTCGCTGCTTGGCGAAGTCATCCGCCGCGCCCATGAGGGCCGCAGCGTAGGGCAAATGTTTAATGAATAACATTAAGAGCGGGTCGGTGTCCGCCCGCAAATTCTGAACTGGAGGCCAATATGAAAGGCAACGAGAATGTTATCGAAAAGCTCAATTCTCTTTTAGCCGATGAGCTGACTGCGATCAGCCAGTACATGGTACAGGCTGAGATGTGTGCCAGCTGGGGGTACAAACATCTGGCGGAAATCATCGAAAATCGCGCCATGGACTAGATGAAACACGCCGAAAAACACATTGGTCGCATCATCTTCTTGGAGGCGAGACCGGTTGTCAGTGAATTGAACAAAATCCACATCGGTGATGCCGTCGACTCTTTTCACAAGAACGACTGGGAGGCCGAAAGCAGTGCCATCCTAGCCTACAATGACGCCATCAAGCTGGCAGTTGAAGGGAGCGATAACGGCACACGCGAGATGCTCGAATCCATTTTAAAAGATAAAGAAGAGCACATTGACTGGATAGAAGCGCAACTCGAACAGATCGAACAGATGGGTATCCAAGTGTACCTCTCAGAGCAGATTTCGTAAGGGCACAACGATGCTTTCGTCTTCGATCGGACCCTAAACACGCAGACCATGCCCGAACTCCCTGAAGTTGAAACCATAGCCCGGACTCTTCGCCCGGTGCTGCTCGGCAAAACCATCCTCTCCGCCGACCTGCGCTGGCCGCGTACGCTGGTTGCACCTTCTCCGGCGGCCTTCAAAAAGCGCATCAAAGGCCAGCGGATTGAATCAATCTCCCGGCGGGCGAAATTCCTCGACCTTCAACTATCAAAATCGCATCTCCTCATCCACCTGCGCATGAGCGGGGACTTGCTGGTTGTCCTGGGCGGATACCTGCCTGCCAAACATGACCGGCTGATTGCGCAACTTTCGGAAGATACCAGACTGATCTTCAGTGACCCGCGCAAGTTCGGGCGTATCTGGCTGGTGGACGATCCAGCCGAAATATTTCGGGGTCTCGGACCGGAACCGCTTTCGGAGGCGTTTACTCCTAGTTGGTTATTTTCCGCCTTGCATCGCCGCCGGCGGCAACTCAAACCGCTCCTACTCGACCAGACCTTCGTGGCCGGATTAGGTAACATCTATACAGATGAAGCTCTCCACTTGGCAAAACTCCATCCGCTATCGCTCTCGGATTCTCTCACCAACACACAGGTTCAAGGTCTTTGGCAGGCGATACGGGAGGTGCTGGAGGAAGGTGTCTGCCGCAACGGCGCCAGCATAGACTGGGTCTACCGTGGCGGGGATTTTCAGAACCATTTCCGGGTCTATGGACGGACGGGTGAGCCTTGCCCCGTGTGTGAGACGACGATCAAGCGCATCACCGTCGGCCAGCGCGGGACGCATTATTGTCCCCGATGTCAGGAATACGCGAAACCCAAAAGAACGATAAAATAGATAATGATGGATACTTCGACGATTTTTCTTCTCATATTCTCTATCTTTTTAGGCGTGGCTGCCGGTTCATTAATTCAGCGCGCCCTGGATCGGCGCCCGGGTCCACCTCCTTCGCAGGCTTCGACTTCTGTGGCACCGGCTGAGAATAAACTCGCTTCCGAGGGAGATATCGAAATTTTTCGCGCCTGGCGGACACTTTCTGGAAGAATATGGTTGGAAATGGACGGAGCGCGCCTGAACGGAAAAGAATCTCTCCAGCCGGATCATCGTCGTCGGCTGGTGAGCATGCTGATCGATATTCGCCCTTGGCTGGAAAACACTTCGCCCGCTGCCGCTGTCTCCGATTTCCAGACCCGCCCGGCTGTTGCAGTTGTTCCTTTGGTCACGAAAGGCGATCTCGACGATAAAGAGATCAAGCCTGGTCCGGTGCTCAAGAGTATTGTGGAACAGATAGATGACGTGCTGCAAGCCAAACTTCATGACAGTTCATATAAAAACCGTGGTATCCATCTGAAGGAGGGACCCGGTGGTGTGGTGTTTGTCATAGATGGGCTGAATAATTATGAGGGGATTGAGGCCGAGCCCGATACAGAAATCCAGGCGCTCATCCGGCAGGCCGTGGCCATGTGGGAACAGAGTTCACACTGATAGTTACCAATCCCATAACATACCCCGTGCCCCATCCAGGAACCGGGACTATCGCAACCTTTTCAGCAGATAAAGTTCCCCGCTTTCAAACCCTCGTTCCAGATAGTATTGACGTGTACCCACCGCCGCGATGACCGCCATCTGGCGGTAACCTTTTACTCGAGCGAGGTTATCCGCTTCCTCCAGCAACCGCGTACCGAGGCCCGTGTGCTGGGCTGCGCCGCTTTGCTCCGTTCCCACTGCCAGCGATTGCCCATAGACGTGTACTTCACGGATCATGGCCGACCCGTCCAGGTCGGCAAGATTGGTGACAGGCGAAGTAGTCCCGGTTCCAGCACGGGGAAAATCCGCTCCCGGAAGAGAAAGCCGCAGGAAACCGGCGATTTGATCCTCCGGCGTGACGAAGGACAGGAAGTGTTCCTCGGCGCCGTCAGGATGGTAGACAAGGTCATCGAGACGAAGGGTGGCAGTATCCACTTTCTTAGCACGCACCTCGCGGCAGCGGATGCAGTCGCAATGTGCCCCGCGGCGGGCCATTTCAACCTGGATATCCTGCCGCAGACTGGTGCGTTTATTGCCCTCGACCACGTGTGTGGACGGGATATCGCGGATGATTCGGTTGACGCGGCAGTAGCGCGGGATGGATGGTTTCAGGTCGGCAATGAGATGGATGAGTTCGCTGGTTGTGTAGGGCCGGTATTCGCCGCGTTTCCAGATTTCGTAGAGCGGGGCGTTTTCGAGCAATTGGGTCGGGTAGATCTTGATCTCGTCGGGGCAGAGACCCTGCCACAGGCGGGGGAAGTCGGACCGGTCTGAGGCGGGGGTGGCGCCCAGCAGGTTGGGCATCCAGTGCAGGACAATCTTAAACCCGGCCGCGCGCAACAGGGCCATGGCCCGGTGCGCCTGGGCCACGGTATGCCCGCGCTGGTTGCGTTCCAAAATTACATCATCCAGACTCTGCACTCCCATCTGGACCTTGGTCACGCCGAGGGTGCGAAACCAGGCCAGTTCATCGGGGGTGATCTCGTCGGGGCGGGTCTCCACAACCAAGCCCACATTGCGGTGCTGGGCGGATTCGTTGAGGCTGTGGGCTTCAGCCAATGTGGGGGCAGGGCTTGTCTCTGCCGGGTTCCTCCGGGTACGATGAGGTTCGCCTCCATCAGCCCCTGGGCGACCACGAGGGTCATCCCTACCATCAACATTCATCGCATCGAAACATTGCTGTACAAACCATGCCTGGTAATCCCGCCGGTAGGACGAGAACGTGCCGCCCAGGATGAGTAGTTCGATCTTGTCGGTAGGATGGCCGACGGCAGTCAGGGCTTGCAGGCGCGATCGCACCTGGGTGTAGGGGTCAAAGTTATGCTCCAGAGCGCGCATAGCGCCCGGTTCGTCGGGCAAGTAGGATTTCGGCATGCGTACATCCTGCGGGCAAAAAATGCACTTGCCGGGACAGGGCCAAGGTTTTGTCAGCACGGTGACGGTGGTCACGCCGGATAGCGTCCGCACCGGCTTCAGGCGGATGGAGGCCAGCAGCACCTCGTCCGGTTCCCACTGACCGGATTCGACCAACTGCTGGTAGACCGCCACCAGCGCGGACTTGTGGAGCGGCGCATTGTTCCAGGAATGCTCGCGCAGGGCGGTCGCCAGCGGCTTCCCGAGACGCACATCTTCGAGGGCGCGGCGCGCATGCGCGATTTTTTCAGGGGGAAGGGAGCGCATTTCGCTCCAGTTCAGTTTCTTAACCATGGGTAAACACAGATATAATCAGATTATGAACGCCGATATAGCATCGCGGCTGCTATCCATGAATAAACAATTCTACCAGACCTTCGGGCGGGAATTTTCGTCCACGCGCCAGCGACTCCAACCGGGTGTTCTGAGGATATTGGACACGCTGACCGGTGACGAGTCGCTGCTCGACCTGGGCTGCGGCAACGGCGAACTGGCGCGCGAACGGATGCGGCGCGGGCAGCGTGGCCCTTATACGGGTTTGGACTTCAGCCCGCCATTGCTCGAAGTGGCCAGGCACGGGTGGGAGGATGCCCCGACCACCTTTATCCGGGCTGACCTGACTGCCGCGGATTGGGATAAGCGTATGGTCAGGCCTGTCCACCAGAATTTCGACCTCGTGACAGCCTTCGCGGTACTTCATCACATCCCTGGTGTGAACCTGCGCCTCGGCATTCTGCAAAAAGTTCATGATTTGTTGTGCCCTGGAGGCCAATTCATCCATTCGGAATGGCAATTCCTGAACAGCGACAAACTCAAAAGCCGCGTCCATCCCTGGCAGGAGATTGGCATATCTAACGAAGAAGTGGACTCGAGCGATTACCTGATCGACTGGCGCAGCGGTGGGCGGGGGCTGCGATACGTGCATCACTTTGATGAGGCGGAGTTGGAGGCCCTGGCCACGGCCAGCCAGTTCCGGGTCTGCACGGAGTTCCTTTCAGATGGGGAAAATGGACAACTGGGTCTATATCAAGTCTGGGAAAAAATATCGTAGGGTCAGGGACCTACCCCCCCTGCAGGGCGTGTTCCCTGGAATGGGCGGGGAGGAATCCCGCTCCTACGGAGGCAGAATGAAAACCAAAGAAGAAATCGTCAAGAACTGGCTGCCGCGTTATACCGGTATGCCATTGGAAGAGTTTGGCAAGTACATCCTGCTGGTCAACTTCAGCAATTATGTCCACATGTTCGCCGGGATGAATGGCACGCGAGTTTGCTGCGAAGACAAGCCAATGCCAAATGCAACTGCAGATGGGATCACGATCATCAATTTCGGGATGGGCTCAGCCAATGCGGCCACGGTCATGGATCTGCTTTCAGCGATCAAACCGAAGGCCGCGCTCTTTCTGGGCAAGTGCGGTGGGTTGAAAAGGCGCAATCATCTGGGCGATTTGATCTTGCCGATCGCTGCCATCCGCGGTGAAGGCACGTCGAATGATTACTTCCCGCCGGAAGTGCCTGCGCTCCCGGCCTTCAACCTGCAAAAAGCCGTCTCGACCACTATCCGCAACTATCACCATGACTACTGGACGGGCACGGTCTATTCGACCAACCGGCGCGTTTGGGAACACGATGAAGAGTTTAAAAAATATCTTGTGCGCATTCGTGCCATGGCAGTCGACATGGAAACCGCTACGATTTTCACAACCGGTTTCTACAACAAGATCCCGTCCGGGGCGCTGCTGTTGGTCTCCGACCAGCCAATGACACCGGATGGCATCAAGACCGCTGAGTCTGACAAGCACGTAACGGAGGATTTCGCGGGGCTGCACCTGCGCATCGGGATCGACTCGCTCAAGGAAATCATCAACGATGGGTTGACCGTCAAACATCTGAAATTCTAGGGGGCAGGGCAACCCGGTGGATCACCCCCAGACCTGGGAAAGGATGTCTGCCCCCTTCACCCTGCCTACTACGGAGACCTTCCTGGAAGAACACCGGGATGATGTCGGCGGGGATGATATCCCAATGACACGGAGAATAATATGCTCATCGCCATCACACGCGCGGTCAGCCGTTCCATCGTCAACTGCGAACTCACCCATCTGGAACGCTTACCGATTGACCTCGAACGCGCCCGTCTCCAGCATCTAGCCTACGAGGAGACTCTGCGCGATCTGGGCGTGAAGGTCCACTGCCTTCCCGAAGAGCCGCACCTGCCAGATTCGGTCTTCGTCGAAGACACGGCCATCGTGCTCGACGAGTGTGCGCTGCTCACCCGGCCGGGAGCTGATTCACGCCAACCTGAGGTCGAGTCGATTGCCCGGGCACTGGCACCCTACCGAAAGCTCTTTAATATCCTGGCACCCGGCAGGCTGGACGGCGGGGATGTGCTGACTGTGGGCAAGAGAATTTTCGTGGGGTTGTCGAGCCGCAGCAACCAGGTGGCGATAGACCAGATACAAGTGTTCTTAAAGCCGTTTGGATACACTGTCAAAAGCGCCCGCGTGACCGGCTGCCTGCACCTGAAATCAGCAGTCACGCAGGTGGCGGAAGGCACGCTGCTGGTCAACCCGGTCTGGGTGGATAAGACCAATTTCCCCGGAATGAGGTTTATCGAAATAGACCCGTCCGAGCAGTATGGCGCCAACGCGTTGATGGTTGGCGGAAGGGTGCTGACCCAACCCGCCTATTCGAAGACGCGGGCTCGCCTGGAAGCGGCTGGCATTGATCCGCTGCTGGTGGACCAGTCTGAATTGGGCAAGGCTGAAGGGGCATTGACGTGTTGCGCGCTTATTTTTGAGGGTTAGAAGTGAAACGCGGGCGATATTATCCAATTGCCCTGCCTCTGTTTACACAAACCCCGAGATAAAAAACTACAACCTGCCTGCCATCCGCAGGACGTAGAGCGCATCCACGGTCACAAACATGTTCATCTTTTTCATGCTCGTCCCGCCCCAACGAACCGGCGAGTAGCCGGATAATTGTGGACGGGCCGGATGCGAGAACGACTCTTCCGCCGGGAAACCGCCATCCGGCAGGCGTTTGGATTCGAGCAGGTCGAGGGCATGTCTGCATCTATTGTCGGAAATGAACCCGGCTTCGGTCATCACCTTCAGCCCGAACAAAATGTCGTAATGCCAGTAGGCGGGATAATGCAGCAGGATGAAATGTTTATCCATCACGGAGCCATCGCGATGCCGTTTGAACAGATGGCGCTTGAGAAAGATCTCAGCGGCGCGTTCATCGGCGGCCCTGGCCTTTGAATCTCCCGAAACCTGGGCGTACAATGCCAGCGCCCGCATGGGAATGAGCGTTTCCATAAAGGAAGATGATTCCGCGGCGGGGCGCTGGTCGCAGTTCCAGCCACCATCCGGCCACTGCCATTGGAGCAGGCGGGCAACCAATTCGGCGGTGCGGTCATCTGCAAGCCCCAGCCGCAGCGACGACCAGACGGCGTTGCCTTCCTGGGAGGCGCAGCGCCGCATCCGCCCGGCGACCTGGCGAATATATCTTTCGTGAAACGTGCCCAGCCAAGCGTTGTAGGTCTCTTCCATGAGCGGGCGGAGGGACTCGTCTCCAGGTGGACAGCCCAGATCGGCCAGCAGGGAGAGGGTCCAGTGCGAACCGCTCCACTTTCTGTAAGCATCACCGGTCGTGTCGCGCCCGGCAAGCAATTGGGCTACAAGCGGAGATTGACGTGTGATCCCGGCGGCCTTTCGGGCTGCGATGGAATCGAGCGCCTGGCCGAGAACATTGACAGTCACCTTCCAGGTCAGAGCGGGTTCGGAGTTAAATTGTTCAATCAGTTGGTGCATAACGCTTCACTCCAGTTATATCCACCGCGGCCAACAACTGGCTAACCGGTTTGCCCAAAAGCGGATGAACGAGGTCAGGTTCCAGGTCTGCCAGCGGGACGAGGACGAAAGCGCGTTCGTGCAGGCGCTGGTGAGGGATGGTCAGTTCGGGGGTGTTGAGAATTAAATTGTCATAGATTAGGATGTCCATGTCTATCCGGCGCGGTCCCCAGCGGACGGTCGGGAGGCGGCCGAGTTCGGTTTCCAGAAGTTTCAGCCATTTCAGAAGATCCACAGGGGCCAGGGCGGTCTGGCCCTTGAGCACCATATTCAAGAAAGCGGGCTGGTCAGTAAGACCCCATGGCGGCGTTTCGTAGACCGACGACTGCACGAGCACCTGGACGGCGGGCGGGAGGGCAGTAATGGTGGCCTGAAGGTTGGCGAACCGGTCGCCGAGGTTGGTGCCGAGGGCGAGGTAGAGGATGGGCATGAGGTTGTCAGGCGTGCTATATTGATTTCAGCGCTATTGTACTCCGATATGAAGAGGAGTCACCATGAGGCAAGATAAGAAATGGAGCAATCGAGTTGTCGTTGCCGCCGTATTACTCACCGGATTTGGGGCAGCCCACCTCATCGATGATTTCCTTTTCGGGGCACCAGCTGATTTTGGTCTCTCCAACAAGTTCACCCAAATCCTGACGTTCGTATAGTTCATCACCACTGGCCTGCTGCTAGTCCTTGCCGCAAGGGGCAGTAAGGCCGATTGCATCGGGAATATTTGGCTAGGCTTGTTCCTGCTGGCAGCGGATATGCTCAAGCACGGCAGCGAGGGCCTCTTTGCAGGTCCGTGGCGCAGCGGGTTGTTTTCTCGGAGCCTGGCGTTCGGTGTCATGCTGACATCTGTTGGTTTGGTAGTGCTCTCCAACCAAGCCTGGCAACGTGTAAGCAAGGGTAACAACCAGACTAAAGCAGACAGATAGCTTGCCCCCATACGCCGGCTGCCCCCTGCGCTGCACTGCGGAGACGCCGCCACCAAACGGCGGGTGAGTTCCTGGTTATTTGGCAGTTCATAACATAAAATGATAACCGATTGGAATACAGCTTATCAACACCGTCCCTACATGATAGAACTTCCACACGAAGGTGTCGTGAAGTTTCTTGAATATTTGAAGAAACTGGGAGCACACCAGGTTCTTGACCTGGGCTGCGGAGATGGTCGTCATATGATCTTTCTTGCCAAACAAGGTTTTATTCCGACTGGAATTGACATTGCGATGTGGGGTTTACGCAGGACGAAGGAATGGGCTAAAAAGGAAGGATTCAACCCAAAACTAGCCTGTGCTGATGTTCGCTTGTTGCCGTTGGAAGATGAAAGTTTCGACAGCGTGATTTCCATCCAAGTTATCCACCATCAGCGACTGAGCGCCATTCGGGAAACCATAATCGGTGTAGAACGCGTCTTACGGACAAATGGTTTATTTTATTTTTCTGTCCCCAGGTATCCACCCGGAAATTGGAAAGACAAAAAGTACACTGAAGTAGAAGAGCGCACTTATGTGCCCCTGGATGGATTAGAAAAAGATGTACCACATCATTTTTTTACAAAGGAAGAACTAGAATCCATGCTGAAGGATTTTGAAATTCTGGAAATTGGGGACGATTCAACGAAGCATCTGACTGCGCTGGTTCGCAAGGCAAAATGATCAGTAGTGAAAAAGGCTACCACAACGGCTCTGCACTTGAAGAAATGTACTGCAAGGATTTTCGGTGGAGGTGGGCTCCCCAGGGAGGATGTCCTTGCGGCTCCTGGCTGGGGATACAAATGAATCCGCAAGAAAGGGGTAAGCGGGACGGTATGAGTAGATCACCATTATGAGAGCTTCTACGCGACGAGGTGTAAACAGTAGTAGAATGAATTTATGACTTCAAATCATAAAAATCACCGCGCCATCTTGCATAGCATAGCCCATCGGGTCATGCTTGAGCGCGGGCTGCTGCCTGATTTTTCGGTTGAAGTACTCGCCGAACTTGGACGGTTTCAGGACCCGGCAGAAACAGATGTCGGGGCAGCCGAAGATGCCCTTGCGGTTCGTGATATGCGTGACCTTCTGTGGGCTTCCATTGATAACGATGACTCGCGTGACCTTGATCAGCTTACCGTTGCCGAGGCGATGCCTGGAAACAAAGTGAAAATCCTGGTTGCTGTAGCAGACGTGGAAGCGCTGGTAAAAAATGGCTCGGCCATTGACGGTCACGCCCGCCATAATACCACCTCGATTTACACCGCGGCCGAAATCTTTCCAATGCTCCCTGAAAGGCTTTCCACCGATCTCACCTCACTGAATTACGGCGAGGAACGGCTGTCGATCGTTGTTGAAATGGTGATCGATGCAGATGGAGCTCTTCAGGATTCTGATATCCACCGGGCGCGGGTTTCCAATCATGCCAAACTTGCTTACAAAAGTGTAGCTGCCTGGCTGAATGGGAACGGCAGCGTGCCGGAGGCACTCTCGGCAGTGGATGGACTGGATGAGAACCTGCGCCTCCAGGATAGGACAGCCCAACGGATGAAGAATCTCCGTCAATCCCACGGGGCGCTGAGTCTGGAAACCATTGAGACCAAACCCGTATTCGACGGTGATCAAATCCGTGCGCTGGAAATGGATGAAAAGAACCGTGCCAGGGAGATCATTGAGGATTTCATGGTGGCGGCAAATGGTGTGACGGCCCGCTATCTCTCAGCCAGGAAATCCCCTTCGATCCGCCGGGTGGTGCGCATCCCTAAACGTTGGGACCGGATTGCCGAGATTGCCCGGGAACACAAAATCAGACTCCCGGATATTCCAGATTCAAAAGCGCTGGAGGAGTTTCTCATCAAAGCGAAAGCCACGGACCCGCTGCGCTTTCCTGACCTTTCTCTGGCTGTGATCAAACTTTTGGGTGCCGGCGAATACATTGCCGAGCTTCCTGAAGGGAATGCCCCAGGACACTTTGGACTGGCAGTCAAGGACTATGCTCACTCTACTGCTCCAAATCGCCGTTATCCTGACTTGCTGACCCAACGCTTATTGAAAGCAGCCATCGGCAGCAGACCTGTGCCTTATCGGATGGACGAATTGGAGCTTCTGGCAGCCCATTGCACCCAGGCAGAAGATGCAGCCAACAAAGTAGAGCGCCAGGTTGGAAAATCCGCAGTTGCGCTGCTGCTCGAATCGAGGATCGGAGAGCAGTTCGATGCGATTGTCACGGGCGCTTCCGATAAGGGCACCTGGGTGCGGTTGCTGACAATACCGGTCGAAGGGAAACTGGTCGGCGGATTCGAGGGAATGGATGTAGGCCACAAGATCCGTGTGCAGTTGACAGACCTGGATGTTCAGCGAGGATTCATCGATTTCAGAAGAATCAATTCATCAAAGCATTGAAGTTGGTGCGCTCGCGGCCGTCTTCAAGCTGAGACAAGGAGAATTCTCGTGAAAAAACAAGCCGGTCTGTGGATCGATCATCGCAAGGCGGTGATCGTGATTGTTACCGAGGCAGGGGAAGAAATCAAGGAAATCAGCTCAAACATGGAGAAACACGTCCGCTTTACAGGCGGTACAGCCTCCGAGGACGGGTCGACGGAAGATGTGCGCGACCGGAAATTTGGGAACAACCTCAACAGCTACTACGATAGAGTAATTGCACTCATTCGTGACGGAGACACAATCCAAATATTTGGCCCCGGGGAGGCCAAAGGCGAGTTGGCAAAACGTCTTGAGCACGATGGGGTGAAAGACCGCATCCTTTCCATTGAGACCGTGGACAAGATGACCGATCGCCAGATCGCGGCGAAAGTGCGGGGGCATATACCATAATAGCTTGGCGTTTTCATAATGGTTTTGAACACTTTCCGATGCCCTGCAAACCAATGGCAGGAATGCATTATCTTTAGGAGTCCCATAACTTATTGCCTCTGCAGGGATGCAGTGCGAACCTCATCGGTTGGTCAGAACAATGATTTTCAATGAACGGCGATTCTAGTCGTTTTGGATTGAGCGCCACCTATAGGTATTATTTATCGCAAATTCCGCCCGTATGCTGGTAGATAGGGATCGTCAACCAAGAACACCATTGAAAGGATAATGAAATAGAGCATAACGAAGTAATACTCAAGGCATTTGCCAAACAAGCGGCAGGTTTCGGCGAGAAAGACCTCACTCTGTCAAGCCAGGAATACCTTGCGTGGATGGTCGGGATCCTTCCCCTTCAACCGGATTTCCACGTGCTGGATGTCGCGGCGGGGACGGGCCATCTCGGTCGGGCTATAGCCCCGCGCGTGCGGCAGGTCGTCGCCTTCGACATGACACCGAAAATGTTGGAGGAGGGTCGGAAAGAGACAGCAAGGGTTGGGCTGGAAAATATCTCTTTTGAAGAAGGGGATGCGGCGGTTCTTCCATATAATGATAACTCCTTCGATATGGTCGTGAGCAGATTGGCGATCCATCACTTTGTGGAGCCCGAAGCTCAGATCAAGGAGATGGTTAGGGTTTGCAAACCCGGTCACGTGGTGGGGATCATTGATCTGCTATCCCCATCCGATGAGGAATTATGCGGACCCTACAATCTTCTGGAACGACTACGGGATCCTTCCCACACCCGCGCCCTGACAGGCGAGCAACTCGCCAAGGTCATGGGAAAAGCGGGGTTAGTGGTCAACCAGGCTGACAGCCGGGATATCAAGGTGGACTTTGTCCGCTGGGTCGAAACGACAGGAACAAACCAACAGACACGGGCGATGATCAGAAGCGAGTTGGAGCGGGAAATCGTTGGGAATGGAAAGACCGGAATGCGGGCATTTATAGAAGATGGTCAACTCAAATTCATCCAAGTGTGGTCGGTTATCATAGGCACAAAACCTTCCAATAAAGCGGATCAAGCGACGACAAATAGCCGAGCCTGATGCGCTTTCGAAACGCGATAGGTTTGCGCTATCCCAACGAGGCGCAAGATGGCGAATATGACAACGATAACGATCAGAATGTGAATCCAACTGCAGGTGCTCGGGAACATTGGACTATTGTTCCCACCCAAAAAGCCGAGCAGCTATAGGAAGAATAGAATTACATATGATCGTCTATAACATGAGGTTTCTCCTTTTGAATGATATATTGGAAGCCACCCGATCGCTTGACCGGGTGGCGGTTGACCTAGCGGCCCAACAGGATGAAGATTCTTGCCGCGTACGCAAAGTCCAGGCTCCCGAAAACTTTGTTGTCCTTCGCCATATTGCTCTCAACCTTCTCAAATAGGAAAAACTGCAAAAGGCGGCATTCATGCCAAGCAACTTCAAGCCGCTTGGAACGAAGATTATCTTCTCAAGGTACTGGCCTCAGGAAATTAGCCGCGATTGCCCTGCTTCTCTTCCAACTGCTTCTCCTGGTGGCGCTGGCTTGGTTCCAGTTCCTTTTGCTGACATAGAGGTCTAAAAGGGGTATCCCACATTCTTCGGGGAGAAATTGCCAAATAGATAGCCAACAAAGTATTTCGGAACCCTCCCTGAAGTAACTCCCTGTCCGGCTAGGGGTTTGTTCTATATGAAATACCATCCTATTCTGGCAGGAGCCATCTCCCTATGAAAGATGACAACTTTAAAGTCTACGGTTACCGCTGGGTCATGCTGGTCGTGTTCATGTTCATCGTGGTGGTCAACCAACTGCTCTGGATCACTTTTGCGCCGATCACCAGTGATGCGGTCCAGTTCTATGGCGTCTCGGATCTCAGCATTGGCCTTTTGTCCATGATCTTCATGATCGTATATATCTTCATCTCGATCCCGGCTTCGTGGGTGATCGATACCTATGGCCTGAGAGTGGCGGTGGGGATCGGCGCTGCTTTGACCGGCATCTTTGGTCTGATGCGCGGTCTGACCGCCTCCAGCTATACGCTGGTGCTGGTTGCCCAGGTCGGGATCGCCATCGGGCAGCCGTTCATCCTGAATGCGGTGACCACGGTGGCGGCACGCTGGTTCCCGGTCCGCGAGCGGGCCACTGCCTCGGGGCTTGGGTCGCTGGCAATGTATCTCGGCATCTTCCTGGGTCTGGGGCTGACCCCATTCCTGACGCTCCATTTCCAAATCGGCGGCATGCTGATCGCATACGGGATCGTGTCGGTGGTGGCCGCGCTGGTCTTTTTTGTCTTTGCCAAAGAGCGACCAGCGACGCCACCTTGTCCTGCCGGGATGGAAGTGCGCTCGCTGATCTTCGACGGTTTCAAACAGATGTTCCATCAGCGTAACTTCCTCCTGCTGCTTGTCATTTTCTTTGTCGGGCTGGGGGTTTTCAATGCCGTCACTACATGGATCGAGAATATCATCGCGCCGCGCGGTTTCTCCAGCACCCAGGCCGGGACAGTCGGCGCCCTGATGATTGTCGGCGGCATTGTCGGCGCCCTGGTTATTCCGTCCTTCTCTGACCGTATCCGCAAGCGAGTGCCTTTTATAATCCTGGCGCTGGCAGGGGCGACAGTGGGGCTGGTCGGCATCGCTTACGCGACGAGCTACTGGCTGTTGCTCACGGCCTCCATCACCCTGGGCTTCTTCCTGCTCAGTTCGGGACCGATCGGATTCCAGTACGGGGCTGAGATCACAACCCCAACACCGGAGGGCACCTCAAACGGACTGCTCATCCTGATGGGGCAAATTTCCGGGATCGTTTTTATCTTCGCCATGGACGCTTTCAAATCCCCGCAAACAGGTTCCATGACAACTTCCCTGGTGGTGCTCATCGCAATGATGGCACTGAGCATCATTCTGGGTGCACTTCTCCAGGAACCAAAAATGTTCCTGACGGAAAGTGACAAAACGCAAAAGAAAGCTTAGTGACCGACCAATAATTATCGCGGTGGCTCCCATGCAGCCGATAGACAAGCATGTTCCCCCTCGGGGATGCTTCGCGAGGAGCCCATTCCACAATTTTCAGATAAGTTTTTTTACATCTGAGGCTGTGTTCATAAAGCCCATTCGCATGAAAAGGCTCTTTGGTAAATCCTGAAGAGCCTTGAAAACTTTTCTTTTTTCACGGAGATCCCCAAAGAACCGTCGCTTGCTTCTCAATTGGAATAAAGATACAATCAATCCAGATGAACGCTGAAACGCTGCGGCTGTTACTGGCTGGCAGTCTGGTCGCCATGGTTGTGCTGGCGATGCTGTATCTGGGCCTCCAGCGTTTGACATTCAGCCAGTTCATGTTATGGGGGCTGTTCGTACTGCTCGTCCCGGCGCTGGGACCCTTTCTGGTCATCCTGCTTCAGCCCGGAAAATCCGACCAAAGGAAAACCAATCCATTTTATCGGAGGTGAAATATGAAACAAGACCGCTTTCTGCTAGGGATCCTGATCTTTATTGGTTTGCTGGTCATCGCTGCACTGGCGCTGTTCTTCATCCGCCAGGATACACAGGTTTACGTGGCGGACGACACGCCGGAAGGCGTAATCCGCAATTACGCCCTGGCCCTGCAAAAACAGGACTTTCAGCGCGCCTATAACTACCTGGCCGACAAAGACAACAAGCCAACTTACGAGGTCTTCCGGCGGGCTTTCCTGACAAACCAATTGGATGTTTCCAGCAACGCCCTCCAGGTGGGGAGCATCCAATACATGAACAGCGGCGAGGCAACGGTCAGTTTGACCGTGCTTTACGCTGGCGGCGGACCTTTCACCCAAAGCTCAAGTTCGACCGACACAGCCACTCTCGTCCAGCAGGGTGGAGCATGGAAACTCATTTACATGCCTTACTCCTTCTGGGCTTACGACTGGTACCAGCCGACGCCCCAGCCGGTGAAACCGTAGGGAGGAGGTCAAATGCGTACCATTCGCCGTCTTTACTTTTATGCGGTGGCCTTTATCAGCCTGGAAGTGGTTTTGTGGGGGCTGATTGGCCTGCTGCGTTCCATCTTCTTCCCGGCTGTCATCGGCGGGAATGCAACACGGCTGGCCGAGGCGCTGGCACTCATCCTGGTTGGCATGCCGGTCTTCGGTTTGCACTGGTGGGTGGCCCAGCGGGACGCCCGCCGGGACATGGACGAGCACACCTCCGGCATCCGCGCTTTCTTCCTTTACGCCGTCCTGCTGTCCACGCTCATCCCGGTCATCCAGAGTTTTCTGGCGGTCATCAACCGCCTGTTCCTGGAGGCCAACCATCTTTCGCGCCTGGCAGCGGTAGTCGGGAGCCAGCAGACCTGGAGCGACAACCTCATCGCCCTGCTGATGAACGCTCTGATTGCAGCTTATTTCGTCACCGTCTTGCGCGCCGACTGGAGACAACTAACTCTCGTGGTAGTCCCGGCTCCAGCATGGGACAAAGAAACATTCGTAAACGTGCGCCGCATCTCCCGCTACCTGTGGGTGCTTTACGGTCTGCTGCTGACCGTTGCCGGCGTGCAGCAAATCCTGACCTTTATCCTTCAAATCCCACCAAGCACATTCGGCGCACTACTGCGGGCAAACTTCATCAACGGTCTGGCACTGACCCTGGTCGGCACCCCGGTCTGGGTTTGGGCATGGAAAACGGTCCAGGATTCACTTTCGGAGCCTGTTGAACGTGAGTCACTCTTGCGGCTGGGACTGCTCTACGCCCTGTCCCTGGGAGGCGTCATCACCGTGCTCACCTCGGGCGGGATCGTACTTTACCTGCTCCTGCGGCAGGTGCTGGGCGAGAAGATGCTGTTGCAAACCTTCGTCCAACACATTAGCGGTCCGCTTTCCATCGGTGTTCCACTGGCGGGGGTTTGGTCCTACTACGGCAACTGGTTGACACAGTCGATGGGCGAAGTCCCCGACGCCCCACGCCGTGCGGGGATGCGCCGCCTGTATTCCTATATCCTGTCTGCCATTGGGCTGGGAGCCGCCTTCATTGGCCTGAGAATGGTGCTCGCCTTTGTGGTGGACGCGCTGCTCGGCGACCAGGCCTCGGGCGGCACGCTGCGACTAGGCCTGACGGCGGCCCTATCCACTCTTGGCATGGGCCTTCCGCTCTGGCTGCTGACCTGGAGTCCTATGCAAGCCGAGGCACTCTTATCAGGTGACGGCGGCGACCACGCCCGGCGTTCGCTCGTCAGAAAAATCTACCTTTACCTGGCACTCTTTGTCAGCGTTATCGGCGGGATGATCTCCGCCGGCAGCCTGGTTTACCTGCTGCTCAATGACCTGCTGGGCGGCGGCGCGTCAAATGTTTTGCAGGGGTCCCTGAAAGCCCTGGAAATATTGGCCCTTTTCGTGCTGTTGGGCGTCTACCACGGCCTGACAATGGGCAAGGATGGGAAAACAGCCGGGCGCGCCCTGACCGAAAAGCACGCCGCTTTCCCGACCCTGATCTTCGACGTGGAAAATGGGACCTTCGCCCCGGCCATGCTGGCAGCGATTCAAAAACAGACCCCGCACTTGCCCGCAACGCTTCAACTAGTAAACCAGCCGGTGTCAAAAGATACTACTCCAAAGTCCATTGTCCTGCAAGCCGACCTGGCTCTCGATCCGCCCGAGAACCTGCGGAAGTGGCTGGTAAATTTTAATGGTAGCCGGCTCGTGGTCCCCCGCACATTGGAAGGCTGGGTGTGGGTCGGCAGTGCGCAGGCCGACCTGAACCAGGCTTCGCTGGCCCTGCGTCAATTGGCCGAGGGACAGGAAGTCCGCCAGAAAGTATCCGTCTCCGGCTGGATGATTTTCACGTACGTCATGGCCGGTCTGTTTGGTCTGGAAGCCCTGGGCCTGCTGGTCAGCATGGGCGCATCCTTATTGTTCCGCTAGCCGTCTTTTCACTTTGACGGTCTCAGGATATACTTCAGATAGGGTGACGATAGGCCGCCCTATCCGAAGGAGAGGACTGAGCGATGAAAGTAACCGTCTTACAAGAAAACCTGGCGCGCGGGTTGAGCACCGTTTCCCGCGCCGTTTCGCCGCGCAGCACCCTGCCGGTGCTCTCAAACGTCCTGATCGCCAGCGACGAAGGTCGTCTGCGCCTATCTGCCACCAACCTGGAACTGGGCATCACCTGCTGGATCGGTGCCAAGATCGAAGAGGAAGGCTCGACCACCATCCCGGCGCGCACCTTCGCCGATCTGGTCGGGACACTACCGCAAGAGCAAGTCAGCTTGAACCTGAACGTTTCCACCCAGACTCTAAATGTGCGCTGCGGCGCCTCGAACACCGAAATCAAGTGCATTGACGCCCAGGAGTTCCCGCCCCTGCCCATCCCGGACATGGAAGGCGCCATCCTGCTGAACGTGGCTGATTTCAAGGACATGATTTCACAGGTGGTCTTTGCTGCCTCAGTGGACGAGGCCCGTCCTGTGCTGATGGGTGTACAGGTGATAGTGGAAAAGGATACCGTCACGATGGCTTCCGCGGATGGTTTTCGTCTGTCGGTGCGCAAAGGAACCCTGTCACAGCCCGCCGAGCAACCGTTTACGGCCATCATCCCGGCGCGTGCTCTGAGCGAGTTGGCGCGCGTGGCCAGTGACGGCAACGAAGTGATTTCGATGGTCATCCCCAAAGGCCGTGGACAGGTGGTCTTCCGTATGAAGGAAGTGGAAGTGGTCTCGCAGTTGATTGACGGGACCTTCCCGGATTTTCAGCAGATCATCCCGCATTCGTATAAATCCCGTACCATCCTCTCGACCCCGGCCTTGCTCAAGGCGTGCAAGCAAGCCGAGATTTTCGCCCGCGAAGGCTCGAACGTGGCGCGCTTCAACATAAAATCCTCAGGCGAACTGGAACCCGGCACGGTGGAAATCTCCGCCCAGTCTGAAGAGACCGGTTCGAACGAGACGGTGGTGGCAGCGACGATTGACGGTGTCGGTCTGCTGATTGCCTTCAACGTGAAGTATTTGCGTGAGGTTCTGGAAGTTGTCAAAACACCGAACGTGGCTCTGGAGACCTCCGCTGCGAACGCTCCGGGTGTTGTCCGTCCGGTGGGAGACGAAAACTTCCTGCATGTTATCATGCCGATGCATTTAGGATAACAGGGAGTTGCCAACCACAAGCAGGCAGTCAAAGTGTCAGGCAATGCCTGACACTTTTTTGATACAGCTCTTTTGAAATAAGGACCTGTCCGGAAATTGTGGGTGGGCGTTTCGCGAAGCACCCCAGAGGAGGAACGCCTGTCTTTGGACGACATGCCCGCAAGGGGTACCCTTCGGGTTCGATATCCCCTAGGGGACGATGTACTTTTCTTGGAATGATCCTGCCAGCAAATCTGAACGAATTTCCTCGAATTTTAACCAGCTTTATTCCTTCTTTTTATTAGAATAGACCTATGCCCACAGCACCTCATTCCTCCGACCCCATCCTGGACATTTACCTCACCATCCGGCAGTACCCGATTCTCCGAACTCGCATTCGTGCCCGCATGCGGCGCGAACTCTTCGAGCGCGGCATTGTTTCGTCCGATGTATTCGAAGCCGATGTGCGTGAGAAGGCTATCCAGTCCCAGGCACGCGAGGGGCTGCACAACCCCCATGCCGAGGAAGCCTTTGATGTGTGGGAGAACAGGTTGGAACGCGTCCGTGACGCACAGACGGATTTCTACTTCGCTTACAATCTGCTCTACGAGGACTTTGAGCACATCGTCAAGGAAATCCTGGCCGAGCGCGGCGAGACCCCCGACCTGATCACGTTCAACCCCGAACTGGCTCCCCAAAATATGCTCTTCGAACAGGCCGAGAATATCGAACGCATGCCCGCCATCAAACGCAAAAAACTGGAAGCGCGCCTGCAAGAGATCAAGGTGGTGCTCATCCGTACCATGATTAGTGACCAGTTGGCTTATTTGAACATCGCCCGTAAGTGGTTCACGGTGGAGGACTTAAAGGAAATCCGGAAAAGCAAAATCGGATATGGGAAGATTGGCGGGAAGTCAGCAGGGATGATGCTTGCTTATCGCATCCTTCGAGACATGGCCCCGCCCGATGTTCAGGAAACGCTACGGATCCCCATCTCCTATTTCCTCGCATCGGATATGTTCTACGCCTTCATGGCAGCCAATGGCTTGATTCACTGGTCCGACCAGAAATACAAGGCCGAAGCCAATATGCGGTCCGACTATCCCAGGATCGTGCGTGACTTTGTCAAAGGGACCTTTCCAGAGGATATTCTTGAGCGACTGCGCGTCATCCTGGATGAGGCCGGAAAACGTCCGCTTATCGTGCGCTCTTCCAGCCTGCTGGAGGACAATTTCGGTACTTCCTTTGCCGGGAAATATGACAGTTTCTTTTGCCCCAACCAAGGCAGTCCCGAAGTAAATCTCACGTCCTTGATGGAAGCTATTGCTCGCGTCTACGCCTCGTGCATGAATCCAAACGCCCTACTCTACCGCCACCAGAAAGGTCTGGTGGATTATGACGAGCGCATCGCCGTGCTCATCCAGTTCGTGGAGGGTGAGCAATACGGGCGCTATTTCCTTCCACATGCTGCCGGGGTGGCCTTCAGTCGCAACCTGTACCGCTGGTCGCCGAAAATCCGTAAAGAGGATGGCTTCCTGCGCCTAGTGTGGGGATTGGGAACACGCGCCGTCGAAACGGTCGGCGATGATCAGCCCCGCCTCGTGGCGCTCAGTCACCCGCTCCTTCTCCCGACAGATTCCCCCGAAGCCGTCCACCTGCATTCTCAGCAATTTGTAGACTTGATCGACCTGGAAGAGAATGTTCTGAAAACCCTACCCATCCGGGAGGTGTTAAACCCGCAATATCCCGCCCTGCGCACCATTGCCCAGGTGGATGAGAGCGGCTTCATCGAGAACATCCGCTCGAGCCTGGTAGACCCAGAGAATCTCGTGGTTACCTTCGACGGTCTTCTGCGCCGCACGCCCTTCGCCCGTCATATGAAAACCATCCTCGCCACACTTGAAACGCACTATGATTCTCCGGTGGACACCGAATTCACCGCCGAAATCGTGGATCCACAGGCTGCTCATTCCGAGGTCCATATAACGCTGCTACAATGCCGTCCGCAGAGTGCCCTGAGCGATGGCGGCGATGTGGACCTACCCGCCCTCCTCGACCCGACCGATGTCGTTTTTGCGACTCGCCGCATGGTCCCGCGCGGCAAAGTGACAGCCATCCGCTGGGTGTTGTTCGTTCCGCCGGAGGGCTACTTCTCTCTGGCTTCTCCCGCCGAACGCAACCGGCTGGAACGCGCCATCGGCAATCTCAACGCCGCCTTGAAAAACGAGACCTTCATCTGCGTTGGGCCCGGCCGCTGGGGAACTTCGACACCGGACCTGGGCGTTCGCATCGCCTACGGGGATATCTACCACACCCATGCGCTGGTCGAACTGACCGGCAAGGGCATCGGCCCGGATCTGGAGCCGTCGTTCGGTACGCATTTCTTCCAGGACCTGATGGAGGCGCACATTTACCCGTTGAACGTCAACCTGGACGACCGTGACTCCGTCTTCAACCGGGACTTTTTTGACAAAACCCCCAACCGGCTCCCCGATTTTCTTATCACCGACGAAACCTTGCTCCGCACCTTGCGCCTGCTAAAAGTGGATGATTTCCGCCCTGGTCATAGTCTGTCCCTGGTGATGAACGATGATGTGGGTAAGGCAGTCGCATATTTGTGGAAAGATTAATGTACTGCCGGCGGCCTGATGGATAAACAACATACGAGCAGCACGAGGGTCGTGTGTCGCTCGTACGATTTTTGCTTGGACAGATGTCCAACTTTAGCTGATAGTATTCTGCAGTGTCGAAGAGGATTCTTTATGGCATTGTGAAAGCCAGCATTTACCGTTTCATCGAAATCAGGTCCGTCGTACTTGCGAAAGGCAATAACACCTTGATCGTAGCCCCCTTGCCTAGACCAGGACTTTCCGCCCAAATTTTTCCGCCATGCGCCTCGATCAATCCCTTGGCGATGGAGAGTCCGATGCCCATCCCACCGTGTTTACGCGTGGTGTGCGGTTCGATCTGGTAAAACTCCTGAAAGATTTTCTTCAATTCGCTTTCCGGGAATCCAATGCCGGTATCCTGCACCCAGGTCAACACTTCGGTGCCTGGTTGAGCTTTGGTTCCTATTGTGATTTTTCCGCCATCTGGTGTGAAACGGACAGCGTTATCCAGAATGGTGACAAAAGCCGAGGTCAGCTTATCCGGATCGCACTTGACCGGGATGGGATTCTCCGGCAAGTCCAGAGTCACATGTTGCTCCTTCGCATCTGCCAAACGTATCACTTCCCCGTATGCCCGGCGTAATATTTGCTGCACCGGGACAACCAGCCGGTGCATTACGATGGCTTTGGAGCGCAGCATGTTCAGGTTGGTCATGGCGTCCACTAGACCGCGCATCTGCATGGCCGCGTTGAGCACCTGCCTGGCGTGGTCGGAGAGTTCACCAGCAGATTCTTCCTTCAGGAAAGTGGCATAACCAATGATGACTCCCAGAGGCGTGCGGAGTTCTTGCGAAGCCAGTGCTAGGAAATTGGTCTTCAACTGGTCAGCGGAACGTAGTTCTTTATAGGCATCCTGCAAGGCCTTAACCAGGCGGGCATTATGGATAGCCACTGCTGCCTGCGAGGCAATCACCGATAAGATGTCTGCATCGCTTTCGTCAAAATTCCCTTCCCGCTTGTTCAAGGCTTCCAGCACGCCGGTCGGCTTGTCCTTGATACGCATGGGGACGCCCAGTATGTTGTAAACTTCAAAATCAACATGTCTGGAAACCGGGGTGTACTGGTGCGAATCGTTCTGTACGTCAGACAGGCTGATAATCTTGTTTTCGCGGAAGATCATCCCAGCCAGACTGCTATCCATTGGGATGGGAGTTTCAGACAGCCGCTTCGGATCAGACCCGGTAGCGGCCGCAAAAATCAATCGCTCCCGCTTCTCATCGTACAACAAAATCGAAACTGATTTGCAGTCAATGATTTCAGCCGCTGTCTGGGTAATAAACTGCAACAACTCATCCAGGTTGAGGGTCGAATTAAGTGTGACACTGACCTCGATCAAACGGGCTAATTGCTCTGCCATATAATGTAGATCGGGTTTGGGGTTAGGGTTGGGCATATCCACCTGCTCCAATAGTGTAGCCTAAAAATGAAGTCGACACAACACCCGTTCTAAACAGAACAAATGTTCTGTTTAGAATATTAACAGAAATCGTACGGTCTGTTCAGCCATTTCGATCTCCATTTCTCCGATTACTTTGTTTCACATGAAACAGTAGATCAGATTTCTTCGTGCTCAAAGCGCATGCAGGCGATGACGAGCGCCAGCACAATAATTCCGACAGCAACGCCCAGCGCCGGCCAGGCGGTACTATCGCCTTTCAACACCAGCGAGCTGCCCCAGGATGCAAGTTGGCCGGGCATATATTCGCTCAGGCGTGGGATTGAACCAAGAATGAGCAGCACGCTCAGTCCACCGAAGGCTCCGCCAGCGGCGATGGCTTGGGAACGGGCCAGCGTACTCGCCATCAGTGCCACGGTCAGATAAACGCCAAGGTAAACGAACAGAAGCAGGTTCAATTTCCAGAAGGCAATGAAAGGCAAGGGTTCGAAAAGCACAACAGTGTAAGCGAGACATGCAAGGCCATCCACAAGCAATCCAGCCAGGAGGATGATCATCCCTGTCAGCCATTTTGCGAAAATCACGGCACTGCGGCTGACAGGTTTGGTCAACAACATGGCGGCTGTGCCGCGTTCCTTCTCCTGTGCCATAACTCCCATGGTGAGCAGGATGACCAATAGGATGCCAAACTGTGCGGTGTTCTTGAGATACTGGGCGAGCGAGTCGGCTGCGGTCGCCGCAGGGATGAAGTCGGCCAGGCCGGCAGGCAGGTTAGGAATACTCTTCAGGATCTCCGGGGTGTACTTCGCCAACACCGGCGAAATGATGCCTGTGGTGAGAAACACAGCCATGAAAACGATCAGCTTCCGCGTGCGCCACTGCTCACGGAATTCTTTGGCAAATAATGTCCGAAACATGGCTAGGCCTCTTTCCTGGTCAATCTCAGGAAAACGTCTTCCAGGGACGGGTGAACCATCTCAAACCGTCGAACTGACAGTGACTCGCTTGCCAACGATTCCAGCAATGGTTTCTGCGCCATGTGGACATCCTTGACCAGCACGCGTGCCGTATGGGCCGAAACGGTCACGTTGGTCACAAAGTCCTGCTTCTCGACCCATTCCAACCAATGCCCAAAACCATTGTCCGATTCGATCTCAAACAGCGGAGTAACGTAGCGGGCAAGCAAATCGTCGCGGCGGGACTGGACGATCAGGCTACCTTTGGCAATAATCCCGACCACATCGCATACCCGCTCCACATCCGCCAGAATGTGGGTGGATAGCAGGATGGTGGTCTGCCCTCTTAGGGTTTCGATCAATTCGAGCACTTCCTTGCGCCCGGCTGGATCCAGGGCGCTGACTGGCTCGTCCAATAAAAGGACCGGCGGGCGATGAACCAACGCCTGGGCCAGTCCCATCCGCTGGCGCATGCCGCGCGAGAATCCGCCGATACGACGGTTGGCGGCCTCTTTCAAACCGACGATTTCAAGCAATTCATCCGCGCGCTGGGCAGCAACCTGGCCACGAATGTTATACAGCGGAGCGATAAAGTCGCGTAAATACTCACGAGGCGTCATCCACCCATAGAAAACCGGTTCTTCAGGCAGGACCCCAATCAAGGAGCGGACATCCGACCCCGGCTGACCAATTTCTTTCCCCCGGATCCACGCCCGTCCGCTATCCGGGCGCGCCAGCCCGGAAAGGATGCGCATGCAGGTGGTTTTTCCGGCGCCATTCCGACCGAGGAAACCGTAAACCACACCTGGTTTAACGTTCAAGGATAGACCGTCGAGGGCGCGCACAGACCCATACGTTTTGACAAAATTCTCAATGCGAATCATTATCCGCCTCGGCGTGGCGTCCCCAGGCCAGATAAACCCCGGAGACGATAATCCCACTCGGGATACCGAAAGCAGTCATGATCAATCCGAGCGCCCAGGCCCAACGCGGACCACGCGTCTTTGTGCGTCGGGCCAGGTCAATCAGGGCATAAATAGACATCCCAACCTGGATGAGAAAAACAGGTGAAAGAAGCAACAGAATATTGAGGATTTCTTTCGTGGTCATTATTTCTTTTCTCCTTCAATTACCATCCTTGCAGGAACTTTGATCACTGCAATAGCAGGTGATGTGTTCCACGTGAAACGTCACCCAGTTCACGGCGCGGTTCTGCCCAAAGATGCGTTCCTGTTGGTACGCTCCGATGTTTTTGGCCATTGTCCAGTACATTTTTCCAAAGACACCTAAATGTGCCTCCTTGTACAGCCCTTGTGCCTGACAAGTATCGCCTTGTTCACACGGAGAATCCCGGCTACGGATTATCGTGTCGCCAAAGGATGTAGGAGTAAACGATCGGCACAATGGCCGCTGCCAGCATGGCGACCAACATCAGCCAAATGCCATTCTCACCCAGGAAGGCACTCACAATAGTCACACCGCCGCCGAGCGTGAACATTTTGGCGCCGAGTTTATGCGTCTCATCCCACACAGTATCACTGGAGAGCGTCCAGGGTGTACGAATACCGATGAAGAAGTTGCGTTTGGCTTTGCTCATCATATAGCCAACTCCAATGAAAAGCAAACCCACTACCGGCAGGAGCATGATGGTCATATTGAACTGGTATCCGAGTGAGGCCGCCAGCGTCAGGGCATAGATATAGAGCATGTATGCCACGAATACCACAATGAATAGGTTGAATACATCCTGGAACTTGGCGATATTGGCCTTGAGCGGATCGATCTGCGGGATGACGAGGAAAATCGCCATCAGCGCCACTGTGATAATGGGCATCAGGAAGATGCCCCAGAATTTGGACATGTAACCATCTATTTGGCCGGCTGCATTCCAATGGGAAGGCATGGGATCGGGCAGGCGGGCGTAAAGAACGAGCCCTGCGATCAATGCGATTGCGATTAATACGCCAGAGATGGTTGTGGAAGTTTTTGTAGACATTTCTCTCCTTTAGGCGTGGAGATTGAGGCTGTCTCGCTCCACGAGTTTCACGTGAAACCAGTTACTTTTCCTTGGGCAGGTTCTGCTGCGCCAGCGAGATCATGCCACTCAACCCACCCAGGTTCATCGTATCCACGGCACTGCTGGGAACAATGACAAGTGCTCCCTTTTCCTTGAGGCCTTCGAAAAGCATGTTCATTGCACGCAGGTGCAGGGCAGTGGGGTTATTGATGTAGGCTTTGGAAGCCTCAGCGAAGGAGTTGGCAATCTGCTGCTCGGACTCACCCAGGATGACGCGCGCCTGGCGTTCACGTTCCGCCTGCGCCTGGCGGGACATGGCATCTTCAAGATCAGGCGGGATAATTACATCGCGAATTTCCACAGACTGGACAGTAATACCCCAGGGCGTGGTGCGCTCATCAATGATTTTCTGCAGGTCGGCATCCATTTTAGCCCGACCAACCAGAATATCGGCCAAAACGCTCTGCCCGATGATCTCGCGCAGGGCGGTTTGAGCAGCCCAGGCGATGGCGGCGCGGTAATCGGCAACTTCAAGGGCGGCCTTTTCGGCGTCCCAGACGACCCAGAACAGCACTGCGTCCACATCTACAGGGACGGTATCTTTCGTCAGGGTTTTCTCGGCGGAAAAGGGTGTGACCATGACACGGTGGTCAATCCAGTTCGCCAGGGTGTCTATGATCGGCAACATCCAGAAGGCGCCTGGACCGGCAAGTTTATGGAACTTGCCCAGACGCAGGACAACGGCCTTCTCCCACTGCGAGGCGACCTTGAGTGAGAATAATAAAAACGTGCCCAGTAGTAACCAGGCAACCGTCCAGACTCCAGGCCAGACATCACTCAAAACACCGTTACGGGTCATCAATAAAGTACCGAGGGCACCGGCCAGCAGGCAAATGCCAAACAGCGCTCCGGCCACGCCGGGAATATGCTGGTCGGGTTGCTTGCTACTCTGTAGCCGCAGGCCTAAATCTTTTATGACAGTTGTGGGACTCATAATATTCTCCTCTTGTTCAATCATTATCAGGTTCAGGGTTGAGCAGGTGCCCGGTTTGCTGCCAATGAGCCATCTGATCTTTCAGGATTTGGTATAGTTCTTCCGGCGAGGCGCCATGCCGTTCCGCATCCGCCAGATAGCGCCGGGTCAGTGCCTGCAGTGCTTTTTGGCGGATTTTTTCAGAGACTTCGGGCGGTGGGTTGTTCATGACATAAGTACCGCGCCCTTGCTGGGTGGAGATGCTGCCGACTTCGTCCAGAATGCGATAGGCCCGGGCGACAGTGTTGAAATTTACTCGTAACTCCAGGGCCAGAGAGCGGACAGTGGGTAGCTGGTCACCGGGGGTGAGCCAGCCACTGGCGATGCGCTCTTTGATGCGCTCCACCACCTGGATGTATATCGGGATTCCGGAGCGGAAATCAATTTCGAGGTTCATAGAATAATTGTATCATTGTCTCAATGTATTATTGTATCATTGTACTAATTGTATACTGTTTTTTGATTTTGTCAAGGCTTTCAGGCAAAGTTTGCATCTCTCCTGCCACAAAACCAATAGTAAATTTCAGCTCAAACCCCTGCAGCGGCCGTGGGTTACTGAGGAATGTCAGGTTGAAGGGATACTTCGCCCACCCAACACCCCCTTGTCTCTCTCCAGCCCGACAACTCCCAGACATAAACGGTGGTTTGGATCGGAACCAGTGGTAGAATCGAGGCGCTTATCATTTGAAAGGAGTTTTCCATGGAACAACAAACCGGTACTTTTGCTGTGAAAAAAGGGTTAGCCCAAATGCTCAAAGGGGGCGTCATTATGGATGTCGTTACCCCCGAACATGCCAAGATTGCAGAAGAGGCGGGTGCATGCGCCGTGATGGCGTTGGAACGAGTCCCGGCGGATATCCGCGCCCAGGGCGGCGTGGCGCGCATGTCGGACCCTGACCTGATTCTCAAGATCATGGACACTGTCAGTATACCGGTCATGGCCAAGTGTCGCATCGGTCATTTCGTGGAAGCACAGATTCTCGAAGCTCTCGGGGTTGACTACATAGATGAGTCAGAAGTATTGACCCCGGCGGACGAGGAAAACCATATCCTGAAGCACAACTTCAAGGTTCCTTTCGTATGCGGCTGCCGAAACCTGGGCGAGGCTCTGCGACGGGTCGGTGAGGGCGCAGCCATGATCCGCACCAAAGGCGAAGCCGGTACCGGTGATGTGGTCGAGGCCGTCCGTCACGCCCGCGCCGTGCTGGGCGAAATCCGCCGCCTGACAACCATGGCTGACGAGGAATTGATGGCCTACGCCAAGGCACTTGGTGCGCCCTACGAACTGGTCAAAGAGACCAAAGAACTCGGCCGCATGCCAGTGGTCAATTTCGCGGCGGGCGGCGTGGCCACTCCTGCCGACGCAGCCCTGATGATGCAACTGGGCGTGGATGGTGTGTTCGTTGGATCGGGCATCTTCAAATCCGGTGATCCGGCCAAGCGCGCCTCGGCGATTGTTAAGGCTGTGACACACTACACCGACGCGTTTATCCTTGCAGAAGTCAGCAAGAACCTGGGTGAGCCAATGGTGGGACGGAATGTGTCCCAGATGCCAGAAGGCGAGAAGATTGCTGGCAGAGGATGGTGAATGAATTGTAGGGGTACGATGCATTTTGCCCCTCCCTACCGGAGACCATATGAAAATAGGTGTCCTTGCCATCCAGGGCGATTTCGCCGAACACATCGTCATGCTCAAACGCCTCGGGGTTGAGACAACCGAAGTGCGCCTGCCATCTCATCTCGACCGGTTGGATGGACTTATCCTGCCCGGCGGTGAATCCACAACCATAGGCAAGCTTGCCGCGGATTTTGGCTTGCTCGAGCCGCTGCGCGAGTTTGGTAAAACTCACGCCATCTGGGGCACCTGCGCCGGAGCCATCTTCCTCTCAAAGGACGCCCGCCGCAGCCAGCCCCTGCTTGGCATCATGGACATCACCGTCGAGCGCAATGCTTTTGGCCGCCAGGTGGACTCGTTCGAAGCTGACCTCGTCATCCCCGAACTGGTCGAAGGCAGTCCCTGCCACGCCATTTTCATCCGCGCCCCGATCATTGAATCGGTGCAGGGTGACACCAGAGTGCTGTCCACTCTGCCAGATGGACGGATCGTGGCCGCCCGGCAAGGGAAACTATTGGCTACCTCGTTCCATCCGGAACTGACACAGGACACACGCTTTCACCAGTATTTTCTATCCTTTGCGAAATGACCGTCCGCCCACTCGACCTTCTGGATTTGCCGCTCCTTTCCCACTACCGCCGCGACGTTTTGCCGCTCTATAGCGCCCGCATTTTGACGAGCGGAAACCCACTCGGTGCGATGGCTATGCTCTCGTACTTGAATCCGCGTCGCTATATTTACACCGCTGTCGCCTCTGAAAACGGCGACTCGTTGATGGGACAGGTTATTTTGAAAGGAGATGAAACCTCCGCCCGGCTCACATTCCTCGCCCCGACGGAGAATGTCAACGGCTTAACCCTGTCGCTCTTGGATCACCTGACGACACAAGCCGGAGAATGGGGCGCATTCCACCTGCTGGCCGAAGTGGATGAGAATTCTTCGATCTTTCGGTCATTGCGACTGGTAGGTTTTGCCATGTATGCCTGGCAGCGCGTTTGGAAACTTCCCAAACTGGAAAACCCTGATAAAAATTCCTGGCGCGAGGTCGAGGAGGCTGACTGGCCGGCTATCCAATCGCTGCACGGACAGATTATCCCGGCCTTGATCCAACCGGTGGATGCTTTGCCGAAACAGGCTTCCGGCCTGGTGTGCCGCCCGGAGGGAAATCTGCTGGCCTATGTTGCGGTCAACAGCGGACCCGCAGGGGTCTGGGTCCAGCCGCTCTTCCCACCCGATTCCGGGTGCGGACCCGAACGATTGGCCGGGCTGTCTGGTTGGGGCAATCGCCCGGTTTACGTGTGTGTGCGCTCCTACCAGGCCTGGCTCGAAACCGTACTCGAAGACTTGGGGGCTGAAGCCGGGCCGAGACAGGCCGTGATGGTTAGGCGCCTGGCGAAAATCCAGAAGGCTGAAGAAAAAGTATCTGCCATGGACAAGGTGCTGGCCAAATCGGTTGCGCCGGTAGTCCGGGTTGCGACTGGCGAAGACTCTCAATTAGAAAAGTGAACCAGAGAATATATGGCTCAACTCAGAATCACCGACGACCTCGACGCATTGCTCGGCATCTTACCCGGCAATATCGTCGAATCCGTGCATAAAGCCAATGACTACGATAATCTACTCGAGATTATCCTCGACCTGGGGCGTGTTCCCACGGCGCGCTACGTCCAAGGTGAGACGGTTTTGATCAACAAGGAAATCACCCGCGCCGAACTCGACCATGTGGTCGAGCGCATCGGCGAGTTCGACGCGGACAACCGGGCCGGTCTCGAGCGTACCCTGCACCGCATTTCCTGCCTTCGCAACCGCCGTGGGCATATCGTTGGTCTCACCTGCCGCGTGGGGCGCGCGGTCTACGGTACGGTGGACATCATCCAGGACATCGTCGAGTCGGGCAAGAGCCTGCTCATTCTGGGAGCCCCGGGCGTGGGCAAGACCACGCTCCTGCGCGAGGCTGCCAGAATACTGGCGGAAACGAAGCGCGTCATCGTCGTCGACACCTCCAACGAAATCGGCGGCGACGGCGATGTGCCGCATCCGGCAGTTGGAAAGGCACGTCGCATGCAGGTGCGCGAACCCATGCTACAGCACGAGGTGATGATCGAAGCAGTGGAAAACCACAACCCTGAAGTCATCGTGATTGACGAAATTGGGCGCGAACTGGAAGCTGCCGCGGCCCGCACCATCGCCGAGCGCGGCGTCCAGCTCATCGGCACCGCCCATGGCCGCACCATTGACAACCTGTTGCTCAACCCGACCCTTTCCGACCTGATTGGCGGTATCGAAGCCGTTACGCTCTCCGATGAAGAGGCGCGCCGGCGCGGCACCCAGAAAACGGTGCTTGAACGACGCTCTCCGCCCACCTTCGACGTCTTGGTCGAGATCCAGCAGCGTGACCGTTTCGCCATCCACATGGACATCGCGGCCTCGGTTGATTCGCTTCTGCGCGGATACCCGCTCCCGCCGGAGATCCGTAGCCGTGACTCCGAAGGCAAGATCAACATCGAAAAAACCAAACTCAATTCGAAGTCAAAACCTAATTCTGAATTCCGCATTGAGAACGGAAATACCACCGGACCTCGCCAGAATTCAATCCGTCCGAATCCATCCGCCGCGCCTGTGAGTGTGTCTGGTCACGTGGTTGAATCCCGCCGCACACCGCTCCAGGCCGTGCGTGTCTACCCCTTTGGTGTAGCGCGCGACCGGTTGATCCAGTTAGCCAAACGCATGGGCGTCCCGGCGCTTTTCGTTAAAGATGCTGGAGAGGCGGATGTGCTGGTGACACTGCGCTCGTATTACCGTGATCGCCAGCAAGCGGTGATGCAGGCTGAGCAGCGCGGCGTGCCAATTTTTGTGCTGCGGGCAAACACGGTCAGCCAGATGGAGCAGTTCCTGAGCGATTTGTTTAACCTGTCTGAAGTGGTTCCTTCGGCGGGTGAGCTGGACGATATCAAGCTACAAGCGCAGTCCGCCATTGCCGCTGTCCTGAATGGTGAGCGCTGGGTGGACCTGCCGCCCGGTCCATCTACTGAGCGGCGCCTCCAGCACGAATTGGCGCGGGATGCGGAGCTGGTTTCGCATTCGTATGGGAAAGAACCCAGAAGGCATGTGAGGATCTTTCGCGAATAAAGTGGGGACAGGATATATCGCGCCCTACAACGGATAACAAATGTTTATCACTCTCGAAGGTCCCGAAGGCTCCGGCAAGACCTCGCACATCCCCGCTCTCGTGAAATACCTTCACGAGAAGGGTTATACCATTTTCCCCACGCGTGAACCGGGGGGAACTTCGATCGGTGAGCAAGTGCGTGAGGTGCTCCACAGCCTCAAGAACACCGAAATGCATGCGCGCACCGAGACGCTGCTTTACCAGGCGGCACGTGCCCAGTTCGTCGAGCAGGTCGTCCGCCCGCGCCTGGCACTGGGTGAGATTGTGCTCTCCGATCGTTATGCCGATTCGACCATTGCCTACCAGGGCTATGGTCACCAGCAGGATTTGAAGCAGGTGCGCGCCCTGGTGAAGTATGCCACCGGCGGGCTGGTCCCTGATTTGACGATCCTTTTAGACGTGGATGTGGAGATTGGTCTCGAACGCGGCGCAGGGCGCCGCGCCAAAGGCGGTGAATGGAACCGGTTGGACGCCTATCAACTGGACTTCCATCGCCGAGTGAGAGCCGGGTATATCGAGATGGCTAAGCAGGAACCGAGGCGTTGGTTTGTAGTGGATGCAGGGAAAGGGTGGGAGGATGTGCAAAAACAACTCCGCACAACAATCTTGAGGAAGTTGGAATCATAATTTATGGATCCCCTTATTCAGCAGGAAAAGCCGAAACTTGACAAGGAATAATCCGTCAGAGAATAAGAACGGGGCGGAAACCTCTCTGCCCCGGCGTGTTAAAAATCATCCTCCCCGCCGCCAACCGCCGATCCAAAATCCGGCATCTCTTTTTCGATCTCCTCCGGGCTTTGGCCCTTCTCCAAACGGTCAACCATATCGTTGAACTCCGGCGGCAGTTGCTCGCCCATTTCGTTTCCCATCTTGCGCATCATGCGCCCCATGGCCTGCGGGTCGTTTTCAAGCCCTGCCAGGGCTGAGGGGTCAGAGAAATCACCAGCAAGCGAGTCCATGCGATTCTCGTCCGATTTCGCCACGCGCACGCGCGGAATCCGTCGGCGGACTTTTTTGCTCCCACAGGCGGTGCAATTCACCGGGCGAGTGTCGTATTCGGCATAAGTCATAAAGACATCGAAGCGTTTTTGGCAATTCAGACAATAGTAATCATAAAGAGGCATGCCCTTATTTTACCTCATCCACCGTCTGGTACAATACAACCATGGCCGATTCGGAATTCAATCTTCACAACCCCCAGCCTCTGTTGATCGTCATATCCGGACCGTCGGGTGTGGGTAAGGATAGCGTCTTGCATGGCCTTCAGGGGCGCGACCTGCCGGTGCACTTTGTCGTTACGGCCACCACCCGCCCGCGCCGTGAGAAGGAAACTCACGGAGTGGATTATTTTTTTGTCTCGAAGGACGAGTTCGCCCAGATGATCGAGAATGAAGAGTTAATTGAGTATGCCATCGTCTACAGCGACTACAAAGGCATCCCCAAGCAACAGGTTCGGGAGGCGCTGGCTTCGGGCCAGGATGTGGTCATGCGGGTGGATGTGCAGGGAGCGGCGACCGTCCGCAAGTTGGCGCAGGAGGCAGTGCTCATCTTCCTGACGACCGAAAGCGAGGATGCGCTGGTGAGGCGGTTGAAGGCTCGCCAGACCGAGACCTCGGAGAATTTGAGCCTGCGCATCGCCAATGCCCGTCAGGAACTCAAGCGCGCTGTCGAGTTTGACTATGTTATCGTCAACGCAGATGGTCACCTGGACGAGACAATAGACACGGTGATTGCCATCATCCAGGCTGAGCGCCATCGGGTGAATCCGCGCAAAGTGAGTCTATAGGTTCGTCATTGAGAAGACTATTTACTTGGAGAGAAATGAACCTAAACCAGACCCCCGACCAAATTCCTCAGACACAGCCGCCACGCAGCATCGCAGTCGCCTTGCCGAACGTGAAGCCGTATGCGACCTTCGTTATTCTGGGTATCACAGTAATCATTTACATAGTTCAATTTCTTGGTCAGTCGCTCACTATCGACCTTGTGACCGCCCTTGGCGTCAAGGTTAACTCTCTCATCCGCGCTGGTCAAATCTGGCGCCTGATCACGCCTGTCTTTTTACACGGCTCCATCCTGCACATCGCCTTCAACATGTACGCGCTGCTAATTTATGGTCGCGGCCTTGAGGCGCGTTACGGCCACGGACGGTTCCTGCTGCTCTATTTCCTCTCCGGTTACGCCGGGAATGTCATGTCCTTTCTGCTGACATCCAATCCATCATTAGGAGCTTCAACAGCCATCTTCGGGCTGATTGCCGCCGAAGGCGTATTTATTATTCAAAACCGCAAACTTCTTGGGGAGCGCATCAGCCGGTCGCTGGTGAACCTGCTCTATATTGCAGGTGTAAACCTGCTGATCGGGTTTACCACCACAGGCGTGGACAACTGGGGGCATGTAGGCGGCTTGCTGGGAGGAGTTCTCTTCGCCTGGTTCGGTGGTCCGCGCTGGAAGCTGGAAGGATTCTCCCCGTCTGTTAAACTGATCGACGAGCGCGAGGGGCAGGGGGCTTTAGCCGGGACGGTATCAGTGTTGCTGTTCTTCATCCCTTTGGCGATCATGGGTTGGATCTGGCCGAAATGAAAGCCGGCGGCTGCGCCAACCAGGTGCAATCCCGCACGATAGAACACCCACTGGAAGGCGCCTCCAAATTGAGCCTAAACACAAATTCGTCCCGTAAAATAAACCTGCAACGAAATCTGCTTATTGCGGGTGCCGTTCTTGTACTACTGGTCGTCGCAGTCATTGCGTTTCGATCTCAAATTCTGACCAGCGCGGCGGGCTTTCTCGTTGTAGACGATCCGCTCCGTCCAGCCGATATTATTTTCCTGCTGAACGGTGATTACAATACCCGTCCATTCTATGCCAGTCAACTCTACCACCAGGGTCTTGCTCCAATGATTGGTATAGCCGCCTCTGAGGCCAGCCCTGCAGAAAACATGGGTCTCATCCCGAATGAGACGGATGTTGCCATTGGCGTGATGGAACGTCTCGGCATACCATCTGATAAAATCGTCGAACTTACGACTGATGGAGGTGTGACCAGCACTTTCGACGAAGCGGTCCTTTTGCGGCAGTACAGCGTGTCGCATGACATCCAGCATATCATCCTCATTACTTCCGCTTTCCATACCCGCCGGGCAAAGTGGATTTTCGAGCGGGAACTGGAGGGGCTGTCCGTCACGTTGGAAGTTGCGGCCGTCCCCTCCTCTGGATTCGATAAAACGAACTGGTGGCAAAGTGAACAGGGGCTGATTGCACTGAATAACGAATATATCAAGCTGTTTTATTACTTGATCAAGTACAAATGAGGTTATCTTGTTTGACAAATTTAATGAAATTAGCCGTCCCGTTGGGGGGAGCGTAACCGGTATTTATGCTGAGAAGGGCTACCAAGCGTGCTTCACGTTCCTGCACGATGGCGCCAGGAATGGTGAACTGCTGAATAACGGCGGAAGTGGTTTTTTTGCTCATCCATGAACGTGGGGGAAGTCCAGTTCGAGAATTATATCAATGTGCACACCAATCAGCCCGAGCGGCTGCCAATCCCTTACGGAAAATTGTTTGTGTAGAGGCGCCCCACTTGCGGTCGCCTTATTTTTAGCCAATTGCCTCTTTTAACCGCCGCGCCAGTTCCCCAAAGTTCGCCGTGTAGCGCATCTCATCCGTCCGTGGCCGGGGCAAATCCACCTCCAAATCCAGCTTTACCTTGCCGGGCCTCTGCGTCAGCACCAGTACGCGATCTGCCAGAAGGAGTGACTCGCCGATGGAGTGCGTCACCATCAGCACCGTCTTCTGGCGTCTCTGCCAGATACGCGAGAGTTCGGTCCACATATGTTCGCGCGTCAGGGCGTCCAGTGAGCCAAAGGGTTCGTCGAGAAGGAGAATATCCGGGTCATGGATCAGGGCACGCGCAATCGCTACGCGCTGGGCCATCCCTCCGGAAAGGTCGCGCGGCCAGGAGGATTCAAACCCCTGCAAACCGACCAAGTCGATCAATTCCTGGGCGCGGACATGCGCCTCGTCTGACTGGACAGCTTCCACTTCGAGCGGCAGGGTGATGTTTTCGAGCGCCGTCCGCCAGGGCATCAGGTTGGATTGCTGGAAAACCATGCCAATTTTCGGCTTTCCCCCGGGGAAGGTAAATGAGCCGGAAGTGGGTTTGAGCAACCCGGCCAGGATGCGCAGCAGTGTGGATTTTCCGCTGCCCGAAGGCCCCAGTACGCAGACAAATTCGCGCGGCTGGATGGTGAAGGAGACCTTGTCGAGCGCGTCCAGATCCCCATTGCGGTCGGGGAAAGTGATGCTCATGGCATGGACGGAAAGGATGGGATCGGTCATAAATATTTCTTCGCAAATGGCGGCGAATACGCCCCCCCTGCAATATTATGGGAGAAATTCGTTTGTGAACCCTTTTGACAAATCCAGCGGTTGGCTCAGCAAACCAACATCCAGCAACACCGATTGCATATTTTCCCAGGCTGCTGAATTGGATTCTCCCAATCGGGCGGCCTTCCATAAGCCAATCGAGGTCGCCAGTACTTGTTTTTGCACGGTCATATCAGCCTGAACGAGGGTCTCGACGTAGCCAAGGGAAATTTGGTATGCAGCCTCCGGGTTCGCGATGGTATCGGAGAGACCATTCAACAATGCAGCGACCAACCCCCGCACCAGCTCGGGGTTCCTGGCTGCCGTCGTCTCGTTGGTGATCAGTCCATTGGAGGCCAGTTGTACGTAATCAGACACGCGCAGTTCGGTCAGATCGTAACCCTGAGCCCGCAGCTGTACCGGCTCGTTGGCTGTGTAGACCGAGACCGCCTGGTCGCGGTCCGCCGCCAGCACCGCCACCTGGGTGTAACCAATGGAGTCGAGCGTCACATCCGACTCGCTCAACCCGGCTGTGTGAAGCAAGGCACGCAGACCGATGTAATTGGCTCCGTAAAGCCCGGGCAGGCCAATCGTCTTGCCACGCAGGTCAGACGGGGTGGAAATTCCCTGGTCGGATTTGGCGATTACCGAGACCGGGTATTTCTGGTACCAGGCTGCCACGTAGACCACCGGCAATCCCTGGGCGCGGGCAAGCAGGACCTGTTCACCTGAAATCACGGCAAACTGGATGTCGTTCGCACCGACCAAAGCCGCCGCCTGGTTTTCGTCCATATAGGCGAACTCGATCTCAACCCCTGCATCGGCAAAATAACCCTTCTCTGCGGCCACATAAAGCGGGGCAAATTGAATATTCGGGATGTAGCCCAGCGACAGGCGGACATGGGTCAGGCTGGGGGTGGGCTTCGGCCCGCAGGCCGCCAGTAACAATAATGCGAAAATTATAAATCCCATTCGGGTTGTTTTGTTCATAAAACACTCCTGTGTACGGCATGCGGGAAGAACCTGATCAGCGTTAGAATGGTTCCTGCCAGACAAGTAGTTTTCTCTCCAAAAATGAAACCAGACCATATAACGCCAACGCTAGGCCGATTAGTGTGAAGACTGCCACAAAGACCAGCGCTGTGTCGTACTGTCCGCGACCCACGTTGACCAGGAAACCAAGGCCGTGGTCCGACCCGACCAGTTCCCCGACCACTGCCCCGATGACCGAAAGCGTGGCCCCGACCCGCAACCCGCCCAGCAAAACTGGCAGCGCCGCCGGGAGCTCGAGCATACGCAGGATTTGCCCGCGAGTGGCGCGCAGCGAGTGCATCAGGTCATGAAAGGGACGCGGGACAGCTCGCAAGCCCACCACTGTATTGACCAGCACCGGGAAGAAGACAATAAGGGCACAAATCAGCACCTTGGAGATGATGCCCGATCCAAACCAGATAACCAGCAGCGGGGCAATGGCAACGATGGGAATGGCTTGCGTGGCAACCAGGTATGGAGAGACCAACTGCTCGAAGATGCGACTCTTGGCAATTGCATAACCGAGCGTCACTGCCGCTATTGTCCCGGCCAGCAGACCAAGTAAGACTTCCATCAGCGTGGCGGTGGTGTGGACGAGCAGGCTGCCATCCGTCAGCGCTTTCCAGAAGCGGACAGCCACTTGCTCTGGAGAGGGCAGAATGAAGGCCGGCAGTCCGGCGAAATGACTGACCAGCCACCAGCCCAGCAGGGCCGCGGCTAGGGATGCGAAGGCCGTCCAATGCAGGCGGTTGTGCAAAGTCCCGGGAGGTTTGCGGAGAAGTTTCCAATCCATGGAATAAAAACTGCCTCATCCAAAAGAACGGGGCAGGCTCAGTTTTAGAAAAAGGAACCCCGGAAATAAGTTCCGGGGAGGATAGACAAACCAGACCCATGCGAGTCTCGTCGTTACCTTCTTCTATCCGGACTATTACGGTCGGCTCTGGAATTCACTTGGACCGCACTGCGTTTGGTGCAGTGCTGGTGTCACCAGATCATGCAATGTAGTAACGGCTTTGGCCGTTAAAGCGACTTACCCTAAACGGTGCTTTATGAAGTCGCCCCTACCTGCTCGTGGGCTGTACCACCGGTCGGGAATTCACTTGCACTGCACTGCGTTTGGTGCAGTGCAGGTGTCACCCTGCCCCGAAGGTCGAATATTCAGTTGATAGGATTATACTGCAAATTTCACGGTAACAAGATTCCAGCCCGAGAGGGCTGGTTAAACCGCTAAGAATTGGGGGCGGGTTATACCGCCCCTGGCTGGTGATTTGGTGCGTTATGCCTTGAGGATGGCTGTATCGGCCACCGGGCAGACAGCCTGGCACTGGGGGGTATCGAAGTGACCGACGCATTCCACACACGTGGCAGGATCAATCAGGTAAGGCGAACCTTCGGTGATCGAGTTGGTCGGACATTCCGGGACACAGGCCCCGCAGGCAATACACTCGTCTGTAATTTTCAGTGCCATGGATCAATACTCCTTGATGAAATTCGGATGACAACCGTGCTTAAGTTACTTTATCGGCGGGTGTGTGTCAAATGACGAATGTCTCGGAAATGAAAGTTTTTGTCACAGGTCTTATTGAGTATTGTGTAATTGCGCGTTTAATTTTTCGGCGGTTTCGTGGAACGCCGCCAGCCGCTCGCGTTCTTTCTGGATGACCGCAGCCGGTGCTTTGTTGGCAAAGTCACTTCTGAGCAGTTTTTCCAGCCGGTCTATTTGGACTTGGGACTCGGCCAGTTCTTTCTCGATGCGAGCATGCTCAGTGTTCCTATCCACCATGCCCCAGAGCGGGATATGGACCACAATTGGCTCATTAACCAAAACTATGCCATCTTCTGTCCATTCGATGGGTGCTATATTATCAAATTTGAGTTGCGATTCGTCTAAACCAGAAGTCGTTCCGCTAGTAGTAACAACGTCTTTATAATAATCAGTCATCCTGCCTCCATATATTTCAACATTTTGAATACGTTTGCCAGGATGAATTTTCATTTCTGCCCTTAAATTACGAATGGAGCGCTCATTTTCTTGAATCTTAGTAAAATTTTCAATTTCTTCTCTCTCCCATCCTTCTTCAGTGCGTGGTTCTGGCCACGGCGCAATAATAATTGCTTCCGGCCATTCTTTTGCCCTATCTTTTAAAGTGGAATTCAACAAAGCTTGACGGAGATAACCCCACAATTCCTCAGTTAAATATGGCATAAAAGGATGCAGAAGGCGCAACGAAACATCCATGACCTCCGCTAAGACTTGAGCCGTAGTATACGCTCGGTCTTTCTCTATCTGGTTTTTAGCGTACTCGATATACCAATCTGCAAATTCACTCCAGAAAAACTCGTAGATCTGGCGCCCGGCCTCGCCATACTGGTATGCCTGGAACAGCCGCTCGACATCACGAACTAACCGATATGTACGTGCAAGGATCATTTTGTCAGGATGAGTTCTTTCCGTTGGATCGATAACTTTTGTTTTCTGCCCATTAATGACTGAGATCAAAAACCTGCCCGCATTCCAGATTTTATTGGCGAAGTTGCGGTTGCCTTCCATTTTTTTCAGGCTCAGGCTCATGTCGTTGCCAGGCGTTGAGCCGACAAGCAGCGTGAAGCGCAGGGCGTCTGTGCCGTATTCGTCCATCAGCGGCACGGGATCGGAGGCGTTGCCTTTGCTCTTGCTCATCTTCACCCCGAATTCGGCGCGGATCAAGCCGTGCAGGTAGACCGTGCTGAATGGCGCTTGTCCGGTGAATTCCAGCCCGTCCATGATCATGCGCGCCACCCAGAAGAACAGGATATCGTAACCGGTTTCCAGCATGGTGGTTGGATAAAAATACTTGTAATCGGGCGTCTCTTCCGGCCAGCCCAGCGTGGAGAACGGCCACAGACCGGACGAGAACCAGGTGTCCAGAACATCCGGATCCTGGCGGATGTTCTGCGAGCCACAGGCTGCGCATTGGGTCGGGTCTGTGCGCGTGCAGGTCTGCTTGCTGCAGTCATCGCAGTACCAGACCGGGATGCGGTGTCCCCACCATAACTGGCGAGAGACGCACCAATCCTTGATGTTTTCCAGCCAGTTGTAATAGACTTTTTCGAAGCGTTCCGGGACAATCGTGATGCGCCCGTCTCGAACGGCTTTCAGCGCCGCCTCTGCCAGCGGCTGGATCTTAACGAACCATTGCGTGGAGATCATCGGCTCGATAATCTCACCTCCGCGCTGCGAGTGTGGGATGTTGAGCGTATAAGGCTCTTCCTTGATGACCAGACCAGCGGCCTGCATGTCGGCCCACAGTTTTTCTCGGCAGGCAAACCGGTCCAGACCCGCATACGGTCCGCCGATTTCAGTCACTTTTGCCTCCCGGTCCAGCATCGAAAGGACTGGCAGTCCGTGACGCTGCCCGATTTCATAGTCGTTGGGGTCGTGGCCGGGGGTGATTTTCAATGCCCCGGTACCGAACTCGCGCGTGACGTACTCGTCAGCGATGACCGGGATCTCACGCCCCAGCATCGGCACGATGACTTTGCGACCGATGAATTTTTTGTAGCGTTTATCATCGGGATGGACAGCGACGGCGGTGTCGCCCAGGATGGTTTCCGGGCGGGTGGTGGCGACGGGGATGAATTGCCTATTTCCGGCAGGTGCGGATCCCCCCTGCGGGGATGGTAGCGCGAGCTGTTCGCCCGCCAACATATATTTGAAATAATAGAGTTTGCCGGGTTCTTCGGAGTACTCCACTTCAAGGTCGCTGACAGCCGTCTTTAACCCCGGCGACCAGTTGATGAGACGCGGGCCGCGGTAAATGAGTCCTTTCTCGTACAGGCGCACAAAGGCTTCACGGACCGCCTTCGACAGGCCTTCGTCGAGGGTGAAGCGCTCTCGGCTCCAGTCGCAGGAGGCGCCCATGCGGCGGATCTGCCGGGTGATGAGGCTGTGATATTTAACCTTCCAGGCCCAGGCGCGTTCCAGGAACTTCTCGCGCCCCAGTTCTTCACGGGTCACTTCTTCTGTGCGCAGCAGGTCTTTTTCCACCTGCAATTGAGTGGCAATCCCGGCGTGGTCGGTACCGGGCACCCACAGGGCCGGGATGCCCTTCATACGGTGGTAACGGATCATCAGGTCTTCCATCGCCACAAACATAACGTGGCCGTGATGCAGTTCACCGGTTACATTTGGCGGCGGAATGGAAATGACGAACGGCTTCTTCGATGGGTCGAAACCCGGCTGGTTGGGATCGTTGGACGGTCGGAAGTAACCACCCTGCTCCCACATCTCATAAATGCGTGGCTCGGTGGATTTGAAATTGTAGGCTTTTGGTAACAGGTATTCGGTCATTCGCACCTCGCAAGAGATTAGAGATTAGAGAGTGGTGGACAGTATTCTATTCTCACTCTCTTTTCTCTGAAAACAAATACGCCCGCATCCTCATGAGGACGGCGGGCGCCGCGGTACCACCTCAATTCACTTTTTTCCGGCTTGGTGCATATTCGTGTACTTTTATTGGAAAAAAGCGCTCTTTGCCCGGACCATCATCCGGCTCCGGCTGTAACGGGCGGAACCCGTGTTGTTCTACTCTCACGAAGATTTCTTCAACAGAGAGACCGTGCGACTTCGGCAGTGGTTTGCTGCGGAGGCTTCCAGCCAGGGTCCTCCTTCTCTATCAGCGTTCCAGGCTGCCTACTCCTCACAGTATTAAAGTCCCGGTTTCCTTCCGGGATTGAGCAGATTATACATAGTCCGACGGGACGAGTCAAGCTCCGGCGCATCAGAAATTCTCAAAACGGATTATGTCACTGCGAGGAACGAAGCCGCCTCCTCGTTGAAAAAATGGATTACTTCGGGAAAAATACCCGCGCAATGACACCCTGATATGGTATCCTTAATTTACATCTTTCACCTGTGGGAGAGACCATGTACATCGCCATCGAAGGAGTTATCGGGGTAGGGAAGACCACCCTGGCACGCATGCTTGCGCCGTCATTCGAGGCGGAGCTTCTCCTCGAAGTCTTCGAGGAAAACCCCTTTCTCTCTGATTTTTATTCCGACCGCGCCCGTTACGCCTTCCAGACCCAGATCTTCTTCCTCCTGAGCCGTTATCACCAGCAACGGCGCGGCGTTACAGCCATTATCGAATCCGGCCAGTCCCTGCTCTCCGATTACACATTCGCCAAAGACTCGCTTTTCGCCCGCATCAACCTGCAAGGCGATGAATTGGAAATGTACCAGCGCGTCCATGAGGCGCTGGCCGAGAAAATTCCGCTGCCTGATCTGCTGGTTTATCTGCGTGCTGACACTGATGTGTTGATGCAGCGGATCGCCTTGCGCGACCGTACTTACGAGCGCAATATGGAGCGCGGTTACATCGAAGCCCTCAACCGGGCATACGAGGACTTCTTCTCCCGTCCTTATAACGGCACGCCTGTACTGACGATAGACACCAACCCACTGGATTTTGTCCACACCCCGGAGCATCTCAGTATCATCGAGAACCGAATCCGCGAAACTCGCAACCTGTCACCATACCAGCCGTCTTTGATCGCCAAATAGGGAGAATTATTGATGCGCATCACCCGCGAGAAACTCATCGGCATCGCCAAAGAAACCGCCCAGAAACGAGCCTTGGCGGACCCCGGGCTGGTGGCGGCTTACCTGACCGGCTCCCTGCGCTCCGAAAACCCGTTTCTCGGCAACTCCACCGATATCGACATCGTTCTCGTCCATGCCGGGCAGCCAAAAGTCCGCCGCGAGATATTACCTGTCACGCCTGAAATCCACTTGGATATAGTCCATAACCCGCGCAGCGAGTACAAAAAACCGAAGGAACTGCGCATCCATCCTTGGCTTGGACCCGAACTCTACGATCCTCTGCCGCTTTATGGAACTCAGCATTTTTTTGAATTCGTACAGGCCGGGGTGCGGGCTGAGTATGATGGACCGGCCAACGTGCTGGCACGAGCCCGTCGAAATGCCGAACACGCCCGTCAAATCTGGAGCGGACTGCAACTCAGCCAGGAGACCGGGCCGGCGCGGTTACTCTCATACCTGAAAAGCCTCAACCATGCCGCCAATGCCGTCGCCCTGCTTTCGGGTGCTCCGCTGGCCGAACGGCGCTTCCTGCTCCAGTTCCGCGAACGAGCCGCGGCGGCCGGTGTGCCGGGTCTCGCCACCGGCCTCCTGGGGCTGCTCGGCGGAGCACAGGTGGATGCGGCCACCCTGAGCGAGTTCCTTACGGAGTGGGAAAAAACATTTGTCGAGGCGTACAGCCGGAATATGGTCCATGCCAGCATCGCTGCACCCCGATTGGCATACTACAAACTGGCGTTCGCTGTCATGCTGGCAGGCGAGTCCCCGCAGTCAGTGCTCTGGCCGATGATACATACCTGGACCCTGTCCGCCGCAGCTCTTCCACCGACGCACCAATCGAGATGGCAGGTTGCCTGTGAAACACTCGGGCTGGCCGGGGATCTTTTTAGAGAGCGGGTGGAAGGGCTGGACCACTTCCTGGATACCATTGAGGAATTGCTCGAAAACATGGCCTCCAGCCAAGGGTTGTGACCTTTTATATGGGCATCGCCAAGACGTTGTAGATGTTAAAAACTGTGGATAACTGCCCCTAATCTGTGGATAACTGCGACAGTCTGTGGAAAAGTCGCTCAATTGTTCGAAATATGATCCCTGAAATGTGGGGGCACTCTTATTCTTTACAAGGATGCATTTCCAGTTCGAGTTTTTTCTTAATTCTTCCATAAATAGAGTAAATTTTATTAGGAACTTTTCCACAAGGGTCGAGTCCATGGTTGTAAATAATTACACCACCTATGAGGGCTGCGGCCAGGTGAAAGCCAGTACTGCCAGATTCTTGGGGTTCTCCACATATCCACAGGCTCTACTACAAATACTATTAACTTAGCTAATTATGTAAAAAGGATGATAATTAAAGATGGACAATCCATGCCCCTTAGAACTTGCAAATTCTCCAAAAAATCGTATAATGTTATTTTAATTGTAAATTCATATTATTGGAGAGAGGAGGTGTCTGGCATCGATACTGTTTCTGTTCTTTCCCAAATCCAACCTAAGTTCTTTCAAATATTAAGAGGAGAGAGATTGTGAAACGCTCAATGTTTTTGTTCATATCGCTGGTCGTGTTGACCAGCCTGGTCCTGACGGCCTGTGGTCCAAAACCCACCGCAGTGCTCCCTTCCACGGAAATTCCAGTGGTAGATACACCTGTGTCTGCAAGCTTGCTCAGCACCCTGGTGGAGGAACCTTTCGCTCCGGTGACGGTCTCGGCCCCCAGTTGTGATTACGGCGGCGAGATGAAATCCATCGAAGCAGTGGATGAATTCACCGTGAAATTCACCCTCTGCTATCCCGACCCGGCCTTCCTGTCCAAGATCGCACTGGCGTCCTTCGGCGTTCAACCCAAAGAGTGGTTGAAAGCCACGGGTGGAGGCGGACCCGGCAGCGAACTTCTGACCAGTCCCGTTGGCACCGGCGCCTACATGCTGAACCAATGGCAGAAGGGTCAGGAAGTGGACCTTACCCGCTTTGATGATTACTGGGGCACCAAGGCCCTCACCAAGACCGTGGTTCTCCGCTGGGGTACTGAATCAGCCCAGCGCCTGCAGGAACTGCAGGCCGGCACAGTGGATGCGATCGACAATGTCGGCCCGGCTGATTTCGCCACCATCCAGGCGGATTCAAACCTTCAGATCCTAAATCGCGACCCGATGAACGTTCTTTACATCGGCATGAACAACACTGCCCCGCCCTTCGACCAGTTGGAAGTGCGCAAGGCCATTGCCATGGGCATCGACCGCTCCCGCATCGTCAGCAACTTCTACCCGGCGGGTTCGGTGGTCGCCGATTATTTCACCCCCTGCATGATCGCCAACGGCTGCGTGGGCGATAAATGGTACGATTTCGATCCGGTTGCGGCCAAGGCTCTGCTGGCCCAGGCAGGTTTCCCGGACGGGTTCACGACCGAACTCGCCTACCGCGACGTGATCCGCCCATATGTGGCGCAGATCAACAACGTAGCCCAGGATGTCCAGGCCCAATTGCTGGCCAATCTGAACATCACCGCCACGATCAACGTCATGGAGTCGGGCACCTACTTGGCAGCAGCTGATGCGGGCGAGTTGAAAGGCTTGTTTTTGCTGGGTTGGACCGCCGACTATCCTGACCAGACCAACTTCGTCGACGTGTTCTTCGGAGCCGGCCAAAATGATAGTTTGGGCACGCCATGGCCGGATATCGGCGACGCTTTGAGACAAGCCGGCTCCCTGGCCGACCCCGCCGCACGCGAGCCGTTCTATGTGACGGCCCACAATTTGATTAAAGAGTACATACCGATGGTCCCGGTGGCGCACGGAGTATCGGCCATGGCTTACAAAGCCACCGCACAGGGCGCCAACGTCAGCGCCCTGAGTGACGAGATGTTTGCGCCGGTGAGTATCTCCGGCCAGGACACCTTCGTCTTCATGGGTAACTCTGAGCCGATCTCTCTGTACGGCGCGGACGAGAGCGACGGCGAGTCGCTGCGACCTTACATTCAGGTCACCGAAGGCCTGTACGGCTTCACGGTTGGAACCACGGATGTAACACCCTTCCTGGCGACCGGATGCACGCCGAACGCCGACGTGACCGAGTGGACCTGCGCCCTGCGCCAGAACGTTAAGTTCCACAATGGCTTTGGCTTTGACGCCGCCGACGTGGTCTCAACCTTTAATGTCCAGTGGGACGCCTCCAACTCCCTGCACGTAGGCAACACTGGCGAGTTCTACTACTTCTCCACGTGTTTCAGCGCCTTCCTGAACGCTCCCTAATAGAGGACCGGCCTGAAAAGGCTTGACCCGAATACAACCCCCGGTGAGGAGTTTTCTCACCGGGGGTTCCCGGAAAACAATGTTCACCTATATCCTGCGCCGCTTTCTTTCCAGCATCCCTGTTCTCATCGGGATCCTTTTTGCGACTTTTACACTGGCCCGCCTGCTGCCGGGTGACCCCTGCCGTGCAGTCTTGGGCGAAAGGGCCACGGATGCGATCTGCGACGAATTTCTGCACCGCCATGGACTGGACCGACCCATCCCGGTTCAATTTGCAGTTTACGTGAATGAAATCGCCCACGGCGACTTCGGGGTTTCGTTACGCTATAGCGAGACCGTCGGCCAGATTCTAGTCGAGCGCCTGCCCACCACCATTGAACTAACTTTTTGTGCACTTATTCTAAGCATCATCTTCGGCATTCCCATCGGAATTATCTCGGCGGTGCGGCACAACTCCTGGGTGGATGTGTTGACCATGAGCTGGGCCAACATTGGCGTCTCGATGCCGGTATTCTGGCTGGGGCTGATGCTGGCTTTCGTCTTTTCCCTGCTGCTGAAGGGCACACCCCTCTGGCTGCCCCCTTCCGGGCGACTGACGGCAGGAAACCTGGCGCCCACTTTTGCCCAGGTCTGGGGGTTGAAGGTCCCGGCGCAGGGCGCTCTGGCCGCTACGGTTGAATTCATCGGTCGCCTCAACATCCTCAACGCCATTCTGACCGGCAATTGGTCATTGCTGGGAGATGCCCTCAAGCACCTGGTCCTGCCTGCTATGGCACTCGGCACGATCCCAATGGCCCTGATTGCCCGCATGACCCGTTCCAGCATGCTGGATGTGCTTGACCAGGATTACATCCGTACGGCGCGCGCCAAAGGGCTAAGAAAGAACAAGGTGGTACTCAAACACGCCTTCAGAAACGCCTTGCTCCCTCTGGCCACTGTGATCGGTCTGGAGCTGGGCGGCCTGCTGGGGGGCGCGGTGCTCACCGAGACGGTCTTCAACCTCTCCGGCATGGGCCGCACCCTGTATGACGCCATCTCAGCCCGCGACTACGGCATCGTACAGGCTTTCACCGTGGTAATCGCTGTTTTCTTCGTCGTTCTGAATCTGATCGTCGACATCTCCTACGCCTACCTGGACCCTCGCGTTCAATTGAAGTAGGATTCTATTCATGACTCAAACTGAAGAAACCATCGCCAAACTGGATAGCGAAGGCATCTCGCTCATGTCGGTCAGCCTGTGGCAGATCACCCGGCGACGGCTTTTCCGCCGCAAATCTGCCCTGGTAGGGATGGGAATTTTGGGGTTCCTGATCATCGTCGCCCTGACAGCAAAATGGCTTGCCCCCTACGATCCCTACATCCCCTTGATCGGCGTCGAACCGGTCACCATGCGCGCAAAACCGTGCATCCACCTGCTGGGTTGCCCGGCGGATCAGTACCAGCACATAATGGGCATTGACGGTAACGGGCGCGACGAGTTCAGCCGCCTGCTTTACGGGGCGCGGCTCAGCCTGGTGATCGGTCTCTCGACGGTTACTTTTGCGATCCTCATCGGCACCTTCCTGGGAGCTGTCGCCGGGTACGTCGGCGGCTGGCTGGACAATGTCATCATGCGCGTTCTGGACGTTCTGCTGGCCTTCCCCTCCCTGCTGCTGGCGATAGCAATCGTTACCATGCTTGGTCCCGGACTGATCAATGCCCTCCTGGCCATTGGCATCGTCTCCATCCCCTCCTACGCCCGGGTAGTGCGTTCCAGCGTGCTGACGGTCCGTGAGACGGACTACGTCTCAGCCTCGAAAGCCATTGGAAGTAACACGCTCACCATCCTCTTCCGGCACATCCTGCCAAACGTGCTGACCCCGCTGATCGTCCAGGGGACGCTGGGCATTGCCTCCGCCATCCTCGACGCTGCGGCGCTTTCGTTTCTGGGATTGGGCGCCCAGCCGCCCACGCCTGAGTGGGGCTCCATGCTCGGCGCAGAGCGCAACCAGGTTTTCACCGCCCCGTATCTGGTCTTCTATCCCGGCCTGGCGATTATGCTGACCGTGCTCTCGTTCAACCTGCTGGGCGACGGCCTGCGCGATGCCCTCGACCCGCGGCTCGCCCACGTCAGCGGGTAAACCCACCGCTGCCGACGAATTCAGCGTTCCCCAAGCCCCACATATTCTTCGTGGGGTTGATTTATAGAGAGGCGCTCATGACCATGCAAGTGTTCCGCTTTGACGAATTAACCTGGCCCGAAGTGGCCGCCCTTCCGCGCGAAACGCCGCTGCTCCTGCCGCTCGGTAGCATACCTGACCCGGAGACTGTCGGAGGGTTGATTAAAGCGACCCAACCCGTCGGCATCCTCCCGGCCATCCCCTTCGGCTGGCCCGGGAGTGGACTGGAAGTATGGGGGCAAGTTTTCAATGCTCTGGTGCAAAACCTGGTCTGGAACCTGCTCGAGGATGGATTTACCTCCGTCCATGTGCTGACGCCTGCTGGGCTGGATTTGGGACTGAGCCTCCCGACCATCGTTTTGCCACAACAGTCTGTGGATCAAATTGCACTTCCGACAGACTGCGAAAAGGTGGTCATCCTGCCTGTCGGCCATACGGAACAGCATGGCTATCATGCCCCGCTTTCCACTGACACACTTATCATCGAAGCCATCGGACGGGGTACAGCCCAGGCTGTAGCGGAGCGGGCGCTCTCTTTACCGGCTTTCCCGTACGGGGTCAGCACGCACCGGCGCTCGTTCCCCGGCACGTTCAACGTGGGGGGGCGAGCTTTCGAGGATTTCTGGCTGGCAGTGGTGGATACGCTTGTGGGAGGTGGCTTCAACCGCTTTTACCTGATGAGCGGACACGGCGGCAGCTCGTCATTCTTGGTAAACGTGGTCAAGTACGCCGGGGAGAAGTACCCGCAGATCTTTTGCGCCACAGCTTTTCTATACCTTTCCGGGCCGCAGGGCGTGGCTGCGCTGGAAGCCAGGCGCCAGTCCGGGCTGGGTGGGATGGGTCACGCCTGTGAATTGGAAACTTCTCTCATCCTGCACCTCCGCCCGGAACTCATCCATCTCGAGCGCGCAGTGGACGAGACCGACTTCGTCACCACCCCCAACTACTATATGGACTGGATCGAGGGCGGCGCGCTGACCGCCAACCCGCCCTGGGAGGACGATACCCGCACCGGCGCCTATGGGGAGGGCAGCCTGGGCACGGCGGAAAAAGGCAAGTACTGGCTGGAGGTGGCCATTGAAGAGAAAGTAGGGCACGTGGCCGAGATTCACGAACAGTATTTGCGGCGGCGCGAGCGAAGACTGAAGAGAAAATAACCCCAACCCCCTACAGAAAGGGGGAAAGCGGTCACAAAGAGCCTAAAGGAAAACAAAGGCTCCTAGATAATATGTTCAAGTATCAATATTTTGAATATTACTGCCCCGCACTGATAATGACTCGCTCCCCAAGCCCGGCCCATTTATATAACCATTTCGCATCCGCTGGAGAGAGGTTGATGCAGCCGTGCGAGGCCGCTGTCCCAAAATTATCGTGCCAGTATGCGCCGTGGAAGCCGAAATTGCCGGCGTAGGTCATGAAGTAGGGCACGCCCTGGATGTAATACTCACTGGTTGACTCGGCCGGCGGCGTGAACAAACTATACTCCGCCTTGTAGAGAATGGCAAACCGTCCCTCGAACGTCCATGAATTTGCCCCGGAAGAGATCAGGGTGGCAAAGACCAGCTTACAGTTGTCGTAGAAAGTCAATATCTGTTCGGCCAGGTCAACGTAGATAAAACGGCAGGTATTTGCGCCTGCATCGGCCGGCACCTGTCCGCCTGCGGTGCTGACCAGTGCAACCAACTCCTCCGGCAGCCACTCGTCCGCGCCGATCGCGATGAAGCCGGGGTTTTGTGTTATCACCGGGACTTCATGCACGATCTGGTAACGGGTATACGTATGGATGGGTGTTCCGGCCACGTTGACGCTTTGGGTCTCGGCCAGCACCCAGCCGAAACGGAAGGTCACATCTCGGGACAATAGGACGCCGGTAAAGGTGGATGGCGTTAAGGTCTGTAGATCATTTCCGTCCATCCAGCCGAAATTAACCGGGAAAAAATATAAAGTGCGACCATCACGCGTCTCGGTAGTGGTGTAGGCCACGTAACCCGGGTACTCGGGCAGGTAGCGATAGTTGCCAGTCTTGGCGACCGCATCTTCCAGGCTGGAGTAGACCTTTGCCTTCGGGTTCGTCACTTCGGCGTAGTTGTATTTCAACACCCCCAGCGACGGGTCGAGCAGCTGGTACCAGGCCGGTTCAGGCGTGGGAGAATGTGTGGGCGTTCGGGCGGGGGTGAAGGTTACCGTGGCGGTGACGGAGGGCGTGGCTGTTTCTGTTGGAGTTGGAGTGGGAGTCGGGTCCGCACCGCAGGCGGATAAGATTACTACCAGCAATACGGCGATCAGAACAGGCCGACTAACCACTAAGGCAGGACACTTACACAGCATTGCGTGTGGTGCAGTGCAGGGGAGCCACAAATTCTTGAGGTTATAAAAATATCTTTGTGTCTTTGTGCCTTCTTGGCCAGGGTCATTTTTTCTCATGGAATTATTGGCCAATCCAGCAAAACCACTTCCGCCAGCAGGCGGGCGTTGACGTTGCGCTCCAGTTTATCAATCGCCCCCTGTGCGTCGCAGACAAGCTTCCGCACCTCAGGAAGAGTCAATTTAGCCGCTAGAGCATCAATAACTTCGGTGTAATCCACGTTGGCGATCGGCGCATCCGATCCAGCCACGCACAGCAACACGTCTCGCCAGAAGGAGAGCCAGAGCAGCAATGTTTCACGGAAGTGCTCTTTGGCCTCGTTTTTCCGGTCAGTGAGTTTTTCGGCGTAAGCGAAGCGCTCACGGCGATTGGATTTGAGCAGGCTGTTCAGATCATCCAGCCGTTTCGCCCGGAACTTTAGCGCGTCATTATCTTCCATCAGGCGCAGGGCGTACCCGGGTCGTCCACCGGAGATGTGGGCCAGAAGGCGGGCGGACCCTTCAGCTACTTCGCCCCGTGCCGGAACCGGGACTACTTCGCGGTCTTTCAAATATACCTCCACCATCTCCACCGGTAGCGGTCGCAATCGCAAGATTTCACATCGCGATGTAATGGTCGGTAGAAGTTGCTCGGCGGTGTCGGCGGTCAGGATCAAAATGACGTGCGCCGGGGCTTCTTCCAGTGTTTTAAGCAGGGCATTGGCCGCATTTGGATTGGCTTCCTGAAAGCGTAAAAAGAGTACCAGGCGGTACTTTCCCTGGAAGGGTTTCAGCACCAGGCTGCGCTGCAAGGCGCGGACCTGTTCCACCTTCAGTGTGCCTCCCTCTTTTTCGGCTTGAATGACAGCCAGGTCGGCGTATTGCATTCGTTCGATCTGCTGACAGGTTTTGCATTTTCTGCAGGGTTCACCGGGAGCAAGCGGGTTTGGGCAGTTCAAGGCCTGGGCGAAGGCCAGCGCCAGGGTGCGTCGACCCAGGCCGGGAGGTCCGGTGAACAAGTAGGCCTGGCGGACAGAATCACGAATGAGATGCTGCTTGAGCATATCGACCGCCCATTCGTGTCCGAGCAGACCCCAATTTTCCGCGGTAGTCCCGGTTCCAGTGCGGGACATTGTTCGGGGTCCGTCGCCCGTCGTCATTCTTCTCCCGCTCTCAGCCGCAAATACGAATCATACCGCTGGGGATGCACCCTGCCTGCCTGCACGGCGGCCCGCACTGCGCAGCCTGGTTCGGTCTTGTGTTTGCAGTCGTTGAACTGGCAGGCCGCCACCAGCGGCGCCAGTTCGGGGAAATAGCCATCCAGTTCCTCCGGCTCCGTGTCCCACAGCGCCAGGGAGCGCATGCCGGGCGTGTCGGCCACATAGCCGCCACCCTCCAGTGGGAACAATTGACGCACTGTGGTGGTGTGACGCCCTTTGTGATATGCCTCGCTGATGGTGCGCACCGCCAGCCCCAGCCCCGGCTGGATTGTGTTCAACAGGCTGGATTTTCCCACGCCGCTCGGACCAGCCAACGCAGACATCTTACCGGTCAACCGCTCCCGCAATTCATCCACACCCTGGCCGGTAGTGGAGCAGGCATAAATGACCGGATAACCAATGGGCAGGTAGAAGCCAAACATCTTCTCCGCCTCATCGAGGCCCACTAGATCAATCTTGTTGGCGATGATGACCGCCGGCAGCCCTTGCTTTTCGGCGATGACCAGGAACCGGTCCAGCATGCGTAGGCTGGGCTTGGGACTGGCACAGGCGAAGACGAATACCGCCTGGTCGGGGTTGGCTAAAATTACTTGCTGGTACACGCCCTGGGGTCTCGGGTCAAGCCGGACCAGGGAACTGCGGCGCGGTTCGATGGATTCGATGCTCCCCGTCCCGTCTGGCTGATAGGTGACCTGCACCCGGTCGCCGACCGCGGCGATGTCGCCCACGTGTTTACCCTGTTTGAGGCGGCCGCGCAAGTGACAGGTCACGGTGCCAGTTTCGGTCTGCACAGTGAAAAAGCCTGACTGGGAGCGGACGATGAGACCGGGGCAGTCCCGATTCCTGGACGGGGCAGGGGTTTGTTCTGCTGGCATGGAGGTCAAGAAGGGTTATCTCAAAGGCACTATATTTGCACCACTCGACATACCGTCTCGGTTTCCTTCCGGGAGGGCAGGCGAATCACAATATTTTAAACCTTTGTGACTTGGTGGTAGCGACCATCATTATGGTTCCGGAGTGGGGGTCGGTGAGGGAATTCCGTATTCCGGATTGACGACGCCAAAAGCAGATTCCCACGGGTAATGCGTCAGTCCTCTGCCGTTGAAGTAAATTTCCATCACACGCCGGAAGATGGGTTCCGCCCAGATGGAGCCTTCGCCCTGATAGTTTACGAGCACAACCACAGCGATATCAGGTTTATCAGTTTGGTCGGCAAGGCTGAACCCCGCGAACCAGGCATGCGGGTCGGTGGCACCACTCTCGGCTGTTCCGGTTTTGGCGGCAATGGGGAAGGCGAAGGTTGCCAACCCGGAATATGCTGTGCCGCGCGGGTTCTGAACCACGCTACGCATGGCATCCTGGATGGCCTTCAGGTTCCGGGTCGTGAGAGGCAGGGTGCCGTTCGCCTGCGGCCGGAAAACATTGATGGCATCACCGGTGACCGGTTGGACCTTTTCCACCACCTGCGGGCGGAAGAGTGTACCGCCGTTCCCGACGGCCGCGATAAAGGTTGCCACCTGGAGCGGGGTAACTTGTACGTCACTCTGGCCAATCGAGATGCTGGTGGCCTGGAGGCCGTCGGCGGGGTTGGGGATGCTCCCTATCGATTCGGCCACCTGCTCAATTCCGGTGCCATTCCCCAGTCCAAAGGATTTAGCCATTTCGGAAATGAGATTGCCTTTATCCTGATTCCACAACATGAAACCGATGTGATAGAACCAGGGGTCGCAGGAACGCATCAACCCTTGTTCGAGAGATAATAGGCCGCTGGGCTGGGCGTTTGCTCCTTTGCAGGTGTCGGTGCCATTGTTCTGTTTTTCGGTCTGGCAGCGGTCCCAGGTCCAGTCGTAAAGGGTATGACCGGGGATATCCGTGAACGCATAATCGCATTCGTAAGTGGAATCCGGTGTAAAAACACCGCTCTCCAGCGCGGCTGCCATGGTGACGATTTTGAATACCGAGCCGAGTGGGTACGTGCCTTGCGCAGAACGGTTGAAAGTTGGCAGTTCGGCCGTATACTGTCTGTTGAGGTTGTTTAGATCGTACCAGTTGGGGTCAAACCCTGGCGAGGAGATCATCGCCAACACGCGCCCGGTGTTTATTTCCATCACCACGATCGCGCCAGGAAGACCGTCCATGGCGGCCTGGGCCTGTTCCTGCAAATCATTGTCAATGGTCAGGGTAATGGAGGCGGCGGGTTCAGGTTCCACCTGTGCAAGAACCGTTTCATAGGTCCCATCCGCGGATGTAATGTTGAGTGTGGCGGCATTGCGGCCATGCAGATAGCTTTCTCCCCATTTTTCGATACCTTCCCATCCCACACGTTCCGCTCCACTGTAACCGAGCCGCCGGTAAGTATTGTAGTCGGTCGGCGAGATGAACAGTGTATAGCCAACTGCATTGGGGGCAAGGTTTGGTTCATAAAAACGGGAGTTGTAAGGACTGGCATTTACACCGCTGAATCCTGTGATACCAGAGCTGTTTAACGCCTCGGCGCTGGACTCGCCAACTGGCACGTAATTTCCTGGATCATAGTTATAATAATTGTTGCTGATGATTTCGGGGCGGACGCCCGTCAGTTGCCAGAGTTTATTGAAAACGGCGCCTTCATTGTCGGGCGAGACATCCCCGGCGACCAGACCCAAGGCATAAGCATCCGTCTGGATGGCGATTGCGTTGCCGTTGTGGTCGTAGATGTCACCGCGCGCCGGGCTGACGTAATTGGTGACCAGGCGCTTGCCGCCCGCCAATTCGGGCAAGATCAGGCTGTCGTCCCACGGGAGCCGCCATTGGCCGTTCTCCAGCACCAGGTTAGTATTGAAGTCACGCTTGATATCGTCAAAAAGGTTGGTGTGGTAGGTGATGTGGAATGACACCTGGGAATTTTTCGGATCGGTCAGCATGGATAGGATATTGTATTCGATCGTTTTTGTACTCATGGCGTTCAGGTCGTCTATGTAATGCCTGGCAAAATCATCCTGAGAGATGGCGTCACGAGTGGTCTGTGTGATCATGGAATACATCGTGGTGTAATCTTCGACCAGCATGGCATCCAGGTAGGTGCGCAAAGCGGCATCCGCGCTGGGGACGTGTGTGACATTGACCTGGGCGGTCGGCAGGGGCGAACTGCTTGTGCCTAATCCTCCGCATCCGGCAAGGATGATAATGAGGATCAGGAGCAAGCAAGGCAGATGTACGGGTTTCATCAGTTCACCTTCCTGGTCAGCCGGCCTGCTCGCCGCGTAAAACCGCGGCGGAGATCGAGCAGATGTATTCAAGGCTGGACTGGCAATCGGCCGAGAGGTTGGTCTTGGGGAATATGTTGAAATGACGCAGGGTACGGGTCAGATGGCAGAGCGGGAGTCCCATCACGCTGGCGTAGCAACCGGACATCATTTCGACTGGATGGAAATTTGGGTGCTGGATGGCATAAGCCCCGGCCTTGTCGAGCGGGTCTCCGGTGGCGACATAGGAATCAATTTCTGCTTCGCTATAAGCCCGCATCGGCACATTTGTGACGCACAGGTCCGTGCCCAGGTTCCCGTCAGACATCCTCATCACAGCGATTCCAGTAAAAACCTGGTGTGTGCGGCTGCGTAGCCGCTGGAGCATTTCCTTCGCCTCGGCCATATCTTTTGGTTTACCGAGGATGGCCTTCCCGTCCACCACGGCGGTGTCGGCAGCCAGGATAGTGAGGTCTTCATGGGCGGAGGTGGCGCAGGTGCGCGCCTTGCTTTCAGCCAGACGCAGAACGTAGGTCGCGGGCTCTTCGGCGAGGCGCTGGCTTTCATCAACTTCGGCGGGACTGGTGTGGAAACTCCATCCGCTGAGTGCCAGCAATTCCCGTCGCCGGGGGGAATTGGATGCCAGTACCAGTAAAGTTTGACCCATGGGCGGGATTCTAACACACTAGCGGGTTCTTCATCCTCGTTGTAAAATAGAACTGTCTAGACCTGACAGGTTGTCGTTCCGTGCCCTGTCCCCGGTGCTGGAACCTGGACGACACCGCTGGCATCATCCCGACGGTCTTTTGGGGAACCGGGACTACGTCGAAATTCTGTCATGTTTTGCACAACAGCAAAGTCCCGCTATCCTGCCGGGATTGAGGAGACCATTTGTGTTGGAACTCATTGAGCGTATCCGCCGCGATGGCAAAAACCTCGGCAACGGCATCCTGAAAGTGGACGGGTTCATCAATCATCAGGTGGACCCGGGACTGATGGATGCCTGCGGACGCGAATTGGCCCGGCGATTTGCCAATGTCGGTGCTACCAAAGTGCTGACCGCTGAAATTTCAGGCATTGCCCCGGCCCTGACCACCGCACAACACATGTGCCTGCCGGTGGTCTACGCACGGAAATCCAAACCGATCACCATGCCAGATCAGGTTTTCCTGACCACGGCTCCCTCGCACACCAAGGGGCGGATGGTTGAACTAATTGTCTCGCCTGAATACCTGGCCGGCGGCGAAAAAATCCTTGTTATTGACGATTTCTTGGCCTCCGGGGCCACTATCTGGGGGCTGGTCCGCCTTGCGCAAGCGGCGGGGGCGACGATCGTCGGCATTGGGACGCTGATAGAGAAGGTTTTTGAGGGCGGGCGCGAACTGCTCAAACCGATTGGCGTACCAATTGAGTCGCTGGCGGTCATTACAGCACTGGATGGGAACCGCATCATCTTTGCGGATGAATAGTATTTATTATCCACTTGAGAGGCCTCTCTTCCACCGGATCTTTATCTGGATGCTGAATCACGTCCCCTTTGTCATCCCCATAAAACACCTGCGGGAGACGGACTCGCTGCTGACCTTTATCCATCCGAAGCCAGCTTACCCGTTCCTTGTCATCCTGCCTCCAAAAAAAGCCGTCCGATCCTTATCGGACCTGGAGCATACCGACCCATTCCTGGCTGACCTTATCACCACCGCGCAGAGCCTGGTTTCCGAGAATCATCTGCCTGCCTACCGGCTGACCGTCAACGACGGGGAATACCAGGAATTCTCGCACCTGCCTTTTTCATCTTGTTTAGGATGTCAAGGCGGCGCGCGGATCAATCCGGCCGAATATATAATTCATGCATAAATCCATTGCCATCTTGGATTTCGGTTCGCAGTACGCCCAATTGATTGCCCGCCGGGTGCGTGAGGCGCACGTCTACTGTGAACTCTTCCCATGGGACGTTTCATCTGAAAAGGTACTGGCACTCCAACCCAAAGGTTTCATTCTCTCGGGCGGACCGGCCTCGGTCTATGCAGAGGACGCACCAACCCTGCCGGGCTACGTCATCGGGTCTGGTTTGCCAATTTTTGGGATTTGCTATGGGATGCAGTTATTGGTGCATACTCTCGGCGGCATGGTCAGCCCATCTGCTGTGCGCGAGTATGGTCCGGCAGAGATCCAGCCTCTGATCCCGGGCACGATGTTGGATGCGCTGTCCAAGGTCTGGATGTCACACGGCGACCGGATCACGGAAATGCCGGTGGGGTTCATCGCGTTGGCCAAAAGTGGTAACAGTCCCTTTGCGGCGGTGGGCGATTTTATACGCAAGTATTTTGCCGTGCAATTCCACCCTGAAGTCCATCACACGCTGAATGGCGCGGAAATTCTGAAGCATTTTGTGTTGGATATTTGTGGCTGCGCGCCAGACTGGACTCCGGCATCCATTATCAACGAGAGTGTTTCCAAGATTCAATCTCAGGTTGGAGAGGAACGCGTCCTGTCGGCGGTGAGTGGAGGGGTGGACTCGTCGGTGGCGACCGCGCTGGTGCATAAAGCGATTGGCGACCAACAGGCGGCTGTTTTCGTGGATACCGGTCTTCTACGCCAGGGGGAACCGGAACAGGTTGTCCGCACCTTCCGCGAGCAGATGGGCGCCGAACTGGTGGCGGTGGATGCCGCCGATGAGTTCTTCGCGGCCTTGAAAAGTGTCACCGACCCAGAGCAGAAGCGCAAGATTGTCGGTGAGAAATTTATCCGAATATTCGAACGCGAGGCGAAGAAACTTGGCGTGACGAAGTTCCTGGTGCAGGGCACAATTTATCCCGATGTGGTCGAGTCGGCCGCGCCGGATCGGAACAAGGCCGTGAAGATCAAGTCGCACCACAATGTGGGTGGCCTGCCTGAAAATATGGAAATGTTGCTCGTCGAGCCACTTCGCTATCTGTTCAAGGACGAGGTGCGGACGGTGGGAGAAGCCCTGGGCCTGCCAGAAAGCATTGTCTGGCGGCAGCCGTTTCCGGGGCCGGGATTGGCCGTACGCTGCCTGGGCGAAGTAACCCCCGATCGGGTTGCCTGTTTGCGTCTGGCAGACGTCATCTTCACACAGGAGTTATCCTCGGCGGGGCTGCTTGGGAAAGGAGCAGGCACCAGTCAGGCGTTCGCTGTGCTGCTTCCGGTCCGCTCGGTGGGCGTGATGGGCGATGAAAGAACGTACCAGGAGGTTTGCGCCATCCGGGCGGTGGATACCGACGACTTCATGACCGCCGACTGGGTGCGCATCCCGTATGATGTATTGGCGAAGGTAGCTAATAGAATTGTCAACGAAGTGCGTGGAATCAATAGAGTGGTGTATGATATTACATGCAAGCCGCCTGCCACGATCGAATGGGAATGAGACGATGGATGGTTTTCGACATTGTATCTATCGAAGGTCCCTGAACACCATGCCGGCGTCTTTCCGGGATGGGGTAGGGTGAAGGGGAAAAGAAGTTACCGATTGGAGCACTGAATGATGAATGAGATCGAACCTATCAAAGCAATGCCGCTCGAACCCCGCCGCCCGGTTCCACCAGCGCCAATCCATCCATTGGCTGCGTTGTCGATCATCATGCTGGATAACGTTTTCGGTTGGATAGACCTCGTGCCTGGCGCCATACTGGGCACAAGCCTGCTGGTCGGCGGGTTGGGCTTCCTGTCCACCCTGTTCGTCCAGCGCTATTTGGCGAAGGATAAATGGGGTGAGTCAGTGGCAAAGGGACTTGTCATGGGCATTATTGCCGGTGTGCCTTTCCAGGTGACCGGGACAACGGTCGGGGCTATCCTGCTCGGTTGGGCCGGGGCGAACCAGTGGATCAAACTCCCGTCACTCAAGCATCCAGAGCAACTCACAGCATCCGAGGATGAGATCGTGGATGCGGAAGCCCAGGATGCTAAGTGATAGGTTGGGAAGTGATTAGCGACTGATTTTTTCGTAGGATCTGTCAGAAAATGATGTAAAGGAGGATTCCATCGCCAGCGTAAAACACGGGGGTCCTTCTGGAGTACCCTGTGGGCATAAAACACGATATGCTTCGCGAAGAACCCGTTCCTCGAATTTCGTTCTAAATAGATTGATGTACCTTATGCGAATATTTCAGATGATATTTATAAGCGCCTTCTTGATATTTGTCGGGTTGAACCCTGCCTATGGCCAGAGTGCGGCGCGTGTCAGCTTCCATACCCTGCAAACAGCAGCTTTTCCGTCTATGTCCGCCGGGCTGGATGTGTTTGATGCGACCGGCAACTTCGTTACCGGGCTCACGCCCGATACAGTTATCCTTCTCGAAGATAACCAACCCCGCCCGATAACCCGCCTCGAAGAATTCCAGCCGGGGGCGAAATTTGCCTTGGCGCTGGACCCTGGTCCGTACTTTGCCTATCGGGACGCCAACGCAGTCACCCGTTTTGATAAAGTTATACAAGTGGTAAAAGATTGGGTCGCCGTTCACCCCGATTCGCTGGGCGACGACCTGAGCCTGCTTCCCACTGGCGGGACTCCAGCCACGCACCTGGAGACAACAGTGGCTTTTATTGATGCCCTGACTGCTTACGAGCCACAAAGTCTTGTCTCAAGCCTGGAAACCCTGTCACTCGCCATGGATATGGTTTCTGAACCCACTTCTCAGACCGGTAGTAAACCCATTGTGTTGTACATAACCTCCGTGCCGACGACGGGTGACATTCCTGTTCTGCAAAACATGACTCAGCGCGCTGTGGCCGGGCATATTCGTGTTCACGTTTGGATTGTGGATTCGCAGAATTCTTTCTCCACACCCGGTGCGACGGTGCTCAAGGATCTGGCAATCCAGACCGGTGGGCAGTCTCTCCTTTTCTCTGGTGAGGAACCATTGCCAAGCCCGGAAATGTACCTGGCGCCTCTTCGCCATGCGTACCGCTTGGAGTATTCTTCCGGCATCCTCACATCCGGCGGACATATGCTGACAGTGCAGGTCAACCTGGATGGCGAGAAGGTCACTTCTGCGGCGCTACCCTTTGAACTGGATGTTCAGCCGCCCAACCCGATCTTGCTTGCCCCGCCGGTGCAGATTGTCCGTACAGCGCCGGATGAGCGCACCACAAAGGCATCGTCTTTTCTTCCCACTCAACAGCCAATCAACATCATTATTGAATTCCCTGATGGGCGGACGCGTCCATTGGTCCTTACCGCTTTATACGTGGACGGCGTGCTGGTGGATGAGAATACTGCCGAACCGTTCGACCAATTCATATGGGATTTGAGCAGCTACGCGGTCAGCAGTCAGCATATCCTGACCGTGGAAGCCTTGGACATTATCGGCTTGACCAAAGTCAGCCTGGGCTTACCGGTACAGGTAATCGTTGTCCGGCAGCAGGTTGGGTTGTTGCCCTCGCTGTCCCGCAACAGCCTGTGGGTGGCCATTGCAGCAATCCTTTTCGCTGGGGTGGGGCTGGGCGTGATTTTGTCCCGCGGCCGGGTAAAGAATCGTAGTTCGGTAACGATCAGCAATGGGTCCAGCCGCGACCCGCTGACCCAATCTGTCCAGACGGGGGGGAAAAAGTTCGCCCTCCGTCTGCCGTGGATGCGGCCGATCAAATCATCTAAAGCCTACCTTGTTCGCTTGAAGGACAACGGTGAGCCAATTAGTGCTCCGTCCATTCCAATTATTATTCCGGAGATGACATTTGGGTCTGACCCGATCCAGGCCACGCACATTTTGGATGACCCATCAGTCTCGCCATTGCACGCCCGGCTCAAAGAAAAGCATGGCGAGTATATCATTTCTGATGAAAAATCCATTGCCGGGACGTGGATTAATTATGAACAATTGACAACTCCCTGTCGCCTGAAGCATGCTGACGTGCTCCACATTGGGCGGCTTTCGTACCGTTTCATGCTGCGCAAGCCGCCTGAACGTTCCACACCAAAGGTTACCCCAACGACGAGGGAGTCGCGGTTTCAGCACAGGAAGAAATGATTCACATAACAAATTCTCCCTTGGAAGCTGCCTTCGTAACCCATCCCGGCATGGCTGGCAAGTTGAATGAAGACCGTTTTGCTGTCTCGTCCTACTGTGTGAGCGAAACCGTAACTACGCCATCGGTCTTTGCAATTGTCTCGGGTGGGATCGGCGGGCACCGCGCTGGGTAAGTGACGGCCGAAATTGCTGCTCAGTCCATCAACCACATGGTATCCTGGTCGGACACTTGTCATCCGCTGGCAATTCTCGACTATGCCATCCAGGCCACCAGCGATGCTATTGCATCGAAAGCCGAAGACGATACTCTGCGTCTGGGGATGGGCACAACCTGTGCCTGCGCCTGGGTCATTGGCAGCCGATTGTTCATTGGGAAGTCCCGACCAAAAAAGAAAAGCTATTTCTGGGTTTGGGCGATGTTGGGATTGGTTGTCCTGTTCCTGATGGCGCTGGCCATTGTCATTGCTACCTGGGATGCATGAATTCCATCCTTCCGCCGGCTGCTTCTCTGATGCCGTCCCCATAGTTACTTTTAGCCCCTTGCAAAAATAATTCCCTGAGAACCAAAAACATCTCTGGGAAGGGCAGGTTGGCAGTTTCTTTTCTGCAAATACGACATTCTTCTTTTGGGCAAAATAACTCACAAAAAACTCGCCTCTTGTTATTTTCCAATAATAGCGTATACTCCGCACCGCTCAAATCATAAAAAGAGGTAAAAGATGACCACGCAAATACACGAAAAGGAAAACGACAAACCTCCCAGTTCAGGCCCGCGCCCGGCACATCCGTGGCGGGTGGCCGTGCTTGCCAATATCAAGGAGCATGGAAAATCCCTCCCAGCGGATGTTCCTCCAGATGCCGGCGCGGACTTCGATTACTTAGAGACCATTGACCAAATCCGGGCCGCCATCGAAACCGATGGTCACCAGTCCGTCTTCATCCAGGCTGATAGAGATCTGCCATATGCGCTAAAGGAAGCCCGTCCTGATATTTGTTTCAACATTGCCGAAGGATTAGGGGGCGATGCCCGTGAAGCCCAGGTTCCAGCCTTGCTAGAAATGCTCAATATCCCTTATTCCGGTTCGCGCGTTATGACCAATGCCATCTCATTGGACAAAACGCTAACCAAACGCATCTGGCGCGACCGGAACCTGCGAGTCGCTCCTTTCCAGGAATTTACCTTCGGCGATGAACCACTGCGCCCCGAAATGCACTTCCCGCTCTTCGTCAAGCCTGCTCGCGAGGGCACCGGCATGGGCGTGGACGAAAAAGCTATCGTCAACAATGAGGCTGAACTCCGCGAGCGCGCCGACTACATCATCCGCCTGTACCATCAACCGGCGCTGGTTGAGACCTTTCTACCAGGCCGCGAGTTCACGGTTGGGATTATGGGCCGCTTTGATACCGTTCTCTACTCCCGCCATCCCGAATGGTATGAAAAAGATGGCTTCCTTCGTCTGCCCATTCTGGAACTGGACAGCAGCCGTTCCATCACGCCCGGCATTTATGGCCTCGAAGCCAAAGCCCAATCGGTTGGCTCGGAAGGCGCACCCGGTTACCTATGCCCGGCACCAGTTGACCCTGAACTGACAAAGAAACTCCAGCGTCTGGCCTGGCGGGCGCATGTGGTCTTGGGCGCACTGGACATCTCCCGCACCGACATCCGCCTTGACGCAGATGGGCAACCACGTCTTCTGGAGATCAACCCCCTACCCGGTCTGACCCCTGGTTTTAGCGATCTATGCATCCAGTGTGCAGCCCAGGGGATTTCCTACGAAGACTTGATCCTGGAAATCCTTTACCTGGGTGCATCACGCTGGAATATGCTCACCCCGCGAGATATTCCACTGCCTCAGAAAAAGAAAACCGAACCTCTGAATGTGGTCTCCACAACGACAACCGGGAAATTGCTGCTCAAATTAGGCGACAGCTAAAAACGATCGCCCGCAATTTTCGTTATGGTATAATTCGCCCGCCTTGTGGAGAGGTCGCGTAGCTGGCTTAGCGCGCACGCTTGGAAAGCGTGTAACCCCCAAAGGTTCGCGGGTTCGAATCCCGCCCTCTCCGCCAGAAAGAACTTCCCGCGCAATGTTTGCGGGAAGTTTCCATTACTTTGACTGAAGATTACTCTTGCGATCAAAAATCATATCGATAATTGTCTCATGATATACTCGAGGCGCTGATGAACCATCCTCATCTTCCCCGCTCGCTTATCATTCTAGTGTTCTTCCTGGTCGCCGCAACTTTCCTTGTCGGGACCCTGAATACATTCGCCCCGGCTCACGCCGCGATTGTTTTGGAAGATCAAGCCCAAAAGGCTGACCTGCCATCCGTAGTTACTATAACCCCAACATCCACATCGATTGCTGATTTTCCCCCACTCCTGCCAACTCTGATCCCCCCCCCAACCTCCCTCCTGCCGCCTCCAATCGACAACGCAACTTCTATATCAACCCCGCCCCCGACTCTTACCCCCATGCCAATCCCAATCTCCAATCCAGGATATGCCGATACTACCGGCATCATTGCTCTAGCCATCCTGATGGTAGTTGTGATGCTGGTTGGCATGGTTTGGGGTGGAAGCACCTCTCGAATGAATAATGAACCAAAAATATAATCCTTATTCCATTGACAATCTCGCATTTCTGCATATAATCACGCCCAATACTTGAAAGACGCTGAAGAGGACGAGTAAGCCTCGTACGACGGTCCAGAGAGCAGGCGGTAATTGGTGAAAGCCCTGCCCGCACGACGGAGTTGAATGGACCTCAGAGTTGCAAGGCGAAAGGCGCAAACCGATTAACCTTTGCCGGAGCGGCCACCGTTATCAAGGCCAGGTCACTTAGCCAGACGCGACGCGCAAAACGTGTCAAGCCTGTAGGGCTAGCTGACCGACAAGAGTGAGGCTGGCTTTTCCCTGTGCATCATGCAGGGATTTTTGTTAAGTCAACCAAATTCGGGTGGCACCACGGACTACGCGTTCGTCCCGTTCTACGGACGAACGCGTTTGTGTTAAAGGAGCAGAATATATGTACCCCATCGCTTTTCACCCACCCTGAAGGTTTTCTCCTTCCCACGCCCGTGGTTGCCTGATTCCCGATAACCTAATCCCTATGAGGAGATATACCATGTCTGACCAAACCCGTTTTATGTTGAACGAAACCGACCTGCCAAAAAATTGGTACAACGTGCTGGCTGATAGCCCTGTCCCGCCCGCCCCGGTGTTGAACCCGATGACGAAGGAGCCGATCACGCCGGAGTTCCTTTCGGTGTTGTTCCCGATGGAAATCATCCAGCAGGAAGTCAGCACAGATCGCTACATCGAAATTCCGGGGGAAGTGCGCGAGATTTACAAACTCTACCGCCCGACCCCGCTCGTCCGTGCCCGCCGGTTGGAAAAGGCGCTTGGCACGCCTGCACACATTTACTTCAAGAACGAGTCTGTCTCGCCGGTGGGCAGCCATAAACCGAATACAGCCATCCCGCAGGCTTTTTACAACAAAGTCGCCGGGACGAAAGCCATGACCACCGAGACCGGTGCCGGCCAGTGGGGTACCTCGCTGGCCATGGCCTGCAACTTCTTCGGCATTGACCTGGAGGTCTACATGGTCAGGATCTCGTACAACCAGAAGCCTTACCGGCGCATCTTCATGCAGACCTACGGGGCGCAAGTCTTCGCCAGCCCATCGGAGCGCACGGAATATGGGCGTGCCTTGCTCGCCCAGGACCCCGAAAACAACGGCTCGCTGGGCATCGCCATTTCGGAGGCGGTGCAAGTGGCGGCCACCTCTGGGGGAACGAAGAAATACAGCCTCGGCTCGGTGTTGAACCACGTGCTGATGCATCAGACGGTCATCGGCGAGGAAGCCCTCAAGCAGATGGACCTGACCGGCGAATACCCAGATGTGGTCATCGGCTGCGTGGGCGGCGGCTCTAATTTCGCCGGGATTGCCTACCCGTTCTTGCGCCAGAACCTGAAAGACGGACAGCGCACGCGTCTATTGGCCGTCGAGCCGACTGCAACCCCGTCGCTAACGAAGGGCGCCTACACCTTTGATTATGGTGATACCGCCCAGATGGCCCCTATTGTCAAGATGCACACGCTCGGTCACACCTTCATGCCGGCCGGTATTCACGCCGGTGGTCTGCGCTATCACGGTATGGCCCCCAGTGTATCGATGTTGTACGATGCCGGGTACATAGAGGCGGTTGCCGTATCACAGATCGGGACCTTCGATGCCGCGTTGCAGTTTACCAAAGCCGAAGGCATCCTCCCGGCTCCCGAATCCGCGCACGCTATCCGTGTGGTGATTGACGAGGCGCTGGACGCCAAAGCAAAAGGCGAGAAGCGCACCATCCTTTTCAACCTGTCTGGTCACGGGCACTTTGACATGACCGCCTATCAATCCTACCTGAATGGCGAACTGGTGGACTATGAGTATCCAGCACATGCAATCCAAGACGCCATGAAGGATTTACCGCAGGTGGCAGTGGAAGTGTAGATCAAGAACGTCGTTGATTCACATAAAGCTCTCATGACGGTGAAAAATAGCGGCTTCCGCTCGGAGCAAAAATATAAATGCAGGTCTCCATTTTTCTGGAGACCTGCATTCGATTTTACTTCATAGTCAGAGCGTGATTATATTTTTGGCATCGCAACGCCGAGCAGGGCCACCACACCTGGCACACCGCCACCCGGCGCGTTCGCGGACTCGATCCGGCTGATCTTCCCATCTTCTACCGTGAACGTCATTCCTTACCTGCGGCAGGGATACGCGCTTTCCAGTTGCCGGGATCTTCGGGCAACCCGGCATGGGAAGATTCACCTCGTCCGTCTGCGCCCCGCTGATCTGGACCTTTGAAATCTTTCTCATTGAACTTCCAGTCTGGTATGACAGCCACCTTGGCGGTCTGTAGGCCGATGAATTCGTGTTTGCCGACCGGTTTGGGCAATGGGCCGGAAAATACCATATCATCAGTAAGCAGGTCTGCAAGCTTTCTGGTTTGTCCAGATTCAGTGGCGGCGTAAGAAACCATCGAATCTCCGAGATCTCTACAACCCAGGAGGCAAATTAAATATGAATCGGGGTGCTTGGGAATATCCCTGACAAAGAAAATCGCATAAGAACCAAAAGACAGAACATCTGTGCGGATTTCACCGTGTGGTAGAATACAGGGTGCTCTTAGCCAAAAGAGCAAGTTCACGGAGTGATAACAAGAAGCAATCAATGTCTAAGGAAACTGAGAAAGGTAAACTTCCCCCGCCTCCGGGTCTGGTCGCCTCACTGATGGCGGGATTTGATTCTGTTGCCAACCATATCGCGGTCATCCTCCCGCCGGTTCTGCTTGACTTGTTCCTTTGGCTCGGTCCACATCTAAGTCTGAAAAAATTCCTCCAGCCGCTCATTGACCTCTTGCCTTCTTTGGCGATCTCATTCCCATCCAATTTCCCAGACCTGGCCACTGTTCAGGCGGCTTGGACAGACATTGCGGATAAATTCAACTTGTTTGTAATCCTTCGCACATTCCCGATCGGGTCCACGAGCCTTTTGAATTTCGAGACTTCTGCGCAAAACCCGTTGGGGATTCAGACAAGCCTGGATGCCGGTCCGTTCATCGGGATCCTGGGCTGGGCATTATTCCTGGTCTTTTTGGGCTGGATAATTGGCGCTTTGTACTATTATTGGGTTTCCAAAGTGGCACTTAAACCGGAAGCGCGTTCGCTCTGGAAATCCTTGAAACAGGCTGTATACCTTTCGCTCATCTGGGCGGGACTGCTGTTCTTCTTTGGATTGCCTGCCTTGTTGGTGATGTCGGTCCTGACAGCCATCAGTCCGATTTTGGGACAGGTGGTATTGTTTGCAGGGATGATGATCCTGGTCTGGCTGGTGATGCCGATCTTCTTCTCAGCGCACGGCATTTTTACCTTGCAACTGAATGCACTACGGGCCATCTTGAATAGCCTGCACATGGTGCGCTTCACCCTGCCCAACACCGGGTTGTTCCTATTGACATTTGTGGTGGTCAATCAGGGATTGAACTTTCTATGGAATACCCCACCGCTTGACTCGTGGTGGACGCTGGTCGGTATCGCCGGGCACGCTTTCGTCTCTACGGCTCTGCTGGCGGCCAGTTTTGTCTACTATCGTGATATTAATGCCTGGTTGAAGGTGGTCTTTGAACAACTTCAACGGCAAACAACTCCAGCGAAAACATAGTTTGCGATAGTCCCGGTTCCAGCACGGGGAGGTATTTATGGCAGTAAATGGAAGTTACACCGCAAAAGATATCCAGGTCCTGGAAGGACTTGAAGCCGTCCGCCGCCGCCCCGGCATGTATGTGGGCGGTACAGATATCAAGGCGCTGCACCACCTCGTCTACGAAGTAGTGGACAACTCGATTGACGAGGCCCTGGCTGGGGTCTGTACACGCATCGAAATTGTCATCCATCCAGATTCCTCTGTCACCGTAACCGACAACGGGCGCGGCATTCCGGTGGACATTCACCCGGAGAAAAAGAAATCCGCCCTCGAGGTGGTGATGACCGTCCTGCATGCAGGCGGCAAATTTGGCGGTGGCAGCTATAAGGTTTCCGGCGGTTTGCATGGGGTGGGCGTCAGCGCCGTCAACGCCCTTTCGGAGTGGTGCGAGGTGGAAGTCCGGCTCGATGGACAGATTCACTTCCAGCGTTACGAGCGCGGCTACCCGCAGGAGCAGGTCAAGGTTATCGGCAAGGCCAAAGCCGACGAAACGGGCACGAAGACCACGTTCAAGTTCGACCCGCTGATCTTCACCGAAGTGCTCGAATACCGCTTCGACACTCTCGTACAGCGTTTCCGAGAGATGGCCTTCGTTACCCGCGGTACCACCATTTACTTCTTGGACGAGCGCTCCAACCGTGAAATGACTTTCTTCTTCGAGGGCGGCATCACCTCCTTTGTGCGCTACCTGAACCGCAACCGCGATACTCTGCATCCGGTTGTCCATGTAGAAAAAGATATTGAGGGGATCGGCATCGAATGCGCCGTCCAGTACACCGAAGCATACACCGAGTCCGTTTACTCGTTTGCCAATACCATCAATACGGTGGACGGCGGCACGCACCTGACCGGCATGCGGGCAGCCCTGACGCGCGTGGTCAACGATTATGCCCGCAAGGGCGGACTGCTCAAGGAAGCCGACCCGAACTTCTCCGGCGACGATACGCGCGAGGGTCTGACCGCCATCATCAGCATCAAACACCCGGATCCTCAGTTTGAGTCGCAAACCAAAGTAAAGTTGATGAACCCCGAAGTGCAAACTTACGTTACGCAGGTGGTGGGCGAATCCTTGGGGACTTTCCTGGAAGAGAACCCTCAGGCGGCCAAAGCCATCATTGCAAAGTGTCTCACCTCGGCGCGAGCCCGTGACGCAGCCCGCAAGGCGCGGGACCTGGTCATCCGCAAATCCGCGCTGGAGAGTCTGACCCTGCCCGGAAAACTGGCAGACTGCTCCCAGCGCGACTCGTCCAAGACCGAACTCTATATTGTGGAAGGCGATTCGGCTGGCGGGTCGGCCAAGCAGGGACGAGACCGGCATTTCCAGGCCATCCTGCCCCTGCGCGGCAAGATTTTAAATACCGAGCGTGCCCGCCTGGATAAAATCCTGGGTAATAACGAAGTCAGGGCGCTCATCTCGGCCCTGGGCACCGGCATAGGCGATAATTTCGACCTTGAGGGCCTGCGCTACGGACGTATCATCATCATGACGGATGCCGACGTGGACGGCTCGCATATTCGCACGCTGCTTCTGACCTTCTTCTTCCGCTACATGCCCACGCTGATCGACGAGGGGCACCTCTACATCGCCCAGCCACCGCTCTATCGACTGGCTTACAAGAACCAGGTCCATTACGCCTACAACGATGCCGATAAAGATAAACTGCTTAAATCACTGGGCGTCAGCCCAGACAAAGTCAGCCTATCGCGCTATAAAGGCCTGGGTGAGATGAACCCGCTGCAATTGTGGGAGACGACCATGAACCCGGTCAACCGCACCTTGCTCCAGGTGACTGTGGACGACGCCGCCGAAGCCGACCGGACCTTCGACATGCTGATGGGCGACGCAGTGGACCCACGCAAGAGGTTTATCCTGACGCACGCCAAGGGAGTGAGAAATTTGGATATTTGAAGCGCAGCATTTTAGGGCATGCTTCAAACACGACCTAAAATGCTGCTCGACGACGAATGCGCTCCACCGTGCTGCGACCTCCTTGTAAAGCATCCGCTACCCTCCGGTATGTTCAGACAGTTTTAACTACCACTCCATGTATTAATAATTCGAACCGTCAATATTAAGTAGATATCCACCAGCAACACCAATAAAACCACCCCATTGATAACAAACAAAGCTGGTACCGGGCGCTCAAACAATTTTACAACAGACGTCTTTAGCGTTTCCTGCAGCCCCAGCGAAATGGCAAACATGGCAGGCATAAATTGAGCCAGGACCAATCTATTTCCTTCCGCAATCGGCACATACCAGGAATACAGAAGGAAATAGAGCCCGAAATAGGCAGACAGAAATACCAGGTTGAAAAGATCAAGTTGCGGCATTTTTCTATGTTTCGCCCAATTGAATATTTGGGTGATGATGAGAACAATAAGGTAAATGAGAAAGTACTTAAAGTATCCATAAGAATTGGCCATATTCTTAATAATTCTTTCCCCACCCATATTGAAGCGCTGTAAAATATCGTTGAGGGTATGTTCTCGCAGATAGCGAGACATACTCGGGATTTCGTCCGGGGGCATGTCAGGCGGACCTTCTAGGTACCCATGTGCTCCAATATCCTGCTTGGCCTCTTCCCAGGAGTCGTACCACATAAAGTAGGTCGAATTGACATTATAGAAGTAACTGCCAAATACGCGCTTGCTTGTTTGAATATAGGGGAAAACCGTCACCAGGAATGATAGTCCAACCAGCGGAACGACCAGGAGATAAAGCTTCATTTGTTTCGCCTGGATTCCCTCAGGTTTTGATTGCCAATATTTATACACAGCCCAGCCGCCCTTGATACTTGCAATAATCAAAAAAATCAAAAGACCTGGAAGAATGGAAGCTTTGGTGAGATGCGCCAGACCGCCGACCAGGCCGGTAAGGATCGCTAAAGGCCAGGAAGGCTCTTTTAATAACTTGAACACCAATAAAAAAAAACACAAGTTCAGGAAATAAAAAAGCAGTTCAGATTGAAAATAACCGGCCTTAAAGATAAAGACCGTGAAAGAAAAGATTAAGAACAAAATTAATCCATGCAGCCAATTAAAGGATTGACGAAGGATGAGTCCAATCAATAACAAGAGGATCATGGAAAGGATAATATTTACATATTTGCCCGTTAAAAATAATTCGTTGTCCGACATTCCAGACCGGTAAAACAAAGATTGGATAAATGGGTAGACCGGCATCTGGTTTCGATGACCGATAAAATTATAGTTATTCTCATACATCGATTGGGCATAACGCATGTATACGCTCTGATCGGTTGCATCCATGTTTATATTGACAAATTTGAGTTGTTTGACAGCCCCGTTCCAATATAGTCCGGCAAATATTATGACGAAGAAAAGGATTAATAACTTTTTGCCAAGTTGCATAGGAACTCCGATAACAATGATTATGGTTTTAGAAAGTTGAAGGGTTGGATTAATCCAACAGAATAAATATTCCTGGGTTTTGGGTTGGTTTAATATCTTGCGGGGACAAAAATTAATCCGCCGCCATCTTGCGAATCTCGGCTGCCACCCGCTCGAAATACTGCGAGGCTCGTTTGATCAGCCCAAGCATGCCGAAAAAACCGTGCACCATCCCATTACAACGCATGAGCTGTACTTTCACCCCGGCTTCTTGCATGCGCCGGGCATACGCTTCGCCTTCGCCACGCGGCACATCGAATTCGGCCGTCACCACCAGCGCGGGTGGCAATCCGCGTAAATCGTCTGCCATCAGCGGGGAGACCTGAGGATTGAGCCGGTCTTTGGGGTTGGGTGTGTATTGCTCCAGATACCAATGCCGGGCAGGTAAAGGCGCGCCGGGATCTCGCCGGCAGGACCCGGGATGGTCAGTTTCCGGACAAACCCAACTTTTTCAAAGTTCCCACCGATGATCTTGAGCAGCGAAAAGCCCTTACACATATTGAGCCGCGTCTGGGCGATAGAGACTTGATCGAGGGGTGTTTCTCCCAATAGCACCTGTCCCCGGCGCATGAACGCAGTCTATTCATCCAGGACTCCGCCCGGGAGGGGCGGGAAACGCGAGCTGAGATTGAGAAGCTTCAGGCGCAGAAAGAGAATGATAAAACGAGTAGTGCTCAACAGGTCGGTTTTCATAAAACCATTCTAGCACAACCCTCCCGCACTTCCAAGTTCTGCGGGAAGGTTGCATTTGGACAGGATTACCAGCGACGGGAACAGTCAGGCGCATCAGCCGGCGGAATGGAAAGAAACGCACACCTGCAAACCACCCCTCTATAAGGTTGGCCTGTAACCATACGGAAAAAGCCCGCGCCTATATAGAGATCGGGTTTCTCGTTTGAATCTTTGGTATCATGTAAGGATGGGATCGAACCTCCTCTTTCTGCCCATCTCCCTGAACTGCCGGGTGCAGGTGGATCTGGTGGATTCGTCGGGGGAAACCGAGCGGTGCGAGTTCACTCTTGTCACAGGGAAGCAGGCTGATTTCAAGACCGGGTTGCTGGACGAGAATACCCTGCTGGGTCGCGCATTGGTGGGTCACCGTGCTGGGGAGACGGTCCCATACCAGGTGGGCGATCTGATGGAGGTGCGTATCCTGGCAGTGGAGAACGGGGACGGTCCCATCCCATCGGAGGGCGCAGAGAAACGCCGGGCGGCGGTCCGGAAGGCTGCCGCACAGTCGGAGATTACCAACCAGATGATTTTTTCCACTGCCAGCGGCAGTAAATGGGGCGACTACGAAGTGGATATTGATAAATTGCTGAAGGACGAGGAGTAACTTATTCTTTGAGAACTTCCGCCGCCGCAGCCTGAACCCCTTGTTAATTTAGGTATCCTGTAGATCACACACGCCAGATCAGGGAGTCGGGATCGAAGAAGGATTAGCCGGTGTGACTGTCGCGGTGGAGGTCGGATCGAAGATTGGCCAGGGAACCACCGAGTAACCGGTATAGCCGTGCTTTTCGGCCGCATAGACGCGCGCGCTGGAGGGCTCCAGACAGCCGGGTTCGTCCGTCACATTGATACCCATCAGCCCGATGTTGTCTTGGAGGGATGGGAACCATTCGAGCGGTGTGAAGTTCAGCTGGGCGTCATTGCAGAGCCAGGCTTCCACCAGGTAGCCGCGGTAGTCGTCCTCGGTCATCCAGACCGCGTTCCACAGGATGGACACCTTGGTTCCTTCTCGCACGGCAGCGATGCCCTGTGGAGCCCGGTAGAGAGTGGAGCGAGGCAAGAAGGTGTAGGAGATGACCGGAATTTCGGGATGGGTGGTGATGTCTCCGCCGTCGTTGAAGCGCACGAACTCGGTCTTCACCCAGCATGGGTTCCAGCCATGGACGCCCTGAACGTATAGCCAGACATCCTTTGGGTCGGTGTTAGGATTGGCTGGCATGCGGCCGATGACTTCCATCCAGGTGGTCGCGTTCAGGCCGTATTTCCAAAGATAGGCACTACCCGGCCCGTATCTGCAAGACGCGTGCACCAGGATGGTCACGACTGGCGGGTTGGGTGTGGGTGTGAGACTGGGGGTGTGGGTGATGGTCGGCGTACTGGTGATGGTGGGCGTCAGTGAGGGAGTCAGGCTGATGTCAGGGGTCGGGGAGGGGGTGATGGTGACGGGCACCTCTACCAGGCGGGTGACCTCGCGCGTCACCTCGCGGGTCACATCGACGGTCTGGAGCAGCGTTTCCACCTGGACCACCGTGGTGGGCTGTGCTCCGCAGGCGCTGCCGAACAGTGCCACCAGCAGGGTGGTCAGGAGAATGCGGAATATCTTGGAGCGGGAAATCAATAAGGGCAAGGGGTCTCCTCGTCGCTGATTGTAGCAGAGAATCCCGGACCCCCGAAAGGCTGCAAACCTCACAATATTATCAGGTGGGATCCTGGCGGGCGGTGTTACCACCGTCCACCACCAGCGTCTGACCGGTCATGCACGAGGAATCCGTACTTGCCAGGAACAACACGGCGCGGGCGATCTCTTCTGGCTGGCCGAAGCGTTTCATCGGTAGCCCGGTGGCCGCCTCGGCTTTGGCCTGCTCCAGCGTGACTGGGTCGGAGTCTTCGAAGTAACCCTGCTCGAGCCAGCGCTGCACAAACGTATCCCCCGGGCAGACCGCATTGACGCGGATGTTCTCGCCGGCGAGGTCGAGCCCCATGCAGCGGGTTAACTGCACCACCGCCGCCTTGCTGACGGCGTAAGCCAGCGCATTTTCAGCTCCCACCACACCCCAGTCCGAAGCGTTGTTGACGATCACCCCGCCCCCCTGGGCCCGCATGTGCGGCAGCACCAACCGGCTCATCCGCCAGACGGCGGTCAGGTTAAGGTTCATCAGGTACGCCCAGTCTTCTTCGCGGGTGCTCTCGGCGGTACCCTTCATCACCACCCCGGCATTATTGAACAGGATATCAATCCTTCCAAGCTGGCGCACCGTTTCGGCAACGGCGCGCTCGCAATCTTCAAGTTTTGTGTGATCGGCCTCCACGTACGCCCCCCGCACCCCACACCGGCACAGCGCTTCGACGATTTTTTCGCCCAACCCGGCGCGGCGGCCGGTAAGCGCCACATCCGCGCCCTCGGCGGCGAACAGGGCCGCAGTGGCCGCGCCAATCCCCGAGGTTCCACCGGTCACGAGGGTTACTTTCCCCGAGAGTTTTCTGGGTAGTCCCGGGTCCTGCGCTGGGCCGGTCATCTTGCCCCCAATTGTTTTCGGTAGAAACGAAAACGCTTGTAAATTTTTGCACCCATGCGGTGAGCCAGCGGAAAGGTATCCAGGTTGTCCTCGCCGGTCAGCGACAGGTCGGCCCACTGGTAGCCCTTGGCGGCTGCGCGGCGGGCCATCTCGTCGAACAGTAGCACACCCACGCCAGTGTCCCAATGTTCGGGGACTACGGCTATGCTTTTCACTGCCAGGCATTTCGGCTTGAGACGGGCATATTTCGCCAGCCGCAGGGTGTCCCAGGGATGGCGTAGGCCGTTGAGGTGGATGAGTACCTCGTTCATGTTGGGAATACCGGGAAACCAACCCACTGCTTTGCCATCCACTTCGGCAAACAGAATGAGTTCGGGGTCAATGAAATCCAGGGCCGGCAAGATCATGGCTTCGATGGAAGTGCGCGTATAGGGGCTGAAATCCGGCATATGGGCCAGGCCCCGGTTTTGCAGTTCCAGAATACGGTCAATTTCGCCGTCAATATCTTTGAGGTTGCCGCCGCGCACGGTAATGTTCTTGCGCTGGCGGATTTTCTCGGCCAAGCGCATCAAGTGCTGGATTTCGGGGGCGTTCAGGTTGATGTCAATGGCGTAGGCCAGACCATCGCCGCCAAACTTTTGGAAACCGTAATTCTCGAAGTATGCCTGGTAATAAAGCGGGTTATGCCCGCAGTATGAGACCGGTGGCCGGTCGCGGCCCTCGATCAGGATGCCGCGTGATTCCTCGCGATCCAGGTTGAAAGTCCCGAAGAGGCTGACGAGATTGTGAGAGCGTGCCCAGTCAGTTGCGCGGTCAAAGAGAGCCTCGGCCACGGCATAATCGTCCACGCAATCGAAGAAACCAACCAGGCACTCGCCGACGCCTTTGGATTTGGTGGCGGATGTATCTTCTGCACTGGCGATGGTGCCCACCGGTTTGCCATTCTGCCAGGCGACGAACAACTCGGCGTAGCCGTCCTTGAAGAACAACCCGCGCTGCGGGTCAATTGTTTTGGCCCGCTCTGACAAGAGTGGCGGGACCCAGAGCGGGTCACCCTTGTAGATGCGCCAGGGGAAGGTCAGGAAGAGCCGCTTTTCGTGGGCGGTGCGGACGGGTAAAACCTGGATGCTGCTAATGGATGCATCTCCTCTTTTAGTTTAACCCCATTAAACCGTCATCAGCACGATGGCGGCCAGAGCGGTCAGGATACCAACTAGTTGCAGTCGGTTCAGGCGCTCGTGCAGGAACAGTCCGGCTAACAAGACCGTGGAAGCGGGGTAGAGCGAGACCAATACGGCGGCCACGTCCATGCGCCCGGCGTGCCCGGCCAGGAGGTACAACCCGTTGCCGCTCACGTCTAGTGCTCCGTTCAGGATGAGCAGCGGCCAGATAGGCTTCGGAGGCAGAAACGGCTGGCGCGTCACCAGAGTGTAAATCACCATCGTAACCACACCCGCGAGACGGGATGATACCAGCGGCCAGAATAATCCGTTCTGGCTGCCACTGTGGAGCAGGATGAGATAGACGCCGAAACTCATCCCGGCGATGAGCGGCAGGCTCAGGTCGGCCAGGCGCAGCCGCAGACTTTTCGGACCCCCGTCCGGCTGCGAGATGAACCAGATTGCGGCCAGCGCCAGGGCAAATCCTATGAACGTCAACCCGCCCGGAAACCCCTCCAGAAGTGAGCCTGCGATGACCGGCAGGATGGCAGACGTCAGGGCGGAGACGGGCGCGGCGACAGACATCTGTCCTTTGGCCATGGCTTGGAAGAAGAGCAGGAGTCCCAGCACACCCGTGGACCCTGCAATGGTGCACTTCAGCCAGGCACTCCAGGAAAGCGGCGGTCCGCCAAAAATTATCGCCGCACCCAACAGGAGGGTCAGTCCGACCACTTCTCCGCACAGGACAACTTGGTAGGCTTTGATTTTGCGGCTCGCCAACCCACCGCAGAAATCAGCCGCCCCCCATATCAGGGCGGAGGTGAAGCCAAAGAGGATGGAGAGCAAGAAAGATCCTTTCTATAAATCAAATGGCACAAGGGAAAGCAAAGAAAAACCCTTCAGCAGGCTCAGGGCAGGCCTTTAAGAAACTTCACCTCCTGATGGAGAATTATATCTTACCGGCCGCGCGCCCCCGCTCCAGAACACCCTGCGCGGCTTTGACCAGCGGCAGATCGATCATTTTCCCATCGAGCGCAAATGCGCCCTTGCCCTCTTTCTGATGTGCTCCGAAAGCTTCGACCAGGTGCCTGGCATTTTCAATTGATTCGTCGTTTGGCGTGAAAGCCTCCTGCACCGGGCCGACTTGTGCCGGGTGGATGACCTGTTTACCGCTGTAACCCAGTTGCGCACCAAACGCAGATTCGCGGCGCAGCGTTTCCAGGTCCCGAAAAGTAATTGTCACAATATCAATCGCCTGCAGACCGAAGGCCGCGCCGGCTGTCACTACCGCCGAGCGGGCGTACAACAGTTCCGTTCCTTCGGGTGTGCGCACTGCGCCGATATTGGCCGCGAAATCCTCACCACCGAAGATGAGACCATCCAGGCGCGGGTGCGAAGCAATTTCCTTCAGGTTCAGGATCGCCTTGGCAGTCTCCACTCCCGCCAGGATACGGATGGAATTGACCGGCCAACCGCGCCCCAGTTCCGCGGCCTCGATTTTCCTACTGACCCATTGGATCTGTTCCAGCGATTCCACTTTCGGCACGACAATCCCGTCAGGGTGGGAGGGCAAAACAGTTTCGATATCCTCCATCTCCAATTCCGAGCCGACGGCGTTGATGCGGGCCAGTTTCTCGGAACGGCCAAACGTAAGTTCGTCCAGTGCAGCTGCACTGATCCGGCGAGCTTGAGACTTGCGGTTCATAGCCACGCCGTCTTCCAGGTCAATGCAAATGCAGTCCACGTCCAGGGTCAAAGCTTTTTCGATTTTATGCCGGTCGTCGCCGGGCATGTAAAGCAGGGCGCGTCGAGAACGCATGCAGCCTCCATTCCTGCCCATTATCGCATAAAATCGTTTTCCGCTGTCGGAAAATCGACGGGTCCATCGTCCGAGTGGTTTTCCAGGACGCTTGCTCCGCTCTGGCTGATGTTCAACGGGATAATTCGTGCCTTCAGCCCAGCCTGCTCAAAAGCCCGCATCATGTGAAAAATTACCTCCCGGCTATCCGCCTGCCGCGCCAACGATCCTCTCCATCCACTCGCCTATTAGTCGCTCTTGGTCTAGAAATTGCCTCCAAAAGAGGAGATTCCAGTATTCTGTGAACAGGTTTTTGATGGCGCATACTTGTTAGTCCAGCCTTGGCAGCTTCAACTTTGAAATATTCACATAATCAATTAGAAACTAGCACTTGACTTTTATGTAAGAAGGAGTACACTTAATAATAACCTTACAAAGTTGTAAGCTAAGTATTTTGTAATCATTCGATTTAATATCCCGGTTGCGCTCTGCATAGGCACCCCGCCGCGTGCAAAATTGGTCAGTAAGCGATTGGTTTTTCATTGAATTTTCAATATAAAGGAAGGATTAAGGAAAGGTTATGAACAACTACTTGATTCCAGTTGAAAGTCCAACCGAGAGTCCTCCTTTGCAGGTTATTGGCACTGACCTGGATTTTGCAAAGAACAGGGAACGCCCCAAGATCCTGATTATTGATGATGATGTGGATTTTATCGAAATGCTTAAAATCGTCCTGCGCCAATCAGGATTTGATGTGGCTGGGGCACCTGATTACCAGACAGCAGAACAAAAATGCCGTGAAGTTGATCCCAATGTGATTCTCCTGGATCTGTTGATGCCTGATGTAGATGGATGGGAAACCTTCCAGAGATTAAGTCTGGTGACGAATTCCCCGGTCATCTTTGTATCGGCGGCCCCTTTTCAGGAAAATGTGGTCAGAGGGTTTGAAATTGGCGCAGAGGATTTTATCGCCAAACCTTTTAATAATCCTGAATTGATTGCCCGCATTAAACGGGTGCTGAGGAATCCATTATATGCCCAGCGTCCAACCGTCCGGAATTACCCTGATAGTGGTATCGTGATTGACTTTGATTCCCATGAAGTTACCAGAAATGGCCGCCACATACGTTTGATACCTCGCGAGTTCACTCTGCTGGAGATCTTGGCAGAAAATGCGCCCCGCAATGTATCCTATGAAAAAATTACCAGGCAGATGTGGAATGAGGACACAGTTAAGAACCGCGCACATCTAAAAACGATCGTTTTTTCTTTGAAACGTAAATTGCAAGAGGACGATACGGAGAGGTCGATCATCGTTAATAATCGAGGCATCGGATATCAGTTGGTTTCTCATCCCGAGGTTGGTAAAGCGCTATAAGAGATGGGAACACGATGGATAAGATTTTAATCATTGATGATGATCCAGATTTCATCCAGATGCTGACAATAAAATTCCACCTGGATGGATACGAGGTTTTCTCGGCGGCTTCTGGATGGGAAGGGATAAAGCTGGCCTACGAGGCACACCCAGATATCATCCTGGTGGATATCATGATGCCAGAAACGGATGGTTTTGAGACCTGCCAACATCTGCGCGGAATGACAAGTACCCCCATCCTGATTCTGACGGCCCGCTCTGCAGAAAATGACATAGTCCGTGGGCTGTATAAAGGTGCAGATGATTTTCTTTCCAAGCCCTTTAGCCATGAAGTTCTGGATGCTCGCATTCAAGCATTACTCAGGCGTTCCAGGGCGCCCCAGCAGGTGCCTGCCCGGGCTGACCATTATTCGGATAACGTACTGAGCATTGACCTCGAATCGCAATACATAGCCTCATTGGGCCAGAAGAAGAAACTAACCCCTACCGAACGCGATATTTTGAGCATCCTGCTCAATAGCAAGGAAAGGACTGCCACATATCAGGAACTGGCGATGAGGTTTTGGGGGCGATATGACCAGAGCGCCAAGGAAAGCCTGGCAGTACACGTAACGAGCCTGCGAAAAAAAATTCGCACTATATGCGATCCGTTATCCATGCAGCATGAATATATCCAGAATCAATGGGGCATCGGATATCTATTCGTTCCGCGAAAATCGGCTAATCCCATTTTAGAGCGATCCAATGGCGACTAATCATTAACTGGAGGTGTGCAAATCATCACTTATGGGTTTCGTATTTGTAATCATCTCGTTCCTAATCAATTAACCATATAATAATTCATTAAGAATCTTAATTATTTCTTAATTGATCCACGGTTATACTGATGTTGGAGTACTACCTCAGCTCGACCGGCAGCATATTTTCATCTTTGGAATTATTATGAACGGTCTCGGTAACCAATTGTTGTTCGCACAAATCAAACCTTTTATTCTAATCGTAAGGAGAAGAACATGATCAACCGTCGTTTGACTTTCATTACCTTTTTGACCATCTTCAGCATGCTATTTTCTTTAACCAATACGGTGCCGGCTCGCGCCGAAGACGGGATCCCGCCAACAGAGGCTCCCTTAGCGACCGAGGTGCCTGTCGTCACCGAGGTGCCGGTCGTCACCGAGGTGCCGGTAGCGACCGAAGTACCGACCGAGGTGCCTGTCGCGACCGAAGTACCGACCGAGGCCCCCGTCGCGACCGAAGTACCGGTCGTGGCAGTCCCCGTGGAACCGATCCTGGCACAGGTGCCGGAAGGCACCAACGTGGTCGTGCTGGGTGAAAATGGCCAGCCCGAATCACTCGCCACACAGGCAGCCGGGAATGCCATCCTGGCCATTGACCCGATGTGGTGTCCGGCGGGCAGCCTGCCGAACGGGGTTGGATGCACAGGCAATATGACCATAAGTGGATTGCTGTCGGATATGAAAACAAACCCCGGCAATTATGAGCAGCACGGGGTGATCTACTTTGACAACACCGCCCCGATCAGTTCTTCGTTCGTGTTGGACGATTCGTCCGGCAGTCTGGGTAGCGCCTACAACCTGCTGAACGGGTATAACCTCACTCTGCAGGGAGGTTGGAACGGCGGTGCTTCCAGCACATTCGGCGATCCAACCACTTTTGACGGTGGCTTTGTGGGTATCGGATCGAGCTTGAATCCATGGGCGGGCGCCATATCGCTGCGGGATTTCATTGTTTCGGGCGCGCCCCAGAGCGGCATAAATATCAACGCTTCCAATGTTAACCTCACGAACGTCGTGGCGACAAACAGCGGGGCGAATGGGATCGAGATCACAGCCAGCCTCCCCGGCACAGTCACGCTTGATCATGTGACCGCCAGTGATAACGCTGGGTCGGGCGTGGTGGTCAACGGTGCCGCCACCAACCAGACATTTGTCACTGTGATCGATGGATCGTATACCGGCAATGGCCGCTATGGGATCGAGGCCAACAACAGCGAGAGCACAACCATCAAACCGGCCAATGTCTGGACTGACCAGGCGGACTACTCGCCAGGCAGCCTTGTGACGCTCAGTGGGGGCAGCAACAGCCTGAATGGCGTCATCTTGGGCTTCATCCCTGGTGAGATTGTTCGTGTCGTTGTGAGCGGTCCGAACGGCTATACCGCCACCTGCGACGGCAATACGGACGAATTTGGCAAATGGACCTGCGGGGTGACCTTGCGGAGAGGTAGTAGGGCATATGGTGCGTATTCCTACACCGCCACCGGGTTGACATCCAATGTGACCGAGACTGGGACGTTTTCGGATGGGGATAGCAAGTATTATGTTTGTAAGTATATTGGTACACCCGGAGTAGATGAAATTCTCCAATCTGGGCAAAACCCTATCGAAGTTACTCTCCATGGGGATGTGGTTATTGGTGGATACTTCAATGATCAGCACGGTCGTTCGTATGTGATTGGGAAGTCCCCTATGGATCCAGAGCCAACGGTAGCTGACTGCCCGCCTACGTCGGGGCTGATGCTGACCAAGTTGGCCACCCCGGGCACGTACAGTGCGGTGGGTGCTGTGATCAGTTACAGTTACGTGATCAAGAACACGGGCAACGTGCCCCTGAGCGGTCCGTTCACTGTGAACGATGACAAGGCAACGGTGACCTGCACGCAGCCTGGGGACGGAGTGCTCTCGCCGAACGAGACGATGAGCTGCACGGCGAGCTACACGATCACTCAGGCTGATCTGAACTTTGGCTCGGTAACGAACGCTGCTTGGGCGACGAACGGCACGGTGAACTCGAATACCGCGACCGCGACCGTGACTGCTGTGAAGGGTCCTGCGCTGAGCATAGTAAAGACTGCCACCCCGGGCACGTACAGTGCGGTGGGTGCTGTGATCAGTTACAGTTTCCTGGTGACGAACAGTGGCAATGTGACCCTGAGCGGTCCGTTCACTGTGA